>Ga0160505_100462_pt1 | contig 23615 bp, 14 predicted proteins | sample DIDeMG_FD_108225 | JGI IMG/M metagenome (GOLD analysis project Ga0160505, IMG submission 108225) | Enriched chicken feces microbial communities from UW Madison campus, WI, USA - DID2874_E49_Stillage MG | ecosystem: Host-associated > Birds > Digestive system > Large intestine > Fecal ... | reverse complement strand
TTTTTTTTTTTTTTTTTTTTCCTGAAAGCAATAAGAATTTTTCTTCTAGTGATAATGGTTAGGAGCATCATCATTGAGTTAAATAAGTTTGTCAACCTTTCCAAGTATGCCTTACATTTTTGAAACTCTCATTCCGTGACTACAAACCTTATGATATATATGTAGATAAGTGAATCAGCTGTGAGTTTAATGTTGTGAGTATTTCTTTTATCGGTAGCTAATCCCATATGTTGGAAGGTTTTTGTTCTTGAATTCATAGTTTGAGAATCGAATCACAAACATTTCGTTGAAGGACAAAACAGGAAATTCTATACAAGCAACATAGAACATGAGCACGACAGCAAGAAGAAAACAAAAACAAAAAAAAATAATACAAAACAATATCAATAACTAAATTTAAGTTTGGTTTTGCTTATAGTAATTCAGTTGGTATGAAAAAAAAAGTTTTGAAATGAAGAAAGTCCGTGTAGTGTACTTTTCTTTTAGCTATACGATGACAACAGGGAGAAACACTAAACTTTGCTGTCATCGGTTAGCTTAGCTATACGCCTTAGATAAATGAACGAGTCGTTTTACGAATTATAATACACTAAAATCTACAAAAATTTACCAATAGCAACAATTTGTTACAATCTACTTCATTATATTTCTTTTATTTTTATAAATTTGAAACTAAAGTAGCACACTACTATTCTTCAATAGGCCTTGATGGCAAATAAAGTATGTCATCTTGCAGTAATTAATAAAAGCATTCTGCAGTTACACCAATCTATTTCTGGGGGTATTATAAAATTTCCAACCATTTCTATATACATAGGATATGCTAATACAAAGATATTATCAGTTAATCAGTCTCTGCAGTTAAAGATGTTTCAAATATGTCCTTTTGAGTTTTAGTTTTAGAAAAAAGAGACTGAGGACAAGATGATTTCGTTGTTTAGGAAAAGGTTTATTAGTTTTTTTTTATGTCATGTAAATAATCAGGCTTCTTTTTGAAACAATCCTTTCTTGAAATTTCTAAACAAAAGGGCCGTATGTTAGCTGCACATTGTTTACAGGAACCTGGCTGTGAGGCATGTTTTTTTAAAGGGCTTGATTATTTGTAACATTGAACTGTAAAATGGTAATATAAATAGGTACAAGTTGCTTGGAATTGTAAAATATATTTTTCAGCTTTCATGATAAAAACTAAAGATAAATACTAATCTCAATAATTTAGTCTAGTTTTTAGTTTGAATTTGAAAGAAACCTCAATAGCAGTCAATAAATTATTCAGAATTCAACCACCATGCTTGATTCCATCTGGCCAATCTTACTTTACTTTCAGTGTCTTTTGGGAGTTGTATCCACTGCTAGCTGTCTAAGCCCACTGGGCCGCTGTTTTACATTAACCACTAGCGGCAAGCTTATTGGAGATTGCAAAGACTCCAAAGTACACAAGTACCTGAGTGTTCCTTATGCAGAACCTCCTATCGGTAATCTGAGATTAGCAGATCCAAGGCCCTTTCAAAAAGACCTTTCTGTTACTATATCAACCGCTGAACTTCCTCCATCTTGTCCCCAATTAGGTGACCCAAACATTTCAGAAGACTGTCTTTATCTAAATATTTATGCCCCTACAACTAATGGCTTTAAACCAGTTTTGTTTTGGATTTATGGCGGGTCAAATTTTCAGGGCAGCAGCAGAGACCCGATCTTTGATGGCACTACGTTTGCCAAAAATGAGAACGTTGTTATTGTTACTTATAACTATCGTCTTGGTGTCCTAGGATTTTTCGACGACGGTGGAAACACAAATTATGCTGTCAAAGATACCCTTTTGGCATTGAAATGGGTGAAGAATAATATTGGCCGGTTTGGAGGTGACAATACCAAAATCACTGTTTTTGGAAATAGTTCTGGTGGTGCTTTAATCCGTGCTATGTTGGCCTCTCCCTCGGCTCGTGGTCTGGTCAATAATGCTATCTTCCAGTCAGACCCTCAGAACTTTGGTTTTACCAACAGGACGACATCTCGTGATTACATTAGTGGGTACATTATGAGTCTTCTTGGTTGCTCAGATTTTCAGTGCGTGAAGAACAAGTCTCTTAGCGATATTCTCACAGCCCAATACAAACTCCTTGGCAGTACCTCAAGTCTTCCGTCTTACTTGAATAAGGCATATCTTTTTGGCCCTGTTATTGATAATCAGATTTTGTTTGAAGATTATGGAAATTCTCTTAAGGATGGTTCCCTTACAAACAAAGTGAATACTATAATAGGATTTGTCAATACCGAAGCAGGCCCTTCAATTAATGCAATCTCTCAAACTCCTCTTCCACAGGCATACTATGGAACAGTCATGAGTGCTTTCGTTGACCCAAGAATTATCCCAGAAATTATCAGTTCTGATCCTGCCTTCACCTCAATTCTCAACAGCAGCCATACTGATTCTACCAGAGAGCAACTGACTTTCACCGGCTCCTCCATCTTTTGGACCTGTCCGTCCCAGTACAACGCAGTCAACTCTGCTGGACACCGCAAGACCTACGTATATAAGCTTACCAAGGGGATTCAACACCCAACCAATTCAGGCAATTCTCTTTGTTCTAACGGGGCAGTTTGCCATCAAGATGATCTTTATCTTACCTTTGGCACCTACACCAAAGCGTCACCTGAGCTCGCTGCGTTGAGCAAAGAGATCCAGAAACGCTGGACTAACTTCGCACGCACCGGAAACCCCAATTATAATGGCGTTCTCGGATGGGACCCTGTCGCATCTGCAAGCAACCTCAACGTGCTGAATCTAGGTGATAACAAAATTCTTGCTGGTGTAGATACTAATGCATGCACCAACCTTCATCAAGCCACTGAATACAACTTTGAGATTTATTCTCACTAACATTTTTCATATCCACTAATGCTTGTTTTCTTTTCTCACATTCATAAACACTTGTGTTGATGTCTACATCTTTTTTAAGACAGTTAATGGGGTTTACGGGATTTTAATATTCTAAATAGCTTAATATATTTAATGATTCGTAATTTATTATAGTTGAATAAAAAAAAAAGAAAAAAAAAAAAAGAAAAAACCCTCCTGAAGACTTGAAAACATAAATGGGCAGTACAACGGTGCCAGAGGATTCATAGCCGTTTCCCTCGTGAGTGTATGTACAATAATGGAGATTTGCGTTAGGGGAAAATGGTCATTATGATAGCTAAAAAGATCGTCTATTTCTTCTCAGTCGAAGAAGACTCAGCCTCTTTAGGATCCAGTTTGGAAAGCTGCTCTCTGATAGACTTTGCACGAGACATGCGCTCCTTTGCCTCTTCGTCGATTCTTTCAAGTTCTTCGAGCCACATCTTCTCTCTCATTTCGGCCTTCTTTCTTAGCTCAGCTTCACGATCGAACTTGAGCTTGTCGGTTTGACCAAGGTAGTACGAGCCTCCAACCAGAGCAACAAGTGTCAAACTCTGCATGGCAACTCTCCAGACAAACATTCTGTTGGCAGCTTTAGCATCGCCCCGCTTTGTCGCGCGGGCGGAGAGCGCAAGCGCACCGCAAGTGAGCAAACAGCCAAAGGGGACGAGCGGCTGCTCGATGCAGTTCTTCTTGATCTTATCATAAAAAGTGAGCTCTTCGAGTTCGCTGTTGAGAGGGTCTGCGCTTGAAGGGACTTCCATTGTAATGCTTTTGTCGTTCTCTGTTGTAAGTATTTGTGCAAGGTAAGAATAATGGTGCTGATGATCTGATAGACTGAAGGTTTTGGATTTATGGGCTTTGGTTGGGCTTTAATTCCGATTCAGGTTTCCAATCCCGCAAAAGTTTATAACGTATGACATACAAACACGTAATGATTACATAAATAAGATTTTGTTTATATTTGATGGTACTTAAAAGTTAAGAGATGAGACATATAGCACATTACATTTTTAGAACAGAGATACCTGGCCGTTTGTAAAAGCTAAAACGCTGATTACTGATATTGAAAAATGAACTATATTAAGCCCGAACCAGTGAGCGTTGATCACTAAGTTTTGCTGGCAAAAATTAAGAAGGTCAGAGTGGTCGGATCTTTCTTAACATCATTGTAAAGCTCGGATCCGGGCCATTCGGCTCCAACGCTAGAGAGGGAAGATACCAGCTGCGCCTTTTCTGGCGAATAATGAGCTGGAAAAGGGAATCATCTTGCGTGAATTCCGCACACGACCTGGACTTGTTCTAAGTTTATAGTTAGCTATTATTGACAAGAGTTGCAAAGGTACCCCTTTCTTTTGGGTTGCAAAATTGAACATGTCAGGATTATGCTGGGTTACAGGTAACGACAAGGCCACTATTGGTGACGAAATATTTAAAAATGCGTGTATCCTTCATGAATGCATTGTAGGATATAATTGGCGTCTCATGGTGATCATGTCAGCCAAGAGAATAAACGTTACTGAGACGTTTGCTGGCGTTTACTAACGCCTTTGACATCCGATGAATCTTGCCTGCTTAGCACACTGCTTTCAAAGCCTGATTTGAGATGCTAGCGACATAAAAGCCAATTGCAATTTCATTAAAAATCTTTTTTTCAAGAAATAGCGGGGATGATAATATTGTCATGTCAGTTGTTTTGGAATAGAAAGAGTACAGCATTTCTTATTCTCTTTAACTCATTATTGGGTTTCTTTTTTTTATATTGAAATTTTGAATTTTTTTTTTCTTTCTTCCCCTTCTTCCACCTACTCACATCTCTATCTTCGTTTCCTCTTCTCTTGTTATCAGCGGCAAACTGTTCTTTCGTTTGTCTCTTCCTTTACCTAAACCTTACACATATACTACCTATACTTCTAATTTATAACCTTCAATGACTTCAGATACAACAGCCAAGATTGAGCTTATTCACGAACCTGGCAGAATCGATAACATTGATTCCGACCAGGAGCAGAAGCTCAAAGATATGTGGGCACAGATCCTTCTATTCACTGGCGATATCCCTCATAGCTTAGAAGCTACCCCATCGACACTGACTTCCCACTCTGAGGATGAGGAGAAGAAGAAAAAAAAGAAGAGACACCTCTTTGGCATTGGCAAGAACAAGGCCGAGGCCCCTCCTAAGGAGGAGAAGAAGCATACTCAGGAAGCCAATGCTTTCAAAGAAGTGATGAAGGATCTGGAGCCCGCGCAGGCCGCAAAGTTAATATTCATGATGATTAAGGCCGATCATCCTGATAACTTGCTACTCAGATTCCTACGTGCCAGAAAGTGGGTGGTTAAGGACGCTCTGCATATGTTTGGTAACACCATCTACTGGAGACACGAAAACAAGGTCGATGACATTCTCCGTTTGGGTGAGCGTGCTGCATTTGAAAACAACGACGAGGAATTCTTGACTCAGCTTAGATCGAACAAGAGTTACATTTGGGGTCATGATTTTAGAGGTAGACCTATTGTTCATGTTAAGACATACAATCACGATCCTAAGGCCCAGGGCGAGAAGTCAATGGAAGACTTTACCCTTTATATCATTGAGACAGCCAGACTTTGTCTTAAGGATCCTGTCGACACTGCTGCAGTCTTTTTTGATCTTTCCAACTTTAGCATGGCCAACATGGACTATGGCCCCGTCAAGTTTATGATCCATTGCTTTGCCAATCACTTCCCAGAATGCCTGGGATTTTTGCTTATTCATAATGCTCCTTGGGTGTTTACCGGTATTTGGAATGTTATTAAGGGATGGATCGATCCTGTTGTTGCCTCCAAGATCAAATTTACCAAAACTACCGAGGATGTTGCCAAATTCATTCCCATGGAATACATTGAGAAAAACCTTGGTGGTAATAGTGACCATACTTATGTGTACATTGAGCCTAAGGAGGGCGAGAGCGACTTGATGAACGACACTGCTACCCGAGACAAGCTTCTGGCCGCTCATGACGAGCTCACTGCTAAGTTTATCAATGCAACAGTCGACTGGATCAAGTCTGATGACAAGGCCACCAACCAAAAGACTCAATCTATTAAAAACGATATTGCAGCTCAGCTGATGGAGAATTACTGGCAATCCGATCCTTATATTCGCTCGAGAGGAATCTTTGATAGAAACGGCACTATTGATGACTTTAAGAAGCTTCACAGTGAGAACTGGAAGTAAAGAAAGTTTTCTTAGGAATTGCTACAAGTACAGAGCTAGGCAAAATGAAGTCTTTTGCCCTGTTGATGTTTATAAATTGATTAATATCCGTTGTGCGTCGTGTTTATGTTTCGCTTATGACGGCCATTTGAAGTGACAGTAGATAATAATAGGGTTAGGTTATAAAATCGCGTTTAATTTTTGATTGTTTTTTATTTTATATTTTTTACGTCTAATGGATATACCGTTGCAAGCATTTTCGATCTTTAAAAACAGCACGCGGACATTTACACTCGAGACTATGGCGACCACATAATGCTTACAGAGACGCAGGAAATTCACGAGAAAATAAAGACGGCCGTTGACGATATTCTTGCATACAAGCCTGGCAATGCTTCACAAGACTTACTCAAGGAGCCGTACGATGTACTGGGAACTCATGCGCCGCTACACGGCCTAGACATACTGGACATTGAGAAGCTAATCGGGTTTATCATTGACCCTAGCTGTCGTATCCCATTAGCAGCACGAACATGCATTGTTCGGGACTTTCTTTTCCCCCGTAGCAAAGTCTCGAACAAGGTTGTAATGCTCATTCTCGGCCGATTTACTACAACTACATACACGCCAATTCTACTCTTCCAGCAGCTACTCAAGTGGTTGGTAATAGTCTATGAGTTTCTGGAGGATTCGTTAATTGTATCAAAACTATATGCCTCTCTTTTAACCAAGATTTCGTACGAGACAACGCGTCAATGGGTCTGTCATTTGCTATACCTAGCCACGACCCAGGCGCTGGCCAAGCCATGGCGAGCAAAGTTTCTTATCGAGGAGTACAGTAAATACCCGAATTCAATATATCTGGTTGGTCTTCTAAAGCATTACAAAGAGTATAACCCGGCGCTTGTATCTGGCTTTTTACCAATTATTAAACCGACCGTTTTCCAGCACCCCAATGAATCTATGGCCACATCTATTCGCGAGATCTACGCCCGGAGCTCGACTTTACCGGCTGCTTCACAGATGAATTCAACGAAATTTAAAAAAGAACCAATCTCGAGGAAACGTCCTCACAGCATCATGTCATCAAATGCCACTATCATTTCTGCATTACTGCCTGATAATCAGCCCAATCTTGGAGTCGAGACAATTACAAGTATTCCACAGTTTATACAACGCTTTCATAAACTTGAGTTTCCTCTGCAGATGAGTTATATTGTGAACGATACAGGTATGCTGTCACGTCTATTGTTATACAAAAATGATAGTTCGGCATGGAGCAGGTTCAACTCATGGTTGCTTCAGTCGTTGGTCAGCACACGGCCTGCATTTAATATCTCTCTATTGGAAAAAATAGTGTCATTTGTGACATACTCAAAGGAGCTCCCAGCATCTGTCGAAAGCTATTTGTGTGATGAGTTAAAAACATGGGATGGCAAGCAGAGCCGCCACTTGATCCTTCATTTGCTGAGCTATCTTCCAATACAGTCGGCAGAGGAAATATCTGAGACGCTACTAGGACCTCTGAAACGGATAGTCGAAAGAGAGGCAGATTTGGCAACATACATTGCCATTAATGAGTTTCTACTTAAATTGCTGAAAAATTGGAAATCATGGGTCCTGGCTAAAGACGAGACTGTGGCTGAGGTTTCAATCAAGGAACAGTGCCGGTCCATCCGGATTGTGTCTGCGTTTGTTGATCACTATGGCCTGGTTGCGCTCGAGATGTTTCCGAATAACATCGAACTATCTTTCTCGGTACTAGACTTTTTTGAAGAACTGACGCGATTTCCCAAGCACGAAAAGTTTCCGATAGTGATTACCATGTCTAACGAATTATGCTACTATTTGATTCTCTCGGGCTCTGCTGCCAATCTTTCACGTGTTTGTGGTATTGTCACGCTAACACGGCCATTGCATCTAAATGCTGGGCGTGATTTAGTTTTTGACCAAAGCACTATGTTTCAATCGGTGGTGCTTGACATCTGCAATGGTGTGTGGCTAAACAAGGCGTTCGATTTGACTAAGTCACCATCGTCTTTTTCTGGAATTCAGCGTTTTACTATTGAACCAGAGCTTGTTGAGAATTTGAGGGAGGCTGCGGCTGACCGCGGATTAAACATAAATACGCTCCTAAGTCTATCCTCATCAACGCTCTTTTGTCGGCGAGCGGCAGTGTACATGCGACAGCTGGAGAAAAAACAGGGTGTCGTACAGCTGCTTCGAGAGCCGCCATGGTACATTTCACTGAAGCAAAATGCAGCCAAGGGTGGCATACCGCTGGGGTTTAGCGACTTCCGGGTTAGCTTTTTGGATGAACTTGATCGCGAAGGGTTTCACGGGTTACACGATCTACTATATAGCTCGATGAAACGGTTGATGGAGCTGCAGAAAAAGAAATGACAAGAATGACACAGTCAGAACATGGAGACATATGACATCATGCGTAAAGGAAAACAATCGAATATAAGCCAGCAGGTCTACGTCAAATCTGTTATCAGTAGCCTTTGTCTCTTTTTGTAAAACTGGTTCGAACCGCTAGGGGGAACTTGGGAGCCAAGGAGGCATTCCCTATCGCGGGTTATCTTGCACTCTCTCCAGGGTAAGGGCGTTGTCGCCCATCATAGCCATTGATACAAAGATATGAAAGGCCATTCTAAAATTTATAAACGCTAGGTCTTTAGGCCCTTTCATTCCCAAACAAAAACTGAAATTTGTCCTGTTCCTTTTTACCTGTTGTGTTTGTATTCCATCTTCACATACATATACATAACTAGCTAGGCCCCGTCACCGACCAAGTGCGTGCCTATAATTTATCACCTTTTATCTCATTATAGAATATCCAATGGACGCAATAAAGACAACTGGCGTCGAGATTGTTTACTCCACGCTGTTGCGGAAGCGAGAGAGCACAGATGCCGACCCCGATGTGCCCGACGACGAAATCAACGATCCGGCAACCGAGGAGATTTTCACGTCGTGGGCCATTTTCATTCTAATCGCGCTGCTAATTGGCTCGCTCTGGACGAGTTATTACCTCCAACAGAAGCGTATTCGCACCGTCCATGAAACCGTCATCTCCATTTTCTCCGGTATGCTTGTCGGCCTGATAATCCGGATATCACCTGGCCACTTTATCCAAGAACACGTATCCTTCAGCTATTCATACTTTTTTAACCTGCTGCTACCGCCTATTATTCTCAATTCCGGTTACGAGCTACACCAAGCCAACTTCTTCCGGAATTTTGCCACGATTCTCTCGTTTGCTATCATTGGCACATTCCTGGCAGCAATTATTCTTGGTGTCATTCTGTTTGTGTGGACGTCGTTAGGCCTTGAAGGTGTCAATATTTCGCTACTGGACGCCATCAGTGTTGGCGCTGCTTTGTCGGCCACTGATCCTGTCACGATTCTCTCTATTTTTAATGCCTACAAGGTCGACCCTAAGCTGTATACTATTATTTTTGGTGAATCTTTGCTTAATGATGCCATCTGTATTGTCATGTTCGAGACTGCACAAAAGTTCTCTGGTGAGGCGTTCAAGATATCCAGTTTGTTCAAGGGTATTGGCATGTTTTTGATGACGTTTACGATTTCGCTACTGATTGGTACTATTGTAGGCTTCACAACGGCACTGGTACTAAAACACTCTCATGTTCGCCGGTTTCCTCAAATCGAGTCGTGTCTGGTACTGCTTTTTGCCTATGCCTCGTATTTTTTCTCCAACGGTTGCCACATGTCGGGAATTGTGTCTTTACTGTTTTGCGGAATCACGCTCAAGCACTACGCCCATTACAACATGTCTCGACGCACCCAGATTGCAATCAAGTATATCTTTCAGCTACTGGCGCAGCTCTCCGAGAATTTCATTTTCATTTACTTAGGTCTCTCGTTGTTTACTGAGGTTGAGCTGATTTTCAAGCCAGTTCTGATCATTGTAACAGCAGTGGCAGTGTGTGCATCGCGCTGGGTCGCAGTGTTCCCAATCTCCAAGGCAATTAACATGGTATATAGACGACGTGTGCCATACAATCACCCGGTGACAGATGAGATTCCAAGCAACTACCAGATGATGTTGTTCTGGGCTGGTCTGCGTGGAGCTGTCGGCGTAGCACTTGCAGCTGGCCTGACTGGCGAACACGCAAACTCGCTGAAGGCAACCGTGCTCGTGGTGGTGGTGCTAACCGTTATCGTGTTTGGCGGCACAACTGCGCGTATGCTTGAGATTTTGGGAATTCGCACTGGCGTTGTGGAGGAGTCGCAGAGTGATGACGAGTTTGACATTGAGGCCAATTTCCGTGAACGTGAACGCACGCGCAAGCGAACTACCGGAGTTTACACTGGCGGATCGTCGGATGACGTGCGCTCGCGAAGATCATCCTATCATGACGACGACGACGACAATAATACCGAAGGGTACTCTGATGGTGAGTCTGACACTTCTGACTTGCCGCCAATGTCGGCCCAGCGTCAAAGCGTGGCGATGAATAGCTTGAAGCGGTCGGAGACAAGCTCATCGTCGCTCTCAGGTATTCTGTCGCGTTCAGTGGACGAGCACGCTCGGTGGTTTAAAGAATTTGACGATCAGGTGCTGAAGCCTGTGCTGCTTGACTCTGCTCCCACAGAGCAGCCTCCCCAAGGCCCTAGCCGACAGTGATCTTATAGTTAAAAGTTATACACATGTAACAAAAAAATAATAAAAATAATGAAAATAATAAAAACAATAAAAATAATAAAAAAATAAAAAAATTAATTACTTACGTCTTTATCAATTAGTATAAATGTTGATCGAATATTATAACTGGTTTTTATGAGTAATTCTGTAATTAACGCCCTGAAGCAATGCGTAGATGACTTTGACAGTAGGCACAGGCACATTGACCTCCTCGGCAGCGCGGATCAGGTTACCGACAATGGCCTCGATCTCAATTGGAGTACCTCTTCGCACATCCTGCAGAGTGCTTGGGAGGAAAGATGGTGGAACACGATCCTTGGTGAACTCAAATACAGTCTCAATATGCTCGCGAGGCAACCACTTGCCCGGGCCCAGAATTTTCTCGGCAACCTCCCAGATTTCGGCCATGACCTGGCGCGCAAGACTCTCGGTACCAGACTCTAAGATACCGATAGTAGGCATGTCAAGGATGGCACAGAGCGTGTTGAAAGTGCCGTTCCACAAGAGCTTTTCCCAACGCGCCTTGATGATATCGGGCGAGGGAATATGTTTAATACCGGCATTGTCACACATTTCACCAAACTCACGGACACGCTGCGCGACAGCGTCGGGCGCGCCGCCGTCAGAAACAACTCCATACTCAACAGTGAGGAAGCCAGTAAAGAAAGTGACCTCAATCGGTGCCGTCAAAGAGACGGAGACCTTGACAACAGCTGAGGCCAATGGCACACCAGGGTAGGCCTTAAGGTAAGGCTTCTCAATCTCGATACCGTTTTGAAATAAGAACATGACAGTCTTGCTTTTGTCAATGTAGCGATCAAGCCCGGAAAGAGCAGTGGTACCAAGAGACTTGGCCGCTACAACAACGTAATCAAAGGGCTCACCGTCATACTTGGTATCAAGTTTATCATCAGCGGCACTGAAAACGCGATGGGGAGTGTAGACAAAGCTCTCCGTGGGGATATCACGGCGCTTAACGGAGATCTGGTTGTTGTTGGCAACGATAGCTTGGTAGTTAGAGCGAGCGTGGATGCTAACGGTGGCAGCCGAGGAACGGGCCAGAAGACCAGCAAACACGAGACCGACGCCGCCGGCACCGACCACAAGAACAGATTTTGACATTGGGACTAGACTAAAAATGGAGTAGGATGATTCTGCAGGCACGATATAGTGGCACAGATACTAAACGTTTACTGTTGTTATATGTTAGCAGGTGAAATGACACAGCAGCTACCGGCATGTTGATCTTGTGATCAATTTCAGCAAAAACAAAAAGCTAATAGGCCAGACGAAGACAAACATACCTAGAGTTCACTGCTGCCAGATGGGGGGTTAGAGGGAGAGTCGCAAGACCTGGGTGGCGTTTGTGATCGGGATGGAAAACGAAGAGTAAAATGTGGGACCAATGACAATATAGGATAAACGCGATGACTGTTCAAGTGATAGTGGCTCGTGGCTCTAATCAGTGGCTTTACCAGTGGCTGTAACCTTGTCAGTGCCTTGCTAGAATACCGGCAAAAACCGATCAAGTACTATGTACACTTTAAGACAAGGTATATGTATATAGCGGTGCTGATGGGTGACAACGTGGACCTGAAACGGCCCAAAGCTCTGACTATTTGTCATCTTAATTTGTCAGTTGGCTGTATGTACTATTGCTATGAAATCTGTTTGTATTCTTGCTTGTCTAAATGTATTGAACAATATAGATTATACAGTCATCTACTTTTTTTTTTTTCCTACTGTAAGCACTGAGCATCGTAGCGGAGCGAGATCCGAGTTGATCAACGTCTCCCTCGTATTACCCCGTATCTAGTTGTGTACAGCTCTACTTGTCTGACCGGCCTAGTGTCTACCGGTTGTTTTGTAGTAGTTGTGGCCTTAATGATGTACAAGTTTTATCTGTTATTGCTTGGTACTTCACTATCAAGGCCTCTTGCTTTACTTATTTATTTTTAACTTTTTTTTATCAACCGTAGGCAACGGGCGACTAAGACGTCCGGTCCATAAAACGTGAAAGCTCCGGTATAAATGTTGTAACTCACCACTCACAACCCACCACTGATTTTATTTTAAATTTTTTTTTTATTTTTTTTTGTTTTTGTTGTTTTAAAGTTAGCCTTACAATTTATGGGTACGCGCTTATTAACATAGTACATTACTTGCGAAATAGACTACACCACTGGGTATGTCAGCCATCGCTTTTTTTATAGCAGCCCTTGTTGTCATCTGAGTCATTGTCTGATGCCATTTTCGTACCTCCACCTTAATGGTCTAGCCCTCCACCCCTGAGAAACCCTTTCCCTTGAAAAAAAAAAATTTTTTTTTTACACCACAACAAATGAACCATTTCAATAAAACCACAAAATGCTTCCCTTTTCTTCTCTTTCTTCCTTTTTCCCTCCTCACCTCTCAACCTTCTTCTGGAGGCCAGCCTACGTTCACACACCACAAAGCCCCCCTCGAAACTTCTGTTTCCAGTTTTCATTAAACTACCTTAGTTGTTTACTCTGCACCTGTCACTGTTATAGCTCGACTTCAGTCCACGCGTTTTTTGTTCAGCCCTTTTCCGTGTTTTTACTTCCCTCGCGCTTTCTCCAGTTCGTCCGCTCAACGATACCTGAAACTCGCCACATTCACGACAAAAGTGTACCGAACTTTCTCAGTGTCTTCGTCCTTTTAAACTCCTAACCTTACGTCCGATCTTTCTGTTCTTATTAAGAATTTTCCAGATCTCGATACATTTGTTACTTTACGTCTTAGGCTAAGTTTACAAACACCAATTAGAAATACTTGTTCGCTCAAGTGTTCACCGACAAACTCAAACCATTTTTTTTAAACTACTTGGCCAACAAAACCAGTACAAAAAAGAAAAAAAAATTATAACTACAAAAATTTGAAGAAAAAGAATTCAATCAGCTCTTTTTCATCGACAAATTAATCCGTTAACGACCTTTTTATTAAGTATTCGTTATCTATTTTTCCACTAAATCCTATATCTATTCCATCAAATATTTCAATTCTCAAAATGCCATCCTACTATTCTCGCAACATTGTCACCCCGCCTAGCTACCTGGTCAACGACCCGTACCAGGTGCAAATGTCTCAGGGCTACCACTCGTTCCCGTACAACAGCGACTACCAACAGTCGTCGCATTACCGCCAGGAGAACATGTACAACAAACCATTTGGTTACATGAACCCCTACGAGAACGGTTCCTACGGCTTTAAGAATAACGGTCCTGCGTCTTCCATGAGAGGCGTAGGCTCTTATTCTTCTAACGGTACAACTTTTTTCATGCCTAACATCCCTGTTGACCATGGCGACTTTGTTTCCAAGAACCAGCAATACTATCAGCAACAACAGCCTCCTGTCCAACACCACCAGGAGAATGTCACCGGTGGCGTCTCTGCCACTCTCGACTATGATCTCGATGACATGTCTGAGTTTGTTTCCAACATGGCTATTGGCATCATGGGACCTTACTCTACTCAGGTCAAGTCTGAGCGTCCTACTCAGGAGTTTTTAGATGCTTTCCATAAGTTTACTAATCAAGTCCTGGTTGCCACCAGACTGCCTAAGGCTACTGTCATTCTTGCTTTGGTCTACCTTTCCAAGCGTTGGGCACTTGGTAACATTCCCACAGCCGAGTCAAACGTGCCTGTCACCTACAACTTGCTAGTTGTTGCCCTGTTGCTTGCCAACAAGTTTCACGATGACAACACTTTCACCAACAAATCGTGGAACGAGGCCACTGGCGTCCCCGTCCGTGACCTCAACATGATTGAGCGCGATTGGCTTAAGTCCATTCAGTGGTCGCTCCATCTTAACCAGAACGACCGCAAAGGCTGGGAAAAGTGGAATGACTGCTGGGAGTACTGGGTTGCTAGCAGACGTAAGTCTGCCGCTTCTCCTCCTTCTTCTTACCACTCCGTTTCTGACTTTTCTGATATTCGTCACTCCAAGAACGTCGCCAGAGACGCCTATCCCAGTCCTGTGCACTCTCCCGAGTCTTCCAACATCAGCTCTCGCCAGTCTAGCCCCGTCGAATCTACGCCTAGCTACACTATTCCTAACTGGTATGTCAACAGTAACAGTAAGGCAAATCCCAGCTTCGGCTCGCGTACCCGACCCATGAGCTCGTCCATGGGCCGTAGCTCGGATCAGTTTGTTTCTTACTTTCAGCAGTCTTTTGTTGGTAACCGACCCGAGGAGAAGTACTCCAATTATGGAATGAGTGGCCACAATCATAACCACTCTTCCTCATACTTTGTCCCTGCCTATGGCGCGGCTTCGTGCAACTGCAATTACTGTTCTTTTGACTCTGCTCCGCAGTTCTCCAAGTGGTACTCGGGAGGATGTGCCACTGCTTGCTAATGGGTGTGATTTACTTCTCATTCTAATCCTTCAAACATTATAAAACTCTCGACTAACGTCGACCAAAAAAACAACAAAAACTCGAAAAAATTGCACTATGGCTCTTGACCCTTTGGTGAGCCTTGATAGTGCGAGCCCAAAAAAAATTTCTTCTTAATTTTTTTCCTCCAAAAGTTTCTTTTCCTTTTTATTTTCACTATTAGTGTTTTTAATATTTCTGTTCTTTTTTTCTTTTTCGACCAAAAATCTTCAAAAAGTTCAAAAAAAAACTCCAAAAAACCAAAGATTGTGCTGGTACTCAATTTCGACTTGTTTTCTTCGTTCATTCGTCATCTGAGCAAAATGTCATCAACCTTTCTCCGTCTATCAACATCTATTTTTTTCAACAAGGACCAAGAAAGAGTGCGGAATTATTGTCACAATTAGTACTTAGTCAGTCTTTTCAAACTTCAAAAAAAAAAATTGTGTGTGTGCTGCGTGTTTTTATATAGAATCTTTTTTTTTACCTATTTTTTTTTTAACTTTTTTTCTTTTAATTTTTTTTTTATAACAAAAAAAACGGTTTACAAATTACCAACTTTTGATTCAGTCCTCGTATGTAGAATTGTAAAACTGACGTAATGTCGTGCGTTGGTGATCTTCCCATGCCAACAGTTTCAATAGGGGTGCAGCAAAAATAAAAATTAAATTCAGGGACCGGTGACAGCTTTTGAGACACATGCACACTGTCTCAAAAGACACCACGGACCTTACTGCGCCAAAAACAGCCCAACTTTTCAAACTGAAAGTCATCACAGTGCATCAGTAAAACAAACAACACGCTGCAAATCACGAAAGACAACGGTTACAAATCTTACACATATTAGTTGTAACCACATGCAAATAATTTCAATAGTTGTATTTATTTATTTATTTATTTGTTTATTTATTTATTTTAAAAAAAAAACAATTTTTTTTTATGGAACAAGCAGTTATTACCCCAAAGTGACAGCCCTTCCGCTTGTGCTACAACACCAACAACAACAAAAAAGGACTCGTGAATGAGGGATTTTGGTTCAACCGCGGTTGACAAGTGTATATATACACTTAATATATTATCTGTAGATACTATCAAAACTGTATATTGATTAGAAGAAGAAAAAAAAAAGTGGATATAGGACGAAAACTCGTAAATGGGATTGGATTAAGTAGAGAGCAAGCGTGTTACAAGTATAATTATGTAGGGACAAAAGCAAAAGAAATAAATAACAAATAATAATAATATAATAATCATTATTATTGATAACAAAAGGGTACTAAAGATGGGGGGAAAAAAAAGAGAAGAGAATTTTTATTCTCTCCTTAATGTGCTGGTTCAAAAAAACAAGTCGCGGGAGCAGGCGACCCATTGTATAACTCCCAAAGTACGGGTTTAGAGGGAGTGTGAGAGAAATAAGCTCTGCGGTAATGTGCTTAGACGCGCAGTTTCTGTTTGTTTGCACTTGACGCCGTCGGAAGCGCTAGCCGGGCTGGCGGCCCCTGTATCAATGTTGAATTTTTGCGGGCACTGGTACCATTGGCGCCAGAGCCCACTGTAGGTGGTGATGGGGTAGTGCGCCGACGGGCTGTCTCGGTGGGAGGTGACGCAGTAGCGCGCCGGCGCCCAAACTCTGTTGGCGGTGACCGCGGCTTGTTGGTGTCTTTCCCTGGTGTCCCCAGTCTAACTGCACTTGCTGGTTTGGGACTAACATTACCACTATTATGCACAGAAACAGTAGCAGACTTTGAAGGGAAAGGAGGTACAAGAAGTGATGGCGATACAATCTCAAGATGATCGAGGTCCTCATCCATAAGTGTGTCCTCAAGAGTTTGCTCCAGAGACCCTACTGCCTGCACGCCAATGTCCATCATCTCCTTATCTTCATTGTCAAGCTCATAATCAACACTAGCGTAAACTGGCCCGCCGCTGTAGCGCTTGGTTGGTGACACCGGCAAGTCAACTTTGACCTTACCGTCCTCCCAGCGCACGCGGCGTGAAACACGCTTAAGGCCGCGGATTGGTGATTTGACAAGCACTATCTGCTGCTTTTTGTGAATAGTTCCAAGCCCAGCTACGCCGCCGCTAAGTGCCCCGTGGCTGCTACCCGAAGCTGAGGATGGATTGCTGTCACCCGTCACGGTCGGGCGCCGTCTCATCTTTGCAATCCCACTTGGGGCGCTATTATTGTTCAGTACCCGGCGTACTTTATGTGGTGGATGGCCGCTGGCGCTACCAGTGTTGGAATTGCCGCTGCTATCACCGGTCCCAGGACTCCTGTTCTCTGACGAGGATTGCTGTAATGACTGTGTACGTTGTGGGCTTTCGGGTTTGATTGACAAAGCTGCAGAGAATATTGCCGAAAGATCCACAACCGCTTTGTCGTTCGCGCCCTCAGCTAGCCGTGCAAAAAACTTCTGCTGCTCAGCAAGTTTCTCCACGCCAGTCGTGCTCATGATCGAAAAGACAACGTCTGCAAATGCAGTCAGCGCACCGGCGCTGCCAGAGTCATCCTCTGCCAGTCCATGATAAAGCTCCATATCGGCTTGTGAGCGTAGTAAATTTGCATAGGTGCTGAATGATGTACGATCTATAGCCGTGATGCCGGGCGCATCTTCAAGCCGGCGAGTGAGCATGGCAGTCGTGTGTACAACAGCCGCCTGCTGCTCTTGCATAAGCTGCGCTAGCACTTGCTCCTGGGATTTCCGCGCTGCTTCAAGACTTTCACCGACACGGGTTAGCTCGGAATCCAGTCCCGTATCCCCGTGTCCCGCGCGCTTCACAGCATCCGCCAGGGCAGCCACTTGTCGCGCTTGTGTAGCCACAAGCTTCACTCGGCGCAGCGCTGCCGCCAGCTGTGTCTTCAGTGGCTCCACCCGCGCATATGCTTGCCGTAGACTTTCCGTCGCATCGTCTAACATGGTCTGGCAACGCTGACGCGCGCGCGCCTCCTGCGCCAGTGCCAGGCCCACGGCTTTTGACTCACGTCGTCGCAGCTCATCAATTTCGGCTTTCTGCTCTGTAATCATTTTCAAATATGATCCCACGTGTCGGTCCAAGTTGTGCTCGTTACGGATGACCTTTGTTTTGATGCGCTTTGCGCGGTCGGCGTATTTGAGTGTGTTTAGCGTTTCGTCGTAGTGCCGGCTAGATGGACTTACACACACAATCATAACCGTCTTACAGTTGCCACCAAGTGAAAACTTGAGCAGTCGCGTCAGCTTCGAGTCACGATACGGCACATGGTTATGCCGCCGTGGATCACATAGCGCGTTGATACAGTTGCCCAACGCTAACAGCGACTTGTTAATATTAGCTCCTTCAAGCAACCGCTCTCCGCGATTCTTTGTCGCGCTAGCACGCTCGCTACCAGCAAGGTCAATAATTGAAAGTGTAGCAAATGTGTGTGACTCAGAAATAGCAGCGGTACGGCCTTTCTGCACGACGTTGATCTGCAGTACTGCGTGCGACCGCGAAGATGTCGCGTTGGCCTCCGTTGGCGAGATGGTCCTGTTCTGATTGCCCAGCAAGATCATTTCCATGACCTCCTCAACGTTTGAAGGCTTGTGTGTACTAAGGTTAGATACGAGAATTCGGCTCTCCGAATCCTCTCGCAGAGCTAGCTGCTTGGAGCTCGGCTCTAGCAAGTCCCGGATAGTTTCATTGTAGATTTCTAGATATGAAAGTGACACATCAACATGGTTTGTGTCTCGCAATTCGTTAATGCGTTCAAAAAGCTCCTTCATAGTAAGAAATATGATTCCCGGCGCACGCGGAGTCCCGCTAATAGTGTGCGTCTTGCCGCAGCCCGTCGCACCGTATGCAAACACCGTCGCATTGTATCCGTCCAAAACTGAGTCCAGCAGCGGCCGCGTGGTGTTTGCATAGACTTCTTCCTGTGCAGCTTCTTCATCAAAAAGTCGGTCAAACACAAAGCGGTGCTCACGAATCCGCGTTGCCGATGATTTCGGAAAGGCCGCACGCTGCATGCGCGCGGTCGGGTTGGTATCTGGGGGGTCAAAAATCAACATTCGATCGTCAACTACATTGATTACCTTGCGGATTCCCGCTCTTGAGCCCATACGCGAGGCGGATCGAGTCGAGCCGGCACCACTAATGCCGCTACTGCTGTTGGGTATGTTGTTGGCGAGGTTGCCGTCACCCATAAAAAAAGGGTCTTCAGAAACTGGCTGAAGCTGGCTGCTCTCCTCTGCCGTAAAGGGCCTCACTCGCACTATGCTGCGTTAGCCGTAGTTCTCTTGACAGCACTTCTGATATGTAGTGATAGCCTTACCAGTTACAGAAATAGATGACTCCTTGCCTGTCATGTTCGTTGTTGATAGTAGCGTTCAAAAAAAAAAATGAGAGAAAAAATGCAGACGAAACCGTGAATTTCGTATTCTCCTCTGCCCTTAAAGTGGGATCTAGAAGAAAAGAAAGAGTAATGGGCGCAGTCGCAGGGAAAGAATGAAGTTGTTTGTTCTCGATCGCTACCTGTTGTTTGTTTACTTTCCTTGTGAAGTTTTTTATTTTTCTTTTGTTGTTTGTTGTCTGTTTCCCATTTTGTGGACGTGTGTTTTTCGCGCTGCAGCTACGCGAAACAAATGAGCGTCTCAACTGTGAAACTCGGCCTTCTTATCGGGCGTCTGGAATTAAACAGAATATTAGTGATTATATACAACTTTATTACGTGATATTTACATTTACTTTTTGGCAACGCTGTTCACACTGCCCGCGATAGCAGTGCTTCCACGTACGCCCGAGGTCGTGCAGCGGTGCCTTGGAACCTTGCCTGCCATTCGCGAGCGCGGTGTACGTCGCCCAACTCCATCAGAGCCAGAAGCAGCGTCTCGCTGATTGCAGTACTAGGTGTCATGTATGTCGGTACCAGCTCATAGTATGCGTCCTCGACAGCAAACGGGTTGCCCTCCTGAACCGCGCGGCGCACCAACAACTGGTACGTTTCCTGGTCTGGCAGAATATCGTGTTCTTTAAACTCTTGCATCATCTCTGCTGCAAGTTGTCCGTTACCAGCACCGATTAGTCCCGCCAACACGAGGTTTGTTGCCAAGGTGATGGCGTTTGGATGCTGACGTTTAGCCCGCACCACGCGTAGCAAGTAGTCAGCTACATCTTGAACCAGCTTTACGTCTGCACCCAGCTTAGCCGTAACAGTTGGAAGGTCGCGCAGTTTGATATTGTTAGCTTGTTCGCCAATCTGGAGCAAAACCTTAATGCCCTTAACCGTCTCGCCGTGTGCGGCGTATATCTCCGCGGTCGCCGTAATCAACGACAAATCATGATCAAACCCACGGTGACAGAGGTTCTTAACAGCATGCAGAGTCATCTCTTTGTCGTTGTGCCGTAGGCCCTCCTCTACCAGAGTGTAGTATACGCTATCGCTGGGTAGCACGTAACCTGGAATTATGCAATTGTCTAGTAGCCAGCGCAGCATTTCATAATTTTGAAGCTCTGCGGCCTTTGCCAGAAAGTGGCCCCAGAGTCGTGTGTATATCGTCATTTTAGTATTGTCGTTCATAGTTAGTATCAGTTCAAATGCGGTTGTTATATCGTTTCGTTCAAGTAGTTGATGAATTAAGATCTCATAGCAGTGCGGTGAAACAGTGCCACCACCAACAAGTGTCTTGCGAAACAGTTTTACAGCAGCATCCAGCTCGTTTCCTTGAATTAAAACCAAAAGGACTCGACTGAATACCTCCATGCTTCGACGCCCGAACTGGACACTGAAAAACTGATCTACGAGCCTTTGCCTTAGCTTCTGATCCGTAGTATGCATCATAACCGTTGCTAATGACTTGAACAGCTGTGCCGGTACCTGCTTACCGTTGTCAATCAGATCCTGCACTAGCTTGATCGCAACGCTAGCATATTCCGGGTATGTGCGTGTCGCGCCGAGGGTTTTTAGCACCTCGTGTGTGAGTAGCGAAGTAAGTTCGTTCTTGTTTTCTATCAGTCGGCCAGCGACAGCCAAGGACCTTTCATAGTCTTGTGTTTCATTTAGAGCCTTCAGTTCCTTCAGTGTTTCTGCTGATGCTGTCTCCGTCGGTGTCAGACACCGGGTTCTGCTGTGCGTTCCACGTGCTGATCCAAAGCTACTGTGCGCAATTAACTTAGCTCGATTCAAAATCAGTAGGCGGCTAGGTCTGCTACACCAACTCATGCTTGTGTGTTGCTTTCGTATGTATAATTTGTTTCGGCTCCGCCTGGCGCCGGGTGAAAAGTGGAATCAGAATTTTGGCGTAGGTGTGAAAAAAAAAATAACTATAATTACGTAATCACAACTCGGTGATTCGCCAGCTCAAAAATTAGAAAATTTTTTATTTTCACTTCCTCCGTCGCCATCACTGATACCATACACCGGAAATCAACAACATCAACGATGATCGGTTTAAGAGCTTCTCGTATGGCTCTCAGAGTAAGTACCTTTCATGGCGCTGTCGGTTGGCTCTTTTTTTAACACACACTCTAGGCCCCCATTCAACGTCAGGTCCTGCGATCTGCCGTCCCCGGACTCAGACTCGGCATGTCGGCACCCCTTATCGGCTCGCGCTACAACTCCACCGACTCCAGTGTTTCTGAAATCAAGTCTGAAATTGGCCAGATTGCCGCTGAGAAAATCCCTGAGGTCGTTGAGGCTGCCAAGCTTGTCGCTCCCGACCAAATCGGCTACTTCCAGTCGCTTGGCCTCGCACAGACCTGGTACTGGCCTCCTGATGTTTTCCAGCATATCTTTGAACTCATGCATGTTTATTCTGGTCTTCCCTGGTGGGGTAGTATTATGGCTGTCACTGTTGGATTCAGAGCCTTATTACTTCCTTTGTATATTAAAGCTTCCGATCATAGTGCTCGCATGTCCGCCATTAAGCCCGAGCTTAACAAATTGACTCAGCAGTACACCAAGGTTGATGATGCGCTCGAGGGCCAGAAACTGCTCGTCAAGCGTAAGAAGATCATGGAGGCCAGTGGTATCAAGACCCGATTTCTTCTTATGCCTCTTCTCGGTATCCCGTTTTTCATTGGTATTTTCTCTGGTATTAACAAGATGGCCGCTGCCAAGGTCTTTGGCATGACTACCGGTGGTTTCGGCTGGTTTACCGATCTCACTATCCCTGATCCTTACCTTGGTCTTCAAGTTATTACCGCTGTTGTCTATGCCGCCACTATTAAGATGGGTGGTGAGACTGGCGCCAGTCCCATGTCACCTGGTATGAAGAAGATCTTCACCTACATGCCGTTTATTGCGGTCCCTTTGACCATGGGTGTTCCAGCTTCGACCTGTCTTTACTTTGCTACCAACTCTTTCATTTCAGTCGGTCAGACTTTGTTGCTTCGTTCGCCCAAGGCCCGTGAGATTCTCGGTCTTCACCCCATCGTCACCCCTGTGCACGACCCGGCCGCAGAAAACGTGTCGGCTTTCCAGACTCTGAAGAACACCTTCGATAAGGCCAAGGAGCGTGCCGAGAAGATGGCCCGCGAGCAGGAGCAGGAGGCCAAGCTTAAGGCTGAGGCTCAGCGTGCGGCTGCCAACGAGAAGGTCTTCATCCAGCGTGGACCCAGCGTCAGCGACAAATTCAAGAACCAGACTGTTAAGAAGTCGGGCAGTCTGCGTGGTTAAATGCCGATGTTAGACGTTGATTGTTTTTGTTTTGTAAATAGTAGTATTCGATGTAGCTAGATGTTTAATGAAGTTCTTTTGCCATTTCGATAATCTGTTGGTAGCCCTCATCTTTGTTTGGGCTCAACCTGCAGAGCTGCTTTTAATGATAGTTAATAAAGATACGAACAAAAATCTGGAGGATGTAAGATAGATAACCAGTTTATTGTCTTTACATCAAATAGTTACAAACATTATAAAACAAAAAGACATAGATAGATAGATAGATAGATAGATAGATAGATAGATAGATAATCAGTTTATTGTCCTTACATCAAATAGTTACATACAAAATTACAAAACAAAATGACATACAAAGAAGACATAAATTTCAAAAGTATTTCTCTGGCAAGGTAGCAGTGTCAGCACGTGCTATAAAATTAGATGTTCAATAGCGTCAATTTCTCTATGAACACTTACATGTGTTAAGGGGAACCTGCAATTCACAGAAAGTATTGTGTATGTTTTCCCAAGTCTTCAAAGCAGGAATGAAAAATATATCGTGGCACTTTTCCATAAAAAAAGTGTTGGAAATATTAAAAACAAGGGCCCAACCGGGAATTGAACCCGGGACCTCTCGCAATCGTGCTTAGAAAACCCTAAGCGAGAATTATACCACTAAACCATCGGGCCTTGTTATTGATTTTGTAAGGGATCATACCTGATTATGACTTATCCTATTCCTTCTTATAGATACAAGTGTTATACCTTAAACCTTATGGTTGTAATACAAGTGTTATACCTTAAAGCCTATGGTTGTACCCAGTACCGTGAGG
>Ga0160505_100461_pt1 | contig 23624 bp, 19 predicted proteins | sample DIDeMG_FD_108225 | JGI IMG/M metagenome (GOLD analysis project Ga0160505, IMG submission 108225) | Enriched chicken feces microbial communities from UW Madison campus, WI, USA - DID2874_E49_Stillage MG | ecosystem: Host-associated > Birds > Digestive system > Large intestine > Fecal ... | reverse complement strand
TCCGTCCACAACAGCTTTACAAGCCTCAATCAGGCCGCCACAGGACAACTTTGCCAGTAGAAAGGAGTCGTTATTCACGTAGATGGAATCACCTTTCTCCGTTTCCTCAAGTAATTGGTCACGAGACATGGCCTCAGTGGAAGCGATGAACTTCAAGTGCTCTTCAGTATGTACTTCCAAAATCTCGTCAGCTGTGGCTTCTCTGATTGGAATCTTCTCCATGAGTGGTCCAATGTCGTCTGTTCCAGAAAGAGATTTGTCAAGCACTAAACCGGCCTCTGCCAACTTCTTGTAAATACGGTAAATACGCCTGGGATCCTCAGGATGAGGGTCGATGTACTCAAAATAAGATGTGAAAATCTTAGCATGGTATCTCATGCGGACATCATACACCAATCCTGTTTTGAGTGGGCTATAGAACAATTCAGGCTTCTTGTAAGGAACAACCACGATGGCTGTTTCTGCTCTTGGTCTTTTAGTCCCGTTCGACTGCAGTGAGTTCAGTGGAGCATTTTTTGCCAAAGAATTCTCTTGAACGTTTCCATTAGCTTCGCCATTTTCAATTTTTGGAACGGCCTCTTCGGGCTCCGTCTTCACCAAGTCAAATTCAGTGTCGATAGGCATGTTGTTTACGGAGGGCCCCGGAGAGTCTAGCTCTCTCTTCTTCTCGTTGGCAACTTCCATCGTGCCTTCAGTATTGAATAAAGTAGTTTTTGAATTCGAAGTCCCGTTTTCACTTGGAAGTAGTCAAGGATAAACGAGAAGAAGGTTGCAGTGATTGAGACGTACTTGAGTGGCAGCCTGCAGGAGTTTACTGGATGGATTGGTGTTTAGAGAAAATGACAATAGAAAACATTCCATGATGGCAAAGACGTATGATTTACGGATAATGAAGATAACGAAGAAAAAAGCGTGCTGGAGGTAGTTTCTGGAGCCTCATGGTTGTGGGGGATGACATTTCACTCAACGATGATAAATAGAACTCCGGTCCATGTTCATATTTTTCCCCGGCCTCTTGGGGTATGATACACTGGACAGATCATGTGCGTGATATATAATTAACGACCAATCAAGCAGAAAAAATTGACAAGCCACGCCATCAAATATCTAAAAATGTTAATTTTAAAGGACAGTCTCTGGAAACTCACTAACTATTACCACAACTGAAGACCTTTCAATCTCAATGAGCATTCTCGCCGAATCCCACTGGTCCCATATGTCGGCCATGCCTAAACACGCATAAGTACGACTAAAAGAGTTTTCACATAGGATATGTGAAATATGCATTAGTAGGTTGTTTTTTGAAGACTTCGAACTGGGGATAAGAGATGGAGAGGATTTCAACCCCGAAAGATACCACACACTCAAAATTTCGGCTAGCAAAGCCATGAATTGGGATATGCCACCCTGCATGCGTTTGAGTCCCGCGCCAATCTGTTGGTGTTCCTCTTTACACCCAGGACATTGCTTTTTGACCGAGTGGGTGCACACCAGGACAAGTAAAAGTTGGGATAGAGGGGACCGAATACGTCAAGTGTGAAACATGTGCTGTGGATCATTGACGAAAGCTACCACATCTCTTGATTTGTGCCCATGGCATGTTCATTTTTGAATAGAACGCTACGGTGAAGAGTCTCTAGATTTCAATCGAGAATGTGGTGGAATACCATCAACCCCGAAAAGGTTGCTCCTACGATAATTTTATGGCCATACGAAATTGTTGCATCTTGATATTGATCACGTTGAGCTAGAACATGAATATTTATTTGCCAATTCTAATATGGTTTGAACCTGCTGGACTTCTTTTTCTCTTTGTGTCTTTTCTTCGTATCCAGTCCGTCTCTATCGTTTCTGTCTTTCTTCTCTTTCTTCTCCTTTTTCTCCCTTTTCTCCTTTTTCTCGACCTTTTTTTCTTTCTTTTCTTTCTTTTCCTTCTTGTTGATCTTCTCACTCTCACCCACCACATTCACAGGTAACTGCCATGCTTTGATCGTTCCGTCTTCTCCACACGTAATAGCCTTGTTGGTGTTTGGGATCAAAATTCCATCTCTCACAACCTCCTCTCCATGAGCACCAGGGAAAGAAATGGCGCTTCCCACAGCAAATGTCTCGTTCTCAGCATCGAAGGGAATGACTGTCAATGAACTCCGCAGATTTGCACCGTAGAATACATGGTCACGGCCGATATCAACAACATACTCGCAATTGGGCCACAAAGACCGAACATCGCCCAAATCATTTGGAGGAGGCTCGTCGTTGACATCGTAGTCGGTACTGTTGAGCTCGAAAAAGCCCAAGGTCTCCATGTGTGAAAGAACAGAAATTCTGTTTTTGCCAGTGAAGTGGCACGAGTGGACAGAGGCGAAATTAACCACCTGATGCAATGCTTCGTCTTCATCTGGTTCATCCAAGTTGTAAATATTGACACAACCATCTGTGGACCCAGACATTAAGTAGTTGTAGGAGGGGTGAAACTTAATATCAGTAATGTCATCATGGTGCGAATCCACAAATGAGCGGACTACCGAGTCTGGGTTTTTTAAGTCCCAGATGTGTAACTCAGCATCCACACCTACCAATTCGGTGCCTCCAGCCAACGCCAGACCTTTGGATCCCAAAGAGAGAAAGTTGGACTTTTTCGGATTGGACAACGTCAATTGTGGCCTCTGAAGTGCCTGGCGCAAGTCCCAAACCTTTACCCCATCGGTGGACGCGGACACCAAAGTGTTTTCGTCTATTTTCTCGATGTCATTAATGCTAGACTCGTGGGCCTTGATATCAATAAGTGGAGCATTGGAAAACTCCGTAGAGTACAATCTGAGTCTTCCTGAGCTGGTGGATGATACAAAAGATCCTCCCAGAATTTCTGGGAATAGCCTTAGCGATAGAATCCATTCATCTGGCGCCAGAGTCCAAGTATGGATTAAAGAAGTCATGGTGATCATCGCAGCCTGTATGATAGCTAAAGCACTAGTTGGAGATAAGACAAAGATGGCTGGGTTTATACTGTGGAATAAAGCTGAGGTCAAGAGTTTGATTCTTTCTTTCTCCTTTTGTTGGAAATACCCCGAGTTATCTTTTCGAATTTTCTTCTATTTTTTTGTGTCACCAAAGCAACATTATCACTTGAGCAAGACATTAGTATACCTATACTATATCTATCATCAAGTTAAGAAACGAAAAACTAAAATTCAGAGGGAAATAATAAAAAAAAAAGTCAATGAATCTAATTTCCTTTCACTATTCATGTTAATACAACTGTCTCCAATTTAACTAGCATCACATACTCAAACCCTACTCAACCAACTCCTCACCTGCACAAGGTAAGAGTTGTTTATTCTATCTCATCTTCGTGTTTCTTCTACCCATGAGTAGTATTGTTAAGAAATCGTCGCAGTTCACGCCAAAGGTTAAACGAAGAGCTCTTCGTCGTGGCTCTGCCTTAGCCACTCCGCCCACAACTCAGGTGGATCCATCAGCCCCTACAACTCAAGATGAAAGTATACAAACTCCCCACACTCCTCAAGGTACTCAGGCGTCTCAACCTCTGGGTGTAGGTGCTTTGCCCCTTCTGAGCTATGACATGAAGCCAGCGGATTCTTCCGACAAAGCTGCTGGTGAGATCCCACAGAATGTGGAGGTGGATCCTATGGATACTACAAGCGTTCCTGAAGTAGCCATCGAGGAAAAGGATAATGATGACGAGGATGATCACTATGAGAATATTGATTTCCAGATACCACAGAAGCGGTCTCATAGACGGTCGTCTGTAGCTGGTCACAGAAGACTCAGTGGCATCCAGCAATATCGTAGATCTGGGTCGATTTCGGGAACGCCAGGATCCCAGGGCCCTGAAGGTGAGACAAACAAGGGTGGACCAGTGGTGATCGGTATTCCCGAGTCCAAACCAGTCAAGAGAAGAACTTCTTTTGCAGCTAGAAACAAGAAAATGGCACGGAAGGAGACGCCTACTGCAGAGACTGCGACAATCAAGGAGACTCCAGAGAGGGCAGAAGACGAGGACGAGAGGACTTCGGACAACGAGGCAGACAAGAGTGAGGCACAGAATGATTCCAACAAACATGTTGACGAAGGAACCTCCAAAAAAAGTGCGCCAAATGGTGAAGGTTCCACAGATACAACCAGACATTACGAAGGTGATTTCGTTTACGGATCTTTCGAAAATGGCCCACTTATGAAGTACAAAACACTGGAAAGGGTAGAATCAGAATTGCCCGTCGTACCAGCAGGTTTAGTGACTACCATTAGCGATCCCAGTCAGATCCCACGAAGATTGGATGCAGCAGATTGGAAGCTACTATCAAAGGTTGAAGTTTCAGAGACCTTCAAAATGGGAGACTTGTGCAGACCAACGTTACCATTTGGTTCAACCAGTGATAACTATGAGAAATCCATCAAAGCCAGAGACGCAATTGAGAGAAATCGAAAAATTCGAACTGAAGCCAGAAAACATGCACGTGAATCCAGGATACCATACGACGTTGCTTTTCAAATTATCTCCACCAAGAAACGAAAAGAGAATCCGCAAGAAGGGGTGGCCAGTACTCACATTCTTGATGGAGATTTAGAGGAAGATGAAAGACACACTTCCAACATCAAAATGACTGTTGTGGACGGAAAGCTTCAGGTGGACCAAGATTCGATGTTTAGGGGCAAATTGCGGGCTACTGCTGGTGATAGAGAGCGGGTCACAGAGAACTCATTCGAGAATCCTATCACTTCAAATTCTTACAGCAATCTGACACACACAGATACTTGGACGCTAGATGAGTTGCAGCAATTCTACCGGGCCCTAAGCACTTGGGGTACGGACTTCACATTCATTGCACAGATGTTTCCGTACCGTACGAGGCGGCAGATCAAGCGCAAGTTTATCTTGGAGGAGAAGAGGAATCCCCAGCTTGTAGATTTGGCATTGAAGAGGCAACTTCCTGGCAGCTTTGAAGAGTTTGAGAAGAGCGCGTTGTCGAAGGAAGAATGGGAAGACCTTGAAGAAAGAAGGCAAAAGAGCAAAAAAGATGAGGAGCAAGAAGATGTTCTCAGCGGGCTACCCTCCAAAGCCAGATTTGAACTTGAGATCCAGGAGCTCCAGAAAGAACACAAGAGACATATTGAGGAGATTACTACTGAACGTGAAAGAGCTATTAAGGAGGACTTAGAAGCCAGTAGAAAGAGAGAGATTGAAATTAGAACCGGAGCCAAGCCAATGACGAGATCGCAGATGAAGGCTGAGTTCAAAAAGAACGAGACAGTGGTTGGCTCTCTTGATGACCAGAGTGCATAAGTTATTGATTGGAGAATAATTATAGCCTGCACACAATGCTGCGATCTCCCCATCAACAAGTCAAAATGACTCTTATCACTCGTGCAGCCATTGATCAACAAACACCACATTTGAATTATTCCATGGTTCACCATGAGTTCCGAGAAAAACTACCTGTTGGAAGTTTCTATGGATGATGGTAAAAACTTGGTGACTTTTACCGTCAAGGCGCGGCCATCGCGTTTTTACAAGTACGTCCGAATTCCATTGGCGTCCGTGCTCATTGCATATCTCTTACCCCAGATGTATAAAGTGCTACAACAATCTAGAACTTCTGCATACGAAATATCTAGACTTTTCAAGCTGGACATATTCACAGTTGAAAGATTCGACCAATCGCACTCTGTGGTTCTCTTTTTAGTGGGTTTTTCAGTTGTGGTTCTCCTCTCGCTCCAAGAACAATCAGATAGTCTTATGGTTATGGAAGATATGGGAATTCAATTAAGCAGCCGTAAGAGATGGCGGTTTGATAACCGTGGAAGCAACAAAGAGTTCATTCCCAGGTCTGATATCATCGATATTGTTATTCATGAGGGATTCCACGGATACGGACAAGTGATCTTCTATATGTGCATCTTGACGAAGGCGCAAGAGAGGAGCGGATCCGAAGGAAACGGAATCAAGGTGGTTTTTCCCAACTTTCTTCCGAGGAAGGACATTTTGTTGCAAGTTTGGAAGCTGAGTAGGAAGATGCTTTACGGGGAGACACGAAGGCATTTCCGGCGAGTTCCCGGGCAAGGACTTCGGGAAGTGAAGCATTTACATGAATAGAGAAGTATCTCAGTGTACTTACCTTAGAAATTAAAATAAGATGAAAGAATCTCAGTACATTAGTCCATGGAGTCCAATAGCAGATACTTGAGCAATGTCTAGCGCAAAAAGAAAAAGAAACCAGCAAGCGAGCCGAAGAATCCAACAGGCAATGCCAATATTTAATCTAAGATTTATGCCCATAATCTGAAGCCTCGTCAATAACCAAGTGCCGGTTCACCATGGGAAAGCACGTTCATGGAATATCGGAGTTATAGGTCCGAGGGATTGATCCGAAACATTAATACGATAAGGAACCGAAAGTTTCGAAAAGCAGATGCCAGTACAGAAAATACAAAAATATCATAGATGAAAGGATCGCTAGGACCCCAAATGTATTATAAGTGTATAAGTAAACCGAACCCGAGATTATTGTAGTATGAGACCATATTTACTGGCCAAGCTGCTTGAAAACGTAAGCAAACTTCTTCTTTTCTGCCAAGGCAGCTACCAGCAAACTGGCACCCAAGTAGCAGGCGACGCTCAATAGCAATTTGGATTGGTGGGCGGACATGTGAGACATATTGAGTATTTGAGATGCAAGCATATTTTGATGTGGAATGAAAGAACAAAACAACTAGAGATTCTACAAGCTTATATAGTGGCGGAAGGCATCGCGTCTGGCCACGTTAACCCGTTTTCTCCCGCAGGCGTTTGTGAGTCAAGGTGACTCAAGGCGAAGAGTTGTACGATATGGGTCAGAAGACGAAAATGATTCCATTCGCTTAAACGGGCGAACCGAGGTTTCTGCAGGACATGACTCCATGAAGGGTTAATAGAATGGGGTAAACGAGGAGAAAAAAATTGCGGAAAAAGATGGTATGATGAAGCAAGGGCAAGTTTTAATACGTGAGGATAATTTTTGGGAGCACAAACGTGGTTGTAGTGTCCGAAACATGGAGTGATGAGAAGTGAAAGAATGGTGAGATCGGAAAAACCAGCGCAAGCCGCACACGGACGTAAACCTCCGACGGAAAGACACGGGGAGCCACACAGCAATGTTTCCGGGAACAGCCTTGCGATAAGTGGCTCCCAATATGGCCAAGCGAAGGGTTAGATACGGGGGGTGGGATGGAAATGGTAAGTGGAAGAGGAGGGAGATAGGCAGATAGAAGGGATTCAGTGATTCAAGGGATTGGTGGAAAAGGGACTAAATCGACAAAGGATTAAGGGATCGAGAGACTAATGGGAAAGTGGAAGAGAGAAGTGGGGAGACTAAGATGGGAAGAGAGGTTGATATTGGGAGCTCACGTAAAAGATGTTAGGAAACGCGAAGGGAGGGAGAATTATTGAAAGTGACACCACTGAGGAGAGAGCAATCGAATGGAAGAAGGACAAGCTTGAGGTAGTAAATTTAATCGTTAGATGAATTCTGAATTAAATTTGTTGAAAGGAATTTTGAAATATATTGTTCAATAGAATTTTTGAAATAAATCATCAAACACAATATGAGATTTGATTATTGTGGATTCATGTTACGCATTAGACACACCAGGAATTGAGCAATGTTATCCGAGAAAGTAAATCTCAACAACTTTCACATGGAAACCTTGTAATTCATTCAAGATGATTGGAGCAAATACACACTCACAGAATTCCGATATGAAAACCTAACAATAGGAATAAGCTAAAAAAACAATGAAACAAAAGAAACCAACCATAGTAAGTCGAAACCTTATCAGTATCTACAAGTCAAGTGACTAGACATTACGAATCAAGAAACCATCTTCTCTGCATCATCCACTCCCTCAAGTGTCACCCTACCGGACTCAGGACACTCCCAAATCCTGAGAAAACATGCACGATATTCTGCAAGCTGGCCATTGGTGCAAATCTTGCAATGGACACCTGTATGTGCCATGCGGACTAGTGAAGACAACTCCAGACAACCATATCGATACTCATGTTTTTTGTGTGGAACACCTTAATCATGTCTCCACAAAGACACCAAAACTTTCAACAAACATAACGTAACCTTCCACTAAAAAAAAACAAACCCTTCCCCACTTTTTTCTACCCCGTATCTCATTGATATCCAGTTGTAGACCTATCCGTCACTGCGCACCAACTAAAGTATGTGCGTGGTCTAAACGCCAAAACACCCACACACCACTCTCACCAAAAAATTGTAAACAAAAAACTCCCGTCACCTTCTCCAAAAAACCTTCCCAACCCCCCCGCTACCGCCTCCATCAACGCATTTTTATCGCCTTCGACGCATCTGCCGCATCGTTTCATCTGCCGCCGCCGTTTTTCCTCTAATTTGGGTGTGTTTTGCCGGTCTCAATATTCCCATTTCCCTCAACGTCTGGCTACTACTATTCCAATCCTCTCCACACCCAAACCAGGAGCTCCCACAGCCAGATCCATGAAATTCTCCTGAGTTTCTATTTGCTAGCGTCTCGAGTTTCCGACTTTTTCTGTCCTTCCGGCACTCTCCAACCATTCGTCATTCATTAACGTCACCCATGCCCAACTCAAAGGAAGGTTCCAGCCCCAAAAAGTTCTTCAAGGCTTTGAGCGTGTCGCCTTTCCGCCACTCCACCCGTGCAGACCCGCAGACACATCAGAATCCGCTGCTGGGCCCTCAACCGGTTTATGATCTGTGGCAGCACCCTCCGAACTCCTCATTCATCAACAATTCCTATAACCCTTCGATGTCCTCGTTCAACTCGACCACTTCCAATGTGCACCAGCTGCAAAGGACTCTGGGCTCTTCCACACCACAGCCGGGCAGTCACCATGGCCGCAGCCACTCTCATGACATTCTTCATTCGCATTCGAGATCTGATCTGGCGCTGAAGTCTTGGGCCTCGCTAATCCCGCCAGTACCCAACCAGCCGCGAAACGATTCGTCAAAAGAGTTGAAGGTTCAGCTGAATAGACACACCATCGCGGTGCTGCCTACTGGCCCCAAAAATGTTCCTGACTTCCTCCAGCCTCTGACAAACCCGGATGCCGAAAGATCCTATGTGATCTCACGCGGGGATTCAGAGTCGCCAATGTTCGAGGTTTCAAGCGAGCTGCTGCTGTATCTCAATCACTTCCCACCACTGGACCAGGTCCAAATTCCTGGTCTGTTCGACTTTGCTCCCAGAGAACATCCATCTCGTCCTTCAACAAGTACCCCGCCAAAGAGGTACTCCGAGAAGGGCCACACGCGTCAGAGCTCGTCCCAAAGCAAATTATTTCCACCAACACATCCTCCCGGTCTTGAGCATCAGCGTCTGCAAGAAGCTGTTTTGATAAAACTGAATAATCCATTCTTACCACCACAGAACCTGTCTGAGCGCCAAACACAATCTCACGACAATCAGCGTCACCAGAAGTACCAACAGAATCAGCAACAGCAACAACAGCATCAGTGGTCTCTGCAGCACGCACCAATTCAACAGCGCCAGCAGTTTCTCCTGCAGCAGCAGATGGCACAGCAGCAGCGTAAAGTTCAAATGAGACAACCTCAGAATCCACAGTTCGACGATCGCTCTCAATCACAACCGCATTCACAGCCTCCGCAATATCAGCTTCCGTCACATCCATCACCAAAACAGGTACAGAAGCAACAGCCTCAGTCCAAGCGTGCTACCTCTGAAAAGAAGCGTAAGGTGTGCAAGAAATGTAACCAAGTCATTAACGGGCAATTCGTTCGTGCTTTGGGAAGTGCCTATCATATTGATTGTTTCACTTGCTACCAATGTGGCAAGCAATGTTCTGCAAAATTTTTCCCTCAAGAAGTGAAAACAGAAAACGGTGAAGTTATTCAAGTTCCTCTTTGTGAGTATGATTATTTCAGGAAACTTGATCTTATTTGCTTCGAGTGTCACAACGCTTTGCGCGGACCATATATAAATGCTTTGGGAAACAAATACCATTTGGAACATTTCAAATGTTCAACTTGTGGGAAAGTTTTTGACTCTGACGAGAGCTACTACGAACATGATAATAATATTTACTGTCACTTGCATTATTCCAAATTGTTCGCAACGAAATGCGAGGGCTGTCAGTCTTCGATCGTTAAACAATTTGTTGAGTTGCTTAAAGGCGGAAGAAATCAACAATGGCATCCAGAATGTTACATGGTTTTTAAATTTTGGAATGTTTATATTACTGCTGACTGTGTTGGCCTCCAGCAAAGGCTTGGAATGGATATTATACTGGCCAATTTGAACGATATCGATCCAAATGATCTATTGATTGTCGAACATCAACTAGAAACGGTCGTTATGAATTGTTGGCTAGTCCTCTCTGGTTTTGAAGAAATCTCTGCTACATGTATCTCAGAAATGCTTTTGTGTGCTTGTACTGGCAAGAGAGGGCAGGGCTTATTCTCAACTGGTAAGTTGGTTCTTTATGTTGAAGTTCTTTTTGATGCATTAGATTTTGTTCAGAAAATGTGTTTGGAACATAAACCAGACCCGAACCAGGAGAATGCACAGAAAAACTCTTTGTCCGAAGAGGTTTACTCGGTGGATGCTTTTGATAAATTCCAAACTCTTCGGAAAGAGCCAAGAAATATCTCTGGAAAGTTGATGAGCTACTTAGCGATTTTGCGTAAGTCAAACCAACTTTCAGACTCGGGCAGTCTCTCTTCTGAATTATTATCTGTTGTTACTGGTTGCGCTCATTATTTGAAGCTTCTCATCAGAATCGGATTAAACAATGCTTTGAAATTGAACAAAATTCGTGGCGACACCAAAGCGCTTGATGGCTTTTTGATGAGAACCAAGAAATTCGATGACATCGAGTCTGCTGATAAGCTTCCTGGAGACTCTAGGATTTCTATTGGTTCCCGCTTGGCAATACCTTTGAATGCATCCGATGCTTGTCGAGCATGTCTGAAGAGTATTGAAAAATCATGTGTTCGTTACAAGAATCTGAGATGGCATATGAAGTGCTTCGAGTGTTCTATCTGTCACAGACAGCCTTCACCAGAGTTTGTGGTCGAATCGTTTGTCTATGGTACTGACGAAGTGGTTTTATGTAATGAATGTGCTGCAACTCGCTCATCAAGCAATTTTGGTTACTCCTCAGGTTTCGTTACCGTCTCCGATTTGTCCCAGTTGTCGTATCTCTTGAAGATTGCCATCTTCCGGTCGAGATCAGCAATTAAGAAAGATTCTGATTTGGGAAAATCAGATTCTGCTCTTAAAACATCCATGACAAATATTGAGGAAGAGCCCTCGGAATCGGAAACAGAATATTCACGTACATTGAACGATGTCACAGAATTGAGAAAGAAGAGAGAAAGTCAAAAGTTGTCCAACTCTATCAAGAAGAATGCTAGGAAATCAGTTATCATCGAAGCACCAGAGGCTGTTGCTGCCAGAAAGGACAACACCATTGATGAAAACGAAGACACGACACAAAGAAAGAGCAGTAATGCTTCGTCGCTATCATTTGTTGCACTGCGTAACGATTCTGACCAGTTCGACTTCCAGAGTGGATTTAAAATCCGGGACGACCCACCTCAGAGATTCGCAAGTCACAGCCTTGACAGGACTTCTGACTTGTTGAAGAATGAAAAATCCTTAACGCTTGATGACATTCCAAGAATCGTTGCTGCAGAGCAAGCCAGAGAGCAGAGACCCAACGCCTTCAAGCACCACAATTCCTTATATCAGAAGAAGGCTCAACGTCAGCTTAGGACTGTTTCAGCAGCGGGAAGTGTGCTGCGCCGTGACTCTCTGCGTAATTTCGTTGAGGCACCCGCCCCAGGACAAAGTTGTGGCTCAAAGTACTATTCCGAATTATCGAAGAAAGAACATTTCATCTTGCGTCACATCGCGGTGGAAGCATTCCTTAACATGGGTGATTCTCACACAAGAGAAGAGCTCATAAATCTTATCCAGACTCGCAAGCTGCCAACATTTTGGGACAAGTTTAAGTTTGGAGGAAGTGAGAAGAACAAACACATCAATGTGTTTGGCGTTGAGCTCAGCGAAGTTACTAAGAAGTACGGTGTTGATTCTGACTTAGGAGTCGGACCAGCTCAGCTTCGTATCCCAATCGTCGTGGACGATGTGATTAATGCTCTCAGACAAAAGGACATGTCAGTTGAAGGTATTTTCCGGTTGAATGGTAACATCAAGAACCTTCGTGAACTCACCGAACAAATTAACAAGACCCCATTGAAATCTCCTGCTTTCAGCAACTACTCAGCAGTGCAACTAGCCGCTTTAATGAAAAAGTGGTTGAGAGAGATGCCAAACCCATTATTATCATTTGGTCTCTACGATGTTTGGATCTCATCTAGACGAGAGAAAGTTCCTGCAAAATGTAACCGAATCTTAGAATTGGCATATTGTATGCTTCCTCGAAGCCACAGAAACTTGCTTGAAGTGTTGCTCTATTTCTTTAGTTGGGTTGCATCGTTTGCTGAGATTGATGAAGAGACCGGCTCTAAGATGGACACTCACAACTTAGCTACTGTTATTGCACCCAACATTCTCTTGTCCAAAGAACAAGCGGAAACTGGAGGCAACCAACTCAGTGAATCGCATTTCATTGCCATTGAGGTAGTGAACCAATTAATTGAAATCCACGAGGAGCTTGCCGTCATTCCTCCAGACTTATGGGAGTTCTATGAGAAATGCGAATTCCAAAACTCCAAGGATGAAATTTCCACCAAGGATATATTCAGCAGGATCTCCAAGGTCGCTAAAGAGAATCCCAATTTTTTTGACAATTACTTGACCATGGAAGACTCTACCGATGCTACGCAACCAAGCACCATAACGAGAGGTCAAACCAAGGTGGAGCATGCACCCGACCCTCACCCATAACGTAATGACGACACACTCCCACACCTTTATCTTGTACACAGTGCGATTTTGCTCGCCAAAAAAAAGAATCCAGCTTACTTATAATCTAAAAAATCTCCGATTTAAAATTATCCATTAGCTATGTCGCTCTCATCGGAGTCACTCAAAGATATCATCCAGGAGAGACTTCAGGCTTCGCTCGTCCAGGTTGAAGATATGTCTGGAGGATGTGGCCAAGCATTTGCTGTGATCATTGTGTCACCTCTTTTCAAAGGAAAGAATAAACTAATGAGACACCGGTTGGTCAACAACAGCCTCAAAGAAGAAATCGCTGCCATACACGCATTTACCCAGAAGGGATTCACGCCTGAGGAGTGGCAAGCACAAGGTGGAGCGCTCTAGCTTGCCGAATGAAGAGCTAAAGTGCTGACCGTCTCTTATGAGTACGAAACTTAACACAGAGAAGCAGCCAGGCCACCAACAAAAGCTTAAACAAGATAATTATAATGAAAGGATAGAACTTAAGGCCGCGTTCACTGGTCTGAGCGACCAATCCGATCAAAAATGGAATGGCAGCGCCTCCTCCACCGCCAAATGCACAGATGAACCCAACACCACTGGCATGGTACTTGACCGGTAATATCTCAATGGCCGCCACTATGGTTGTGGGGAAGATGGGTCCTACGAAGAGCCCAGTTAAGAAAACTACCGGGAACAAGATGCCCACGGCTGATGTATAGGCAAACATACAGAATACACCGTAACCAACTAGAGACACGACAATGTACACCCAGTTGGCGGACAACTCACTGGAGAAGTAATGAGCAGTGACGAAACCGAGACATATACGGCCAGCAGTGAGTCCAGTCCAGAATGTGGTGGCCATATATGATGACATTTTATAGGTGAGGTTCTTAACTCGCAAAAGGAATGTAACCATCCAAGCTCCAAATGCTACCTCGGCGCCCACGTATACAAACATGATGATTGAGAAGAACCAGACAAGCTTGGAGCGGAGTGACTGTGAGAGACTAGCGGCCTGCGAGGATGAGTCGGATTCAGAGGTGGTCTCATCATCACTAGCATTCTTGTCTTCCAATTGTCTTCTAGTCTCTTTTAAGATGACAGAAAACTCATACTTAGCAGGAGTCTCACGACGGAAAACTAAAGCAAAGAAAAGCAAACACGAGGCAGCCACACAGCTGAGCACCAAGTAGTACGAGTTCCAGGACCATGGGTTGACGTCTCTATCGACCAAGTGGGTGATAAGTGGCGGGGAAATCATGCACCCGATACCGTAGCAGCCGTGCAAAATGCCCAAAAGCTGATTCAGATCCACGAGGTTGCCCATCCAGCCGTTCAAGCCCGCATCCAAGCTGCCAAAGCCAAGTCCACTTAAGACATAGCACAATATGAACACGAAAAACGGCGGCCGAGTGCTTAACACCAAGTAGCCAAGGGTCATGCTGGTAGTTCCCATGATGACCACCCCTCGAACACCCAAACGACGGTGACATACTTCGGTGAGTAGCGCCATGGAGAAGTACCCACTAACAGAAGCCAAGAAGACGTAGCCAGTCTTCAAGTCGTTGATCTTATAGTGTGCCTGCAATTCGGGAATGAGCGTGCCCAATGTCTGCTCTGCAAGTCCAAAGAGAATGAAATTGCAGTAACTGGCGATGATTTGAAGCTTCAATAGGTTACTGTCACGCCAGTTGGCGGAGTCCACCACAATCTCTTCACCTCTGAATTCCACGGTGTATTTTTCGCTCACAGGAAGTGACGCCAACTTGATAAAGTCCGGCCCATCCAGATCGTGGAAGGTGTCGTGAGGCTCTGCATTTTTGTTCTGATCTTCAAGGAAAGGCTGTTCGAGATTGTCTAGCTCGAAGCTCATGTGGATTGGATCAAAGAGAGAAACGAGGCGCAGGGAAAAGCAATACTTTTACTTAATGACAAGTAGCACACAGCAATAATTGGATGTAACTATGAGAAAGGCTCTGAAGGGCAGAAATGAATTGTGGAGCCAATATCGAGTGGGGCCACGAAAGCTGTGAATATGAATAGGTAATAGTACTAGGTACAGATTCTGGGGAGCATTATGCAATCCTATTACTTTTCCCAATGCGGTAATGCTACCGGAGGGGAGAACACGGAATACGATGGTTGGAAACCTTGGGACTTACTGGATGTGAGTCAGAATGGAACAGCTGACGGAATTATATAGGTCGTTGTTTGAAATGGGTGTAATTGGGTGTAAATGAAAGAATCAAATGGGGGTGAGAGTCGGAAAATGAGAATTATTATGTGAGGAAACAGTGGTCTGAGAAATACAGCGGTTGATTCAGACAATAGATAAGTATTAGAATTACAAAAATCTTCCCAAAAACATTACTTTGTCCGATTTTGATCATCTTCAATATAGAAAATTGCCAATTAATTTTGTTGATAGTGGTTCTTCCCTTTATCGATCTATTCCTAAGACTTTTCTGTCACTTTCCTTCCGCTCCACAGTATCGGAATTATCTCAAATCTCGAGCCTCGTAATTACGCTCACTACTCACTACATGAGTAATCACTCTCTAGCAAACACAAGGCTTTTCCAGCCAATCAGGGTAGGAAGCTGTCTTCTCAAGCATCGTGTGGTGCATGCTCCCACGTCAAGATCTCGATCCAGCGTTGATTTTATCGTCACGGATATTATGCTTGATTATTACCAGCTGAGATCTCAATATCCGGGCACCTTGGTTATTATGGAGTCGACTTTGGTGTCTGAGCTCGGAGGACTCAGTCCATTCAAGCCAGGTGCTTTCAACACTCGCCAAAGGGCTGCTCTCGGCAAGATTTTCCACGAGATCCACCAAAATGGCTCGTTTGTCTCTATCCAATTAGTTGCTCCGGGAAGAGTAGGCGCACCTTCTCTTGCCAAACAACATAATGTGCCGCTTGTAGCTCCATCGGAGATTTATATTGATGACGCTCAAAAGCAGAAAATCGCAGATGCTGGCGTAGAATTACAGGCTATGACCGAGGCTCAGATTGCAACCATTCAGGACCAGTTCGTGGATGCTGCCGTGGGCGTAATTGAAGAAAGCGGAGCGGACTTTGCAGAAATTCATGCAACTTCTGGATTTTTAGTGGAGCAATTCCTCTCTCCCTTGTCCAATCAGAGAACCGACCAATATGGTGGTTCCATCGAGAATAGAGCCCGCTTTTTACTTGAGTTGGTCGATAAGTACTTCAAGCACCCCAAAATAGGTCTGCTGAGAACAGCTCTCCGTCTTGGTCCTTGGTCTACTCATAATGGAATGGTATACCCTGATTATGAGAACATTGGTGATCATCCTATGCTCCAGATTAGCGAGTACATCATGAATGAATTGCAGAAGCGCAAAGATAGCGGCCTGGAGATTGCATACGTGTCGATAGTAGAGCCGCGAGTGTCGGGAAGCGCTGATGTTGAAGGCTGGGAGACCTCCAAGCAGTCCAACTCGTCACTTTTGCCACTCTACGATGGAGTAATCATTCGCTCCGGGGCATATGCTACCAATTACAAGGGAGAAAGTTTAAAGTCCAATGTGGTTCGGAAAGTTGGTGATACATTGATGCATTATGAGCAATTGTTAAATGATGTCGAGGCTGATGACCGAACCTTGATTGGACTTTCCAGGCCATTCACCTCGAATCCTGATTTGATTGAACGATTGAAGAAGGGTCTTGAGCTCACAGCATACGATAGACAGTATTTTTACACTCATACAAAGAGAGGATATTTGACCTTTGGCAAGTATGACGAGGAAGTTGTTTTGACAAGCGACGAGTTGGATGAAGTTGGAGTTCCAGTAGCTTGAAATACAGGGAAGAATACGGATCGGTGAAATAAGTGGAATCGCTGGCTCTTAGCGTCGTCGATTTGTAGTTGTACTGAATACTTCGCCATTTTGAATAAGGAACTTTACAAATAGATACAGAGACATATATTCTTTATAGATAATACATGAATTTTGTTGGAACTAGGGTTTCTACTGTGGATCGCAATAAGACGTCAAAGGAGTATATCAGTGAGGTTTGGGCACACCACAGATTTACTTATTTTTCTTTCCAGAACTACTTGGTAGAGGTCCTGCTCCTTTTAAATTTTCAGTAATAATGTTGATAAATCTATATCAGCATCAGTTCCTTCGCAAATTGAAGAAATTCAAGTAGAGCTTACCTCTTAGGCACCTAATTCTTACAAAATCATAAATCCGCCTCCTTAGCTTAGTGGTAGAGCGTTGCACTTGTAATGCAAAGGTCGCTAGTTCAATTCTGGCAGGGGGCAGGATTCCAAGCGCAAGTGGTTTAGTGGTAAAATCCAACGTTGCCATCGTTGGGCCCCCGGTTCGATTCCGGGCTTGCGCATTCTTTTTTTCATGCCAATCAAGTTGATTTGACTTCAATCTTCTACTTTTTCTTTTTTCTTTATGCCTAGTCCAACCTCGAAGAAAGCTGTCACTTCAGCCACAAATGCCAGTATGTCAATATCAGAACCAATGTCGTCACACTCTTACTAACATCAAAGTCCAAAAATTGTACCCATTGAAGCTTGCTGACAAGTCATGGGATAACACTGGATTGCTCTTGGATTCATCAGCCGAGTGCAACGAAACCGATGCTTGCAACATTCTCTTGACGATTGACCTCACTCAATCCGTCGCTGATGAAGCCATTAAGAAGAGATCCAACTTGATTCTTGCTTATCATCCATTTATCTTCAGAGGCTTGAAGCTGATTACATCCAAAGATCCACAGCAGAGGTCTTTGATCAAGCTCATCCAAAACAACATTAGTGTTTATAGTCCACACACTGCTATCGACAGTGCAAAAGGAGGAGTCAACGATTTTTTGGCTGATGGCATCACCAAGGTGTACCCAGAAGCTCAGAGGGAAGTGATCCAACCAGACGCAGAGGAAGAAGGCTGTGGAATGGGACGTTTGGTTACGCTCAAGGAGCCTGTGCCGCTTTCGAAGTTGGTGGACAACATCAAGCAGACACTCGGACTCAGCAGTGTCCAAGTTGGACTTGGAAGAAACGAAGGTAAGGAACAGGCCGTAAGCTCCATTGCAATCTGTGCTGGATCTGGCGGAGGTGTTTTCCGTGGAGTAGATGCTGACTTGTACTACACTGGAGAGTTGTCGCATCACGAGGCGTTGTTCTTCACCGAGTCTGGATCGTCGGTGATTGCTTGTAACCATTCCAATACCGAGAGAGCGTTTTTGAAGGAGTTGAGAGAACAATTACTTCGGGAGCTTCCAGACGCAGAGATTTCCATTAGTGAGAGTGACAAGGATCCATATGAGACATGGTAGAGATTTAGGAATTGTTGGAAGGTGTTAAAAGTGATCTTTCTGCATTACATTGCAAGAATGATACTATGAATGTACGTTACTTCTCCTTTCATTTTTCTTTATTTCACTTCTTTGAATTCGTAACTTTCCAACCCCAATGATTGTAATTTAAGTGTTTGTTTGTTTCTCTTCCGTTTTCTTCCGTTTTTTTCTTTCTTGTTCCACTCGTTTCTTACTGTGTCTTGTCTTCCTTATCGCACTGAACCAAATGATTCGCAATATAATCAATCCTCAAATTCCCACACTAAACACACATTAAATACTCCCATTTTATTTAATTCCGATCATCTAAATAATTTGAAACGGTATTCTACACGGCAAACCATCCCCCTTGAAGATTTAACACTTTCTTCGATTTCCAATTTATTCCACATGTTCTCTTATTTTCCAACCTTCTATCTCCTGGGGTAATGTCCCCTCGCTCATACTTATCGTAATCTCTGATCACGTACAGGCATCTGCGGAACTATCAACCTCATCACCTTCAATATTCACCTTCATCATAATCTTCATATCCTTCGATAATCTCCAAACAATATCCCGAGATCTCCAATACCGCTACCATCCAATATAAAATCATTTCGTTTTGCTATCCCATTCAGCATGCTGGCCTCGTCGTCTTCTTCAATAGGAATACATCACATGCAAGGTGATTTCCCTAGGTTTAACGTCAAATCCACCCTAGTGCCTTGTACAGACACAAACTATGTGTTTCTATATGGTGGGTTTGATGAAAACGACAACTTGGACAGCAATGTATACCTCTATAATATGACATCCCGTATGTGGGAGGTGGACAGTGCCCATACCGGTCTCTATCGAGAGGGCCATCTGGCACTTTACTTAGGTGATGGAAATGTGTTTGTTTTTGGCGGAGTACCCGAAGATGAGGTACCACGACTGGATCCCCATGCGGATGACCTGACTCTTCGGAAAGATCTGCCAATGTTGATGTATTCGGTGTATGATCGTACATGGCAGAGTGCTCCATCTCTCTTCCTAGCGAATGCTCCATCATGTCGTTCAAGACATGCATGCTGCTTGTCTGAAGATGGTAGAACTATATATTTGAGTGGTGGACTCATCAACTCGGCACCGTTGGCTGATTTGTACAGCTACGACTTGAAGTCTGGCACTTGGCTGGGTCCAGTCGAGTTTGTTGCTAGATTCGACCACAAGATAGCCTTCCATGATGGCAAATTGTATTCATTTGGTGGACTTGATGGCGAAATGAACCATGTCACCAATAAAGTTACGTACATGAACTTGGACGACCTCAGCTTGGTGGATGTCATTACCAAAGAGGGCCCGAGGAAAAAGCCCATCCTCAACTCTATATCAGCGGGGGCAGATTTGTTTGGTGGACCGCTTTCTATCCCCGAATACACCATTCATCAGGAAAAAGCCGTGGATGAAGATACCGAGACGCTTCCAGCTACATTCGAGAAGATATGGCTCGACTCAGGCAATCCTCTCGTAAAGTTGGAGGTTCGTGTGCCTCCTTGGGGGTGCGAGAGCCACCTTCAAGGTATCTCGGTCACTCTGACAAATTTGTCCTCATATAGCAGCGTATCGTTGTTGACGCAACGGGATATTGAACGCTACTTCACTCTGAACAACGTGATATCGTCTCTTAATAATGCTTACCAATGGAGACATGCCTTCGTTGTCAAAGACAATCTCTACTTGCTTGGACATGCCAATTTAGATCCAGAATCTGCACTTGCGCAGAATAACTTACTCTCAACGGTGTTGGAGGTCAATTTGCGAGACTTGGGCATCGATATCCAGTCTGAAACTGAAAAGACCCCTCTCATCAGTGATCTTGCAACATTTTTCTTGAGTGGAGAATACACTGACTTTGTCATGTTTGCATTCAAGGACCAGGAGACTAAGGATTGCTACGCTTCGAGTGATCTGAACGCATCGATCCTCATGGATGAAGGGTTCGTGGCAGAGAACTTGCTTCCAATCCCCGTACACAAGGCAATTTTGCTTGCCAGATGGCCACATTTCCGCAGGGTTATAGATAGCGGAATGAGTGAGACCCAATCAGGCCAGCTATTTGTCCCTGAACCGTTTTCTCCTGTGCGTGCTCTTGTGTACTACTTGTACACTGGAACATTGGACAAGAACGGAGTGATGGGACCAAGCTTGACTGCAGTGGAGTATTCTGCATTGCTAGTATTGTCGCATCTCTATGAGCTTCCCAATTTGGCTTCTCAAGTTCTCGTTGTCTTGTTCAAACTGCTCTCATCTGATGTGTTCACGTTGCCCGAAGCTTCTACTCCAGAAGATTTGGAGAATACAATCGACTCCATCTTGCGGATTTGGCAGAATTCGCTCATTCTGAACGAGGAAATGTTTATGAGCAAAGTAGAAGAGATAATCCACAACCATTGGTCAATTGTTTCCCGGTCTCGTCTGTTCATGAGTTTGTCAAAAATTCTCATTGTCAAACTTTGCCAGAACTGCTTTGATCGGAGAAATCATCACAGTCCACCACCCAAACGAGACTCATTCGACTCTGCATTCTCTGGCACTCCATCCCCAGCGGTTCAATACCGGAAGGAACATTCCAATTCTCCTTTCACAAAAACCTTCGACGACGATTTTGCTTCTCCGCATGAATACCTCAGACATAGCCACAGCTTGTCGTCATTCCCCGTATTACAAAACATCCCCAACAGCTTTAGTGATTTTTGAGACTGGGTCTGGAACTACTGTTTTCAATGCAAGCTTTATAAAATATACACATAAATTAGACTTTTTCTTCATCGTTGTTACCGCCAAATAAAGATCCCACAGCATCTAGGAAACCGTCCACAGCATCCCCAACGGCATCCTCAGCATCTTCCCAAATATCATCGATGCCTTCAACAATTTTGCCAAAACCACTTTCATCATCAGATGTGCCCTTTTCACCATCTGAATTGTCATCTGGTGGGGCAACAGAGGAGGATTCTTCAGCATCTACAGCATCCAGGAAGTCACTTGGTTTAGGCAACGAAACTGACGTGACGCTCAGGAACGAAGACTCCTCAGACAATATGGACTCATATGGATGTTTGTTCAGACTGACAGACACAGTAGTCTGTCCCATCCCCTTGACTGGCTTACGCCACAAAAGATCATATGTTGCATCTTTTACAACATGTTCGACTTCGTAAGGCAAGTTCGGATAACTCAACTCATCCCTCCAGTCGTTGGGAAGAAGGTTGTTAGATGAAATAGCGAATCCCTTACTATCAGCTGAAGATCCATTATTAGGCGAAGGCTTGATATCCAAAGAATCGCAGATCATGCCGTACACCTCTGTATTGGCAAAAGGCAACACCTTTCTCGATTCAGCCAATTTCTCATTGAAGTACGGGCCCCTTCCCAAGAAAATCGCCCTCATCAAAAGGTGAGTATTGTTGTATCCGTGTACACCGCGAGGGTAGTATTGGTTATTATCTTCTTTGAATTTCTTGTGAGTTGTGATGGAGTAACCAACATTGGGAATTATCCAGATGGGTGCAAGTCGATAATTGAATTTGTGATCATTTTCCTTCCCTCCAAAATTGTACTCTTTAGGAATGTCTTCCACACGGTAGACAGAATAGTTTTCGGTTATGTTCTTCTCCATCTTACTCATTTTGGAGTCGATCTCGTTCATGATGTCATCCACGGAATGACCCTCAAATGGTCTCAATCCAAACAAAGGCCAGCCGTCAACATGCTCAATTTTTGAGGTATCTACTACATCATCAAGGAAAAGCAAGCGATCATTTGAAGTAGGAGCCATTCCATGGTCGCTTACAACAACCAAGTTCACGATGTCCGTCAAGTTTCTAACCTTCAACAGTTCGATCATCAACGCAACGAAGTCATCAACGTAGTGAAGCGCATCGGTCAAATTCTGACCGCTAATTCCAAATTTATGGCCAAACTGGTCGATGGTGGGCACATATGTCAAGATAAGTTCCGGTCTGTCTTGAATCTTCTCGGTGTCTATCCACTCCATGACTCTCTCAACCTTCGACGACAACAATTCACTTCCGTTGTACTTATCTACGAATAAAGGTCCATTATCTCCAATGGTGGGAACCTCGCTACCTGGCCACATGTGCACAGCCGAGTTGACACCATGCTTGTGAGCAGTGGTCCACAAAGGTTCTCCGCCCTGCCAAAACTGGGGATCAAACCCATAATTAGGATCCGTATTAATGAATTGCTTCCCCAACACGGGATCGAAGAAAGTATTTCCCACGATTCCGTGCTCGGCGGGATAAAGACCGGTGATAAGAGTCCAATGGTTGGGAAATGTCGACGACGGGAATGATGGCACTATATATGGGGCTCCATAGTCTTCGACCATCATCTTATGCATTGCTGGCGTATTCTGTGGGTTGATATAGTGAGGGTGGAATCCATCAAGCGACACGAGAATTGTCGATGGGTAGAAGTCATGAGTAGAATTCGATAAGATCCGTTTCTGGTGTTCGTGAGGTTGTTTTTCCTCTGCAGAAGCATGACTCAGATGTCTCCGGAAGAAAAAAGCACCCACTATGCCCACCAACACAAGTGCAAACAACATGATGGTCTTGTTAAGCTTTTGGTTGAGTCTTTTGATTCTGTAGTCACGGAGCTCATCACGAGGATCGGAATGTGATGCATCGTCATCAGAAAGATCAAAAAAGTCCGAACTTTGGGAGCCTCTCGCAAGCTCGTATGACAGTCCTAGCAGGCGAGACGAGAAATAGGATGAGAGTTTGGAAATCCAACCTGAAGGTTGTGGGTCCTCATAGTCTAAAGATTCAAGAAAATCCGAGGACCGGTTGCGTTCGTGACGAGAATTATTTTGTTCCAGAAACAACACATCATCCTCCGGGTCATCTAGATCGACCACAGGGATATCGGCAGCATGGGGTTTCCCGTATTCAACAGACATGGTGGTGATAAGAAATAAGAATACAGGAACACCGTGGTACTTATGGAGATGCGATGCAGTCGAACTGATTGGCAGGCTACAAGAGGTATTGATATTAAAGATAGGAGAAATGAGACTATTAAAAAATTGTTATATTATAAGTTGAATTTGAAATATAGAAATGAAAAAAAGTAGAAAATTGAGATAGAGAATTAGATTACATGGATGGTTGCAGCGTGAAATTCGAGAGTGAAGATATGCACGGGCATTCGATGAAATAGAGAACTAGAGAATTAGAGAATTAGAGAATTAGAGAATTAGAGAATTAGAGAATTAGAGAATTAGAGAATTAGAGAATTAGAGAATTAGAGAATTAGAGAATTAGAGAATTAGAGAATTAGAGAATTAG
>Ga0160505_100460_pt1 | contig 23626 bp, 9 predicted proteins | sample DIDeMG_FD_108225 | JGI IMG/M metagenome (GOLD analysis project Ga0160505, IMG submission 108225) | Enriched chicken feces microbial communities from UW Madison campus, WI, USA - DID2874_E49_Stillage MG | ecosystem: Host-associated > Birds > Digestive system > Large intestine > Fecal ... | reverse complement strand
CTTACATCAAATAGTTACATAAAATTACAAAACAAAACGATATACAAAGAAGACATGAAATTTCAAAAACATTTGTCTCTATGAGACTGGCAAAGTAGCGGTGTCAGCGCGCGTAATAAGTTTGTGGAACCCCAGTGTCTACACTTTTTCTTTTCCCCGGACGCGGTCAACAAGCACAATTGCTTGTCTGTCACTGATAAGGTGATATACCCAACTTATAACCGCACTAGGCAGTTAACGGTCATTCGCGTGCTTCCTCTTATTTTTATTCTTATATTTACTTTAACTCTGAATTAGTCCTTTTTAATTTAAAAAACAATAAAAGCGTTAGTGGTTTAGCGGTAAAATTCGACGTTGCCATCGTCGAGCCCCCGGTTCGACTCCGGGCTAACGCATATTTTTAATTTTTGTTTTTTAATAGTTAAACTTTGCTTTAGGTAATAAATTCAGACCAATGGATTCATTACTTGTAATCAGTTGTCATTAAGTCAAATTATATCAAATGGTTCCAATTTATATTGGTCTTCTATGGCCAATGATAGTTCAAACCTTGAAAATTATTATTACTGAATGCCATTCACGTTAGAAGTTAATTTGAGGATTTCTCATAGGAGTATCAGCATACGCATCATACTATTTGTAAACGCGCGCTGACACCGCTACCTTGACAGTCTCATAGAGACAAACGCCTTTGAAATAACATGTCTTCTTTATATGTCATCTTTTTATATAATTTATTTGTAACCATTTGATGTAAAGACAATAAACAGATATTTTTTACCATACTATTTGTAACTATTTGATGCAAGGACAACAAACTGATTTTCTATCTATCTATACACACCATACATTCATACGTACAATTAAATCTAGGGCGACCACTTGTGTTAACTAATTCTTTCAAACAAAACTTAGATATAATTCACAAGTTTTTATAATCAATTTTATTTTATATCTGAAAGGTTACTAAGAAAATGTTCGTTCTAAATTATGACTATTGTGAAAAAACGTTTGATATTGTTGTCTTAGAAATGATGACCATAACTTGTTTCTGCTAACTTGTGTTGCTTCCTTCAAATCAGTTGTCCAAACCATTAATGTATAACTAAAGAATTACTTGTGGATCTTCTTCTAACATTCATCATTAAGCATATGATTAAGAACCCCTATCTAGACCAAAATCTACAACTAACTTATAATTGTTAGTTGCTAGTTATCTTTGGTAGTCTTATTTTTTCTTGGTATATAATATCCAAATATCTTTTTCATTCATATTCCATTATCCTCAAATATAGATGTCCCTCGTTAAAATAAACAACTTAGAGATGTAAAAGAATATCTAAAATTTTTGTTAAAATTTCTTTTTCGTTCAATACGTGAATCAGATGTTTCAGACTTAATTTGTACTAAAACTCAAGTTTAAAAATCAATGAAAATAAAAATTTAGAAAAGAAATCTGGTGAGAAAAACAAGGCCGTCCAAGTCAAAGTTAATCTAAAAGTTATAATGCGACACAAACATTTTACTTAAAAATGAATGAGTGAATAAAATGTGTAAGCTCTTAGTCTGAAAACCTAATTTGGAAACACGCTAACCATAATAATTATCTAAAACTAAGCTAACAGTACACATGTACTTTCTGGAGAGTCATAAAAAAGAAATACATTAGTAGTTTCGCAAGTATCATGGAAGTGACTATGGCATGAACATACCAAAGAGACACATGCAGCAACACGAAAGCTAAAAAGTATAGAGCAAAAGATATACTCCAAAAAGAGAATTGAGCAGTGATAATCCAAAAAATATCCGAATATATAAAATACGTTTTGAACAAAGACAACACATTGCAATGGCTTTAGCACGCCGTATCAATTAATATAAGTTTTAAGACTCAAAAAAGTGCATTTCAAAGCAAAAGTAATTGCTCTAAACTAAATTCAATATAAATCTCTCTGAAAAAACCAACAAGATTGTGCAAGAATTTTAGAAAAGTTTCTCATGCTTTCAATGATAAGGTCCTTAATATTAAAATTGTTAAATTGATTGATAATCAGGTTATTGTCTCTACATCAAATAGTTACAAAATTATAACACAAAATAATTTGAATTTCAAAACATTTGTCTCTATGAGCCTATCAAGATATCGGTATCAGCGCGTATTATAAATTTAAGGCTTCAATGGCACCGGATTCTCCATGAATATACCAAAATTGCTCTTTTGCAGCATTTATTTATGAATTATGGACTTCATTGCACTTTTAATTAACATTAGCTTGCTATAGTATAACTGGTAATACACGTTTTTATACCTTTAAATTCTAGTGCTAATCTGTCAGTATCAAATACGTTCTTTTTCAAAACAAGATCAAATTGTGAAAAGATTAGTTTATCAATTACCATAAATTAGTTTTCTTTAGTATCTGCAGCATACCTAGCTACAAATATGGTTTAAAATCTAATTAAAAAGATTTTTTGTTTGATACCTAAAACTAACAAAACGATTAACAAGTATTTATGATCAAGATTTTGGCTATAATAATATTTTCCATATAATTATCTATATTTGGAAATTACAAGTCAATAATCCGTAAATATTCGCCAGCTGATGTCGAAGTATCAAATGTCATGAATTTTTACATACAAAGAAGCTTGCTGTATGCTAAGCTTAAATACAAATAGTTTTTTGTTTTGTACAACCTTTGGTACTCTTATATCGATTTATTGGGCGTTATTATTGCAGGTTTCCCTAAACTCATGAAGTTATCCATGGAGAATTCGGCGCCATCGAATGCTTAACTTATAATACACGCTGACACCGATACCTTGAAAGGCTCATAGAAACAAATATTTTGAAATATAGGTCTTCTTTATATGTCATTTTGTTTACGATTATGTTTACAAGTATTTCATGTGAAGATAATAATCTGATTAATTATTCATCTATATTTTGATGCTGATGTAATGGTTGGCTGCAGATGAGTAACTCCTTCTAACCTAAGATTGGAATATCATAATTTGCAACATTTTGAATTTATGCTCAAATGTTTAACTTATTATATATTTGTTTTTCATTAAGTATGACGAGCCCCAAATCTTATAAACCAATTATTCAATAAAATATGACGAGTGTATTAATACTAATAGTTCATAAAATACCAAGCCCCTTTACATGCGTTGAGGGCATTCCATTTCTGTCTCGTCAAAATATGTGTTGGAGTTATATGGCATTTTTATATGCATTTGTTATTTCAATTTTTTAAATCCTACATATTGAGACAATAAACAGATTTTCTATTTATCTATTAAGAAATCAAAAGACTATTTGAGTGACCTTTAGAAGCAGAAAAAATTAATTATAAATTAATATTATTATATTTAACTCAATTAATTGTAAGTAGTATAAAAGAAATGGTATAATTAAAGCAGCTTTTTCTTAGTTGCTATTCCTATTTTATGCTGAGTATTATAATTTCTTAACCACTCATCAGATTACTAAATATTTTAACTCAGATGACACCCTTCTTAAAGCAATGTAATGAAGAAACAGCAGTGTTGATTTACCATAACAAATAAATAGAACGTTACTGCTTCCTGTCAGGCAGAAACTATACGTATTGAAATGACTTCAGAAGTAGAATGTTAACATTTCTTTTGGGCAACACCAATTATTTGCAAACTGAACACAAAAAGATTTCAACCCATAAAGTTAATTACAAATTATAATTATAAGCTTCATATGCAATCCTTTGACATTGCTTAACTGATAGCACTAGCGAAGTTTGCGTTTATCATAACGTGAATATTAATATATCTGTATATTGACGTACAGCTCGGTACATATTCAATAAAAATCAAAATGACTAGTACTCCAAGGCAAAGAAAATTCTTAGCTGTTTAAAATTATAGAATTTTTTCTAATGAAGGCTCTTCAAGATGTTTTATAATTCCCAGCTTTTCTAAAATTAACCAAGGCTTAAATAGAGTGGTTTTTGGATATTTTTATAGTAAATGCAACTAATCAGATGATGTTTGTTTAAATGAGGTAATCTGCAGATTAAAATAGCAGAGACAATGTTTTGTTACCAAACTTCTTCATCTAAAAAATCAAGAAAATGCAAAGAGGAACCTTTTTGACAGACCTATTATCCGAAGTCACAAAATCGATCCAATGACCAAGGATTGGAAACCACTGATCTGGTTACACGCGAAGGAAAAAAAGAAAAAGTACCATATAAAATGACAGAACGACTGGAAACAGGGAACACACCAGATGAGTTCGGTATGGGATAAATGTGCGTATACTCGACATAGGAGAGGACTTCTTTAGCCAAGCAAACTGCTAACAAATGATACAGGTAGACAGGTATAAGATTTTATACGAGTTGGTACAAAAGGGGTGTTGAGCAATTCAGATCTCGTTCTAGTATGACGTTCAGTGGTCGGAATAGGGAGAAAGTAGGTTATTGTAGGGTCCATGTTATTCAATAAGTTTAAACAAAAAAAAAACCAATCCATAACCAATAGCATTATTAACGGACTTATGATGCATCCATTAAGTTAACTGCATCATCTTTTGTCATTCAAAAAATTGATATTTCACGTAAATGAAAGCGTCGTAAATTTTTACGAAATATATAAGACATCCCGTGAGATGTTTGAAAAGTTGGACTCACCAGGATATTCAAAAAAGGTCAAAAATACAAATATAAAAATGTATTTATTACTGAAACTGGAAGTCTTAGAGAAGTCTAATTTAGTATTCAAATAATGATATGTTTTTATAAAGTAAAAAGTGTTTGTGATACTCTCACACATCGATGTTGTCCTGTGCGTGTTTGAGTGGATAGATAGATAATCATGTTATTGTCCTTGCCTCAAATAGTTACTAACAAAATTATGAAACAAAATAATATAGAAAGGAAATATGAGTTCCCAAGCAATTGTTTGTATAAGATTGGCAAGGTAACAGTGCCAGCACGTATTATAAGTGCAAGTGTTTGATGGCGTCGCATATTCCACAAATATTCACATTTGCTAAGGGAAACCTGCGATATATAACACTCAGTAGATCTACACCAGAAGTTGAAACTTAGTAAAAGCTTCACAAGCTGCTCTAATAAAGCGAACCGTCTGTCTAAATTGTAGTTAAGCAACTATCATGTCAGGTGATGGTGCACTTGACTTAAATCTAGTACTTTAATATCAATTATTGTAGTAGCTATGATATAAATATGTGATTAGGCTATACGTGTGCAGATCAGTCAGTTCGAAAGATATTGGGGGTCAGGAAAAGTCTCTGGTTAACTACGCACTAAGATATTAAAAATTTAACAGTTTCCCCAAGCCCTCAGACATTGAAAAAATTGTGAAATAAGCCAAAGTTCTAATATTTTTGATCAACTCATTTTAGACAAAATTATTCCTCCCATACTCTTTCTTTTTTTCATCTCGTATTTACAGTTAGCCGTACTGAGTTTTGCAACACTCTATTTTTTTCGCAACCATAAGATACCCTAAATCAAATATACCACTTCAAATCAAGTTTCCTAACGACCAGAAATACTACAGATTAATAAAATAGTATCTGTGATAGCTAGAGAGCTTCTTCTTATTTCAGCATCAAAAACACATGTATTTGACATTTTGAAGAGATGTGGTAAAGAATTGAAGATTGCTGTAAATTCCCATGGGAAACCCAATATATTCGCGGGTCTACGGATTATATAAGCCACTATTATTATGTATACATTTAAAAAAAAGTCCACCACTTCAAATCGACTCGACTCCCGCTAAGTACTTGACCTTGGGAGTCAACTTTAAGCCCAAATTGGCTCAATATGCTGGCTATTTTCAAGAAGTATATTTATATTATCCTCGGCCTTCAAATGCCAGTGTGAGTAAAAGTAGTTGAGAAGAAAAGCCTCGCCATGAAGAGCATCTAATGAATGTAGGCATGGGAGCTTGTGTGCACATAATAAAATTAATTACTCCATTTCACGGACCCGCGAATCTATTGGGTCCCATTTCATGAATGTTGATGACGTAAGTTTTAAGATGGGGGGTGTAGCAAAACTCATGATAAGTAACCACATATTTTTTTTTTGAATTTAGTCATTGAGAATTCTTTTCTTGAAATAACTGGACTATTTTAATGGTGCCCATAAACTCATCGTATACGGTTCATATGAAATAATGTTAAGCAAATAATAATACGAAATAGAAAAAGGTTTTCTCTTTTCTAAAAAATAATCCCAACACAGTCAATTGCTATTTAAAAGAAGGCCATAACAAGTGCTAATTAAAATGATGTTATCTAGAATAGGAATCCAGGCTTGGGTGTGTTGAGTAAAATAACATAAACATACCCAGGTACATGAATGCCAGGTTTTGGTATATAACCTAAAAGGATTTGAGATAAGTTTAATCTACAGGCACAAACGCTTTTACTTACATAACATAAAGAGGTGCAACTTACAGGATGTGTGAATCATATTGCCGATCTTTAAAGTAAGTTTTCAATTTGCTACATATTGCAAATAGATTAAAATTGTAATGAGAATTCTTAACATGTATAATTATTTCTACCCCACTTCTTGCAGTTGGGTTTAAAAAATAAAATTTAAAACAGTATTAAATACGTTTTAAGTTGTAAATTAGGGCTGTAAATGTCTACTCTAGGTATTATCGATCTAATAAAATAGATAATATTATAGGATGCCAATTTATTGCTTGCTACATTGGAATTTTTTTTTCAAAGGTTGTTATTATCTAAAGCTTGATTGCTGTTAATTTTTGTAACTCTTTACTTAAACCAAAACTCGATAGTTGGAAGGTTGCATTTTCCAATAAGTGAGCTTTGCTACTAAGCATGCGCTGAAGTTTATCCAGAAGTCACTCCATTCTACTTGAAATATTGCTTAAAGCATCCAAACATGCATCCACACAGATAACTTATGATTTATCGTACCTATATATATGCAATACCTATAACAGCATTTCTGACTTCTTTTATTTTTATTTGTCGTTATGTACCACTAGTTGGACCTTCTATTAAGTGCGCCACTTGAAGCTACTAAATACCAGGTTTTTTTTGCTAAACATTAACCCCCTAAGCCTTTGTATGCAGACATATATTCAGTTATATACAGGGTCTCTGATGGAAAGGTCTGCAAAAATAGCGCTTTTGAAAAAGATGCATGCAACCTGCAGATTAGAAAGACTCGTAGTTTGCGGCACTGCAGCTTTTGTTGGATCTACTATATTAAAACATGCTAAGCAAGAAACAGAAATTAACCCATCTTTTATATTTGGTTCTAAGAACTAGATATATACTCTAGAATTTCCCTACAGTCAAGGCATCATGTACTGCCTGTTTGTATAATTCGAAAGGCAAATAAATTCTTGTTTCCAACTTTTTGTAGCAAAAAGAATTTCTTAAATTCCATGTTAATTACAATTCATAAAGTGGACCTCCTTCAGCGACTACCTTCAAATCGTAACCCCACTCAAACTGCACAATTTACCATATTCAAGATCAGAGTGGACAATAAAAAAAATCCGCAAAGTTTAACTTCAACTGCAGCTTTCCGATCCAAACAATCAAAAAAACTTTAAGTTTAATATCTTTAATTCTTTTGTTATGCATCTGCTACTGTAGGGTTTCCACCTTTTATTTTATTTTACTTCTATGAATGTTAGTTAAAATGATACTGTACCTATGCTAACTTGTCATGAAGCATACTCATGGTGTGTAGGACCATTGGGGAAAACCGTGGTGGATAGATTGGGATTTATGAGTTGATTATGGTTTCGGTTCGTACATGAGCTGGAAAGGCATTTCGTTGTCTTAACATTGGACTCAGGCAAAAGGCCTTAATCACAGCCTTCATGGTAAGCCTTGATACAAGGAAAAGTACAATGTAACCTCTCACTAAGAACCTCTTGATAAGAAAATGACGCGATCTAAGGAACAAAAATGCTTGCCCAGAATAGATTTCCATAGTTGCAAATCTTATAGAGACAAATACTTTGAAATACATGTCTTTTTTGTAAGTCATTTTGTTTTATAATTTGTTTGTAATTATATTATGCATGACAAACCTGATTATTTATTTATATATCTATCTAAATATCCGTGAAAATTTTCACATCTTGCTGATCGCTCCAAGGAATAGCGTGAGTTAAAGAATAAAAACACCTAAACAATTACACTATATAGTATGTAAGTCTTGAAGGACTCAAAAGAAAGTTCGGAAGCTTTAGTAAACAATGATAAAAGTACGCAACCAAAATCAACAAGCGAGAAAACTTGGGATCTTCGTCTGGTGGCACCTGTATTCTGCATAACCCAGCTGCTCTCGTATCCAGTCTTGTTTTGAAAACTTACCTGTAGATCAGGGTTTTCGACAAGTCTGTCTTTTTAAAGATGAGAGATATTAAGGTCACTATCATTTACTATTTGATCTTTGTATGGTAGACAGGGATAGCGAATGGGCTGTACTGAGAATTGCCACTGTCAGTATAATCTATGTCCTATGGGATTCGATTCTACCAGACATGAATTCTTTGCCTCTGCTTCTGCTTCTTGCATTTCAGTTTTCCCAGATCAGGTTACCTGAGGCTAAATATTAAGATCCGCCACAACCCTTGGTAGGTGGGATCTTTCAACTTATGTTGCACAATCTGCAAACAATTATACGCGAATATTACTCGATAACATGCTGCACTGATGAGTTTCGGGGCGGATTGTTTTGAAAGGTTGTGCCACACATGCTAGATACCAAAGATATGCTCAACACAGGAGTCCTAACTTGCATGGTTTGGGATTAAGCAATTCAAAAAGTATATAAGCCTTGATATTCTTCTGTTTTATGCAATTCTATGTTCTATTTCTTTGAAGCATATATCAATAATTTCATATTGATTTACTTTCTAAATCTATCTTACTGACTACATCCAGCTTTAGTCGCCTAATCTCAATACACCGAAGACAGAGACATATACAGTATATAGATGCATAAATCGGTATCTCATAGTGCTGGAAAGCCACTTAATCAGAAGTCTATGCAGGAGCCAAATCGAGAACTAGCAGAGACTGAAGCCGAGAAATAAGGAGTTCCAAGGGCGCAAACGGTTTCCATAGGTGACACGTATTTGCGCGAATTGAATTAATATATTGGGCTAAATATGCTACTGATGCATTTCGAATAATAAAGGGTTAATATGTAACGTCCCGCCAGTTTTTTCTCGTGACCTCTGATGAATGTTAGACTTCAATACTTCTGACCACTGTCTTCTTATCCTTTATTATTATGACTTCTTCAAGTTGGTCCATAAAAAACACACTTTCTTTACTACCATTATTTAATCCTAGATCTGAGAACCATAAGCAGGTATTTCAATTAGTGTATCTAAAAATAAAAAAGATGGAGCGCTCAAAAATTTGAGCTTTGAACTGTTACTCGTATTGCTTTTAGTAATCAACTGAGCTATGAATGGTAGTAAAATTATACGCTGAATAAATATGAGTAGCTAAACAATCATGCTCTTAGCTCGTATATCACTATCAAAAAGAGCTGAAGTAGTTAAAATTGTGCATAACACCAGGCTTATTAACCCACCAGGAAAAAAATAAGTCAACCTACCAATGCAGATTTTCTCAAAACCGCGTCTTTACTCCTTGTCTGACGCACTTTCTAGCGCTTAAGTCCCGAGCCCAGGAATAGAGAATTTCTTTGATTGTGGAGTTTATCAAGCTCTAACATTTGATTTTAGAAGCCCTAACTCTTAATACAACAAAAGATATGTCCCAACAACGTCATAGATATATTTCACGTTATTATTTAGTCACACTCTCGTAATTAAGCTTTGTGTGAATTATTACATTGTGGTGTAGATAGTGAGAAACTGTATCACGTTGAAAAGAGATATTTGCGGAAACAGTATAAACTACAAGATAAAAACGGAAGTATACGCAAAGTCCCATATAATTCTCATTTCAGTCAATTAGCCTAGGAAATGAAAAAAATATTTTTTTCCTATCTTCAACCTCAACTAGTTGCTATACTTAGTTTGTGATAGAGAGAGAAATAGAAAATATGGTTAAAAGTTAAAGCCGACTATTGCCACCAATCCATCAACTAGGCCAAAACTAAGCTATGAGCGATAGAAAAGCTATCGCATGATTGTAACTAATTTCCACTGACCTAATTCTATATTGATTGGTCATACTTCGTATAGTAGTAGTAATAGTAGTAGTATTTTTGTTTATTTAGGTGTCTATATTATATACTTTCCATGCTTAGTATAGTATTCATTACTTTTTTAAAACAAACACCCCGCTTAATTGTCTATATAATTCTTTCATACACGGTCTCTAGTCTTTTGCAGTTAGCAGCTAACACTAGAACGCTTATAAGTCTGGGAAGCAAAATAACAAAAATGATAAATATTTATATTCTCCTAATGCCTAAAAGTCTTAGTACATATATTTGGGGGTTTGAGAAGTAAAATAGTCAGATAAACTAAATGTTTATGCACAAAAAGATCACTTAGCTTATAAAAGCTTTTGATAGATGAGCGGGAAAAAAGGATTAATTCGGAACCAATCCATTGGGTTCCTCAATAAGGGGAGCTTGCGAGAACATGTGTACCACAAAGCTAAAAATAACCCTCAGTCCCAGCCAGAACTATTGCATTCATAAAATGTGGCTCTCATAGCTTCTTTGAAATGAATAACATTTTTACTTGCTCGCTAGTTCATCTGAGAATCAGTAAATCTAAGTCAATCCTTGAAAAAATTATTAATAAAAAGCAGCTTTTTATCCTAGTCTCTAATAATCAAAACTGTAATCTGCTTTTAGAGCCATGTATATCACTCTAAGTCTATCTAATGGGTACTTGATTTTAACAATGCATCACCTGTTGTTGCACTGGGACTGGTGGTGTGCGATGGGTTTTGAAGCAAACCTGCCTTTAATTTTGATGTACAAGTAACAAAATAGTCTATCACTATTGATGACGATGACAATCTGCCATATCTGTGCAATATTTCTACAGTAATTTTACAGTAACCTATTTTGGATTAGTCTTTATCTTTTTTCAATAGCCTGCATCATTAGGGACAACACAAAAAATAAAATATACTATACAAAAGCTTTTTTTAGTAATAAGCCTGCTGATTACAAAGTTAAATTCTTGCACTAAGAACTTCAAGACCTTATTAGGAAACTTAGAAGAACATCACCGAACTGGCCTCACTATATCTACTCCCAAGTGCTTCTCTTGATTCTGACTAATGTTATTGTAGCCTTTAACTCGAATAGCAATGTGTTAGACGCATTACACAGCGTTTTAGAATCGGACTTAAAGAAGAAACATACTCATTAAATATTATTAATGTGTCAATAGGTCAAATAACTGACTGTGAACGTCTAGGAAGCACAGTCCTTAATAAAAAGTCTAAAAAAAATTGCGATGCGTAACCTACTATCCTACCCTTCTTCACAACCACCTAAGCCATGCCTCACACATCTTTACAGCCTACAACTTCTAATAAAACTACTAGAAAGGAATTAAAGCCATTTCAACATGGAATTATAGCTGGCTGATATTTTGCAGGCCAAAAAAAGACTGATATTCAACTCACAATGGATTTGCTTTATTCAACAATAAATACCATCATTGAAACATATCAGACCCCTACTGCAGAGACCATCTCTCCCCACTCCAAATAGCAGGGAATTCTTTTGATACTGATAGTCAATGCATTCATTTCCAAATCAAGTGGGATCCCTTTATGAAACCAGAAGATATCTGCAAATCACTTGATCAGCCTGTTTCTGCATGTAATGTTGCTAATATGCTGAAGAAGTCTGGGTATAGCCATTGGAAAGCGCGAAAAAGACCTCAATTAAATGAGAATATAACTAAATTACGCTATCAATGGGTATTTTCGTCCAAGGATCGGGCATACGAGTAGTCGAGCAAGAGTTTTTTGAAGTTATAAATGTTCTATTGAGCTTAGCAAAGGAAAGAACAATCAATGGTCATGGTGATTTAACCACCAAAACAAAAAGTGGAAAGAAAATTACATTGTTCCTAATATAGAAGGTAAAGAAACATCAATTACTATTTGGGTGATAATCTGTTGTGGGGGTTATACAAAGATATTCTGAATGGGCAGGGATAAGGAATCGGCTTAAGAAGGGTATTCTTCACGCTCCTATTTGCAAATTATTGAAGATTATCTACCTGCCATATGGCAACCTGGGCTTCATAAGAGATAATACCTTTATTAATATAGCTAGCACCACTGAAAATTGGTTTGATGAGAATGGTATTCCTCTTGTTGACTAGCTCTCATACCCACCCGATTTGAACCATATTAAGCATGACTGGGCTAAACTTAAAGAGTGTATCTATATGTTTCATCCGGACCTTGAATTGTTTGATGGCGCTAAAAAGCAAATGAAAGAGCAGTTTTATAAGGCGATTGAGGAGGCATAGGAGACTGAAGGCGATGATTGTTTTGATCCCTTGATTAAATCTATGGAAAGCCTGGTTAATACAGTTTTAGAGACCAAGGGGTGATATTCATGCTATTAATTTAAAATAATCTATATATCAATTAAATCCCATTCAGCTGTGATATAATCAAGTATCTTTTTTTTTTTTAAAAAAAGATTAATCTGATTGCTTTGCGTGAGATTACTCTACTTCTCTTTGGATATACAAATTTGTTGTTTTGGGACATTTCGTAAACTTTTTTAGGGGCTGTATATAACATGAATTAATGTGCTAATTACTATCTCTGAAACACATCAATAAATATTCATAGTATTAAGGTTATTGATCAAATTCCAAGCGAAAACCTAATATATCTAGAGAAATGATCCATGAAATCACGTCACATCTATCACTGTCGTTCACATAAAGGGAGCCTTTGACAGTGTGCACAAAGGGTTTTGAAAGGCCATATTAGGCATAAATCTACCCGAACTAACTTTCTGAAAATTTCAGTACTATGGTTACAGATAAAACGGTGTTAAACCTAATTCAGTTGGCTCAGTATTCCTCAATAGTTGCCGATCCCTCTATTCCTTTCTTGTTTACAGAGCTTTTTGCAGAGCAATATCCAAAACTATGGAAACCATACTATCTGTTCATCATAATATCACTATGTACACTGACAGTACAGACATCGATAGAAACTATAAGAAAAAAGAGAATTTATTGCAGGTCTCTTTTTATTGTTTCAAGAATAACACACCAAGTTCGGCTACATAGATAAGAAGTAAGACCTTCAAACCTATGTATATTAACTTAGAGTTGAACGAACTAAAAATGGGAATGCCTTTAAAATGCCTATTGTACAGCTTAACTGAGCAAACGGCAGCTCCAGAAAAGTTTAAAACTTTAGGGTTGATATTTATTAACTCAAAATCTATTAGCATTGCAGAAATGTCATACTTGAATCCAAGAAAGCTATTTTTATTTGAAAAAACGGATAATTAAATAATAAAATAAAGACATTTCCAAATAAGCAGTTAGACCATTTTACCTTTCATACGTGCAACCAAAAATTGAGTATGCTATCACCACCGGATAACATAAACTTAAAGATTACTACAAAAGGAAAGTCCTAACTAGTTCAGAATACTGGTCTGCACAATCTACTAAATGCGTTCAAATCAGCGCCGTTCGCTAATCGACTGGTATAACGATATATAGTATAGTATATGTTGTTTGTCTCATAAATATGAAAGAAATCTTGGTTCAACTTTTACAAGTCAACCGTTGGGCTGGTAGAACTGATTGACTAGATTGTCAAGTGCACCCGCTTTAGAAAAAGCAGATGTGCACACTAATCGGCACTAAAGGCCATTTATTGGCTTGACATTTACAGCCACCAAAAATTGCATCAGGAGTGCAGCAAAGTCTCTTGGTCCTTTAATTTGTTTAAACAAATTTACTGGGTACTACTAACCGATGAGACCTACAAACTATAATCGAATATTAAAACTTCCAACTCTTGTGCCTGCGTGTCAGGCATACTACAGACACTCCCAATTCCGGAAAGCAATAGTATTTCCTCCACATATAATTAACACAACATATGAATGTTAGAATAATGAAACTATCTTATATATATTCTTGTACCAAACCTAGCAGAAGCTATAAAAAAGATTTTTCAAAAGAGAAAGCAATTTAAAGAAGCGGGAGATAACTAGACCACCCAGGTTGCCGCAGAAAAGAGGGAAAATACACTATGAGTTAGACTCACAATATATCATACTGTGGTTCTTGTGCTTGAAAATGAACTGAAATATTAGAGCAGGTAGATTTGAACCTGGAAGTTTACTGGGTTCAGATGTAACTATTATTGATACTTAGTCTGTAGCAGAAGATAGGGGTTTATAAACATGGTAATGTAGAAAAACGTGAAAAGAATGAAAATAAACCATAGAATAGTATGAAGCGTATTAAAAGTTTTTTTTGTTTTGTTTTGCACTAGCAAAAAGAATGATTTAAACCACAGGAAGTTGTGTGTTTTCTTGCGTTTTTTTTTGTTCGGGTTTCATTGTACCCAAATAATACCAAACACAGACAACCTTTTTTTCATCTGCAACGATCTACTTATGGCACTCAAAGATTTTCACACCCACTTCCACATAATGACCATTAATCATTGAATTTTAGTAAAGTTCAACTTGAAAATTTGCTATGCTTTGGATAAACCCAGGTCAAAAATTTGTTTTCACAAACTGGCCTGAAAGACTGCTGTGTAATAATTTCATTACGATAAAATTTTGGTAAGTCTTAAGGCATCATTAACGAAAAACAAAATCTTTGAAGCTGGTTTTGAATCGACTACAAAAAATTAATATGCACTTGGTGAGGTCTGTGGCAACTACAAATTCTGGCTCAGTAAATCTGAGTGGAACTGATAATAAGTACAAGGGTTTTCCTGTTTAAAGACAAACTTTCTGTCTATCAGTACAAATCTAGAGAATTGTTTGTTGTCAAACATAGTAGTTTTGTAAAAGGAAACAAGGCTCAATAGAGGCTTGGCCTCTAGAGTAGCAATTTCTTTGATAAATTTTCCATGAAGCTCTAAAACTCGAAGTGAAGGTTAGTTAGTAATGAGTTAACATCTGCATTAAAAAGCTTTTGCCTAAGTAAAATGGATTGGCGTTTGAAAACATATTTTTCTTGTACATTCTTTTTCTTTTTGTATTTTGATAATGATTATAAAAAAATTCTAGAAAGAAATGGCAGAAGGCTGGCTAATTATCTATGTTATGCTGTGGAACTTGCTAACCTAATCATTGACTTTGACTCCAAAATTGTTGAAATGCACATTCTCATAGTGTGTGAGAAATTATACTCTAAATGTAATAATTTAGTATAATAATAAATTATCAAAAAAATAAATAAAAATTAATTATAAATAATATGTAAATAACCAAATATGAAATGAGATATTAATAGCAAGGGGTGATAACAAAAAACTACAAACCCCGAATGTCAGAACTTAAGCAAGAAAGACGGCAGCCAAAAGAGCACCACCAACGAGGCCGTACACATTCTTGTTTGTGGAAACAGCTCCGTTGACCTGGTTGATGCCAGTGCTGGTGCCAGTAGCAACTGCGGGAGCAGTTTGAGAGACAGTAGCAATAGTAGCACTTCCAGGAGCCTTGGGAGACTCATGAGTCTCAGGAGTCTCGGGAGTCTCAGGAGCCTTGGGAGTCTCGGGAGTCTCAGGAGTAGGAACAATAACCACAGGCTTAGTCTTAGTGATGACCTGGCCACTAGAAGTGGTGACAATGACCTCATGAGTAGTGGGAATAGGCTTCTCAACGGGAATAGTAATAGCGGTAATAGGCTTAGTCAAAGTGATGGGCTGGCCCTGAGAACTGGTGACAATGGTCTCGCAAATAGTAGTAACAGAATGCTCGATGGGAACGGTAACAGTAATAATAGGCTTAGTCTCAGTGACGACCTTGCCGCTAGAGGTGCTGACAATGGTCTCGCAAATAGTGGTAACAGGGGTCTCAGCGGGAAGAGTAATAGTGGCAATAGGCTTAGTCACAGTGATGGGCTGGCCTTCAGAACTGGTGACAATGGTCTCGCAAACAGTGGTAACAGGCTTCTCAGCGGGAATGGTAATAACAGTCGTAGCAGGCTTTTGAGCGGGAAGGGTGACAACGGTGATAGGCTTAGTCACAGTGATGACCTGACCTTGAGAACTGGTGACAATGGTTTCGCAAATAGTGGTGGTAACAGGCTTCTCAGCGGGAAGAGTGACAGTGGCAATAGGCTTAGTCACAGTGATGACCTGACCTTCAGAGCTGGTGACAATGGTCTCACAAATAGTGGTAGTAACAGGCTTCTCAGCGGGAATGGTAACAGTGATCTCGCCAGTAGGCTTCTCGATGCAAGGAATGCAAGGCTCAGTAACGGTGTAAGTAGCAGTGCCCTTAACAGTGGTGTAAGTGGTAAGAGGCACGGTAGCAGTGATAGTAACAGTCTGGCCGCCGTGGTAGATACAAGTGGTGCTCTCAGGGGTTTCAGTGACCTCACAAGGCTCAGTGACAGTGATAGTGGCACCGGCAGTGGTCTTAGTAATAGTAGTCCAGGTAGAGATAACAGTTACAGGACACTTAGTGCAGAGAGTGATAGTCTCAGTGGAAGTGGCACCAATGACAGTGGTGTAAGTGGTAACCTCTGTGATAGTAGCGTGAGCACCACTGGAACCAGAAGCAGCACCAGAGCCAGTAGCAGAGGCGGTGCCAGAGATAGTGCCAGAGCTGGCAGCACCAGAGCCAGTAGCAGAGGCGGTGCCAGAGATAGTGCCAGAGCTGGCAGCACCAGAGCCAGTAGCAGAGGCGGTGCCAGAGATAGTGCCAGAGCTGGCAACACCATTCTCAACAATAGCCCAGATTTCGGCCCAGGCGGAATTAAGTAATGAAGAGAGAGAAGAAAGAGCACTGGCGACAGCAGCGTTGTTGGCAGCGGCTTGGCTGAGACGCTTCTGAGCCAAAGCAAACAAGCTTCCAAGCTTAGCCTGGATGTTTGCAACAGCCTGAGCAGAGTTGAAGTGGCCGACAGTCTTAGCAATAGCACTTAAGAAACCCTGGTAAGCGGACGAAGCCTTCCATTCGGTGAGAACAGTAACAGCATCATTCAAAACAGAAGCCAGTTCAGTCTCATCAATAGAAACTTCGGCACGACGAGCAAGAGGGGTGACAAGATCAGGGAAGAGAACAGCAGCCAGTCTAACCAGGATGTTGTAAATGGGACCGTTGCGAATGAAACTAAGAATACCTTCAACCTCGTTGTAGGCATCTTCAAAGGGATAGTCAGGGACCTTGGCCGCAAGAATAGCATCACGAATATCGTTAAGGATATTGTCAACAAAAGTAGTGGCAGGAATGGTGCTGGGAACAGCAGAAGGAGTGGCGGAAGAAGCAACGCTAGTCGAAGTTCCGTTGGTGAATGAATTCTGTCTAACATGAAGACGGGCATCAGCAAAAGCAAGCTGAGCAGCTGCGAACTGGGAGAAGACCAGCATAGAGCCAGCGATCAAAGAAGTAAGTTTGACCATCTTAAATATGTATAGCAATATAAAGAAATAGTTCTTTAACGAGCGTTAGAATGGTTTTGATGAACTATTAAAAATTTAAGAGGATGATACTGAAATATTTTCTTGACTTTAAGGAAATTTCAGAGGTTTATATAGTCTTAATAAATTTGCAATCTACTACGATTATCCGAAAATTTCAATTACAAATAGCGATGTTGAATAAAGAAAGAAAAAAAAATACTAGATTTAGGGATGTAGGTATGAGTTTCTATGGATACCATTGCTAGAGTATGAAGCTCAATAGATCGTAGTTCGGAATGAAAAATGGTGAGGAAAAATGAAGAAAAAGCAAATATGAACAAAACTTTAATGAAAACTGGTGTAGTTATGTATAGTCCAAAGTTATTGAGAAAATAAAAGAAATTTTGACTTTAGACTAAAATTCAAAAATAAAAACAAAAAAAACAAAAAAACAAAAAAAGAAACAAGAACCTTGGATTTCTTGTTCATCAGTATTCTCATTACTTTTTTTTTTCCAAATTAGTTTATGAGTCAAGATTTTTCCTAAAAAAATGGAAACTGAACAAAATAAAATATACACGAGAAAACTAGAAACCTAACTAAGAAAATAAAAGGAATTCGGTTTAACTGGGTTGAACAGGCAATTGTACATGTCTATCATATAGCGCCCAAGACCTTAATGTATATTATGTAAGCCTATTTAGATTGTAACATGCAGCAGTTTAAGATCAACTTTAATTGAGATTGAGCTCCACTAATGATGAGCTTTTGAATGATATCCAATTGAATTGTGCAAGCTAAAGGTTGCTGTGTCTAGATATAGTTGCTATATACTTATAGTCTATAACTAAGCATGTCATGCCATGCCACTATTTTATCTTTCAACCATCTAAGGAAAACCCTACACATATGGTATACTTCTTTATTAAAATTCGTTTCTTAATTGAATTCACTCTGTACTCAATGATCTTTTGTTACTTTGTTTTGGATTTGGAGTATTCAACAATATTTTTAAATCAAAATTTGTAAAATAATAGACTACAAAAATAAATGGTTAAGATAAATAGTTAGTTATGTTGGTAAAATAAGAAGGGAGAAATGGACTTGGGCAAAAATTTCCCTTATAGCACAATCGGGAATATCATGTCCAATAAAAAAAAGCGAGTATAAACGACCAGCGTAGTATACAGATTCTAATTCATCCAACATTTTAGGCCAAATTGGGGGAACCTCTATTGAGATTCATAGAAGCTAGATTAGACCCCATAAGCTCAAAGAGATTTCTTGGTTGTAAGTATCGACCTATGACTCGACTGTATGTGTGTTATTTAATGTTCATACAAGGCCTATTTCTCAAAGTTAGAATCCAACTTTTCACAAAAATGGAAGTGACTAATATAATTAGGGTAAGGACAATAGACTAATTATCTATCTATAATATACTTAGTTACAAGACAATTATCGTATTTCATAATCTCGTCCGTATATTTGCAAATATTAGATTTGACGAGATTGAAATAGACAGATAGAAAATCTGTTGGTTGTCGCAATATCTACAAGTTACACAAGGAAAAAGATATCAAAAGGATGTAAAAAGAAGACATATAGCTCTAGCAAATACTTCAACAAGACTGACAAGATAACTCTTTAAGTGCGGGTAAGAGGTTTGCATATTTGTTAAAATATATATTAACTTCAAAATAATTTGTTTCCTTTTAGATGATGCTTGTGTAGACAGTTATCCAAAGAATAGTAAATTAGAACGCCTGGATTTTAAGGTATATCACACAACAAAGTAGCTCTTGAAGTTAACGTTTCATACAAATGTTGTGTAGCATAGTTTGATACCCTTTGTTTCTTTTGTATACTTTTTATCACTACCAATGCTATTCTCGATGCAAAGTTAACTGTTTTTGCACACAATTTATGTAGACTGGAATTCACAAATGAGTTTTCAATTGCAAAAATATTTTATTGTGTAAAATCAGGTATTTGAAGCCTATTATTAGACTTAACACAAATATTAAAAAAAAAGACAATAATAGAGATAATACAAGGTGTTTTTTGGCAAGTTTAAACGAAGAATTTATTGATGGGAGTCAACATCTTATAAAAAAGCTTTTGCACAACGAGCAACTGATGATAGAGAGGAAAAATATAACAAATACCACATTGATATTTGAGCTTTTTTTTATCATCATTAGGACATGGAGCAACTTTATTATTTTGTTATAAGTATATTCTAACTATCAATATCAAAAGATTGGTTGTTAAAACGAAGTAAATTAACAGATACAAGCACTATCGTAATTTGCTTTCTTATAAAGAAGTTTGGGTATAGCATGCGTTGTTTTATGGATTCTTTTTACAAGTATATAATATCTGTATACCATATTATAACAAGGCATTCATCTAATATCTATTTAGCAAACAACCCTTTTGTTATATCTACACTACAATTTTACTTGGTACTAAGTAAATTCTCACAGGGAAAATCACGGACACTAAGAATAAATAGATAGATAATCGAGAAACTAAGAAACTAACAACAGAATCTACATTGATTTCACACACAAGAATTCCTTAAACCTAGCAAGTAGCAACAAGAGAAAAAAAGTTTTCTCCCTTCTAATACTAAATTTCTTAGTGCTTATACGTGAAAAACTTTTATTAGTTACATTTATCTTTTCTTTCTTCTTTTTATCTTAAGGTATATGGTTAGCTAATGTAAGATTTTGGGACTACATTAGCAAACCTGAATAATTTCGTTATCATCAAGAAAGCCCTTTGACTAAAAGTTTAAACCACTAGTTTGCCTTGATTCCATAGTAAAAGGCAAGACCCACTTGAACAATTATATCAGTATGCTAATTTTGTGTATTTTAATTGTCTTTACATAGCAGTTAAATAGTGACAGATGAAAAATTGGAAAGGTTATTACAATTCTGAGGCTTAAGGTTTTTCCATTTAACTATATGAAGAATACAACTTTCTCGAAAATAGTATTATATATGGAGTAGATTTAATGTGTATAAAGTTTCACTAATCTTTTCCTTCAACACAATGATGGCACATTAAAATTGAAAAAAAAATACTAATAGATGAATCCAGCTAAAAGTACTTGAGTTGTTTGTCTCGGTAATAAAAGAATAGAACGTGGTGATCTTAAATCACTTCGTGCAGAACGGTCGTTGGGATGGTAAAACCAACTGTTTGGCTGCGAAATCCCTGCTTTAAAACAAGGAGATTTCTGCATTAACCTATGCCCAGACCAGGTTTTTTTCCACATAATTTGCACTTCCTAAAGACTGCGTTGCGCTCAATGTATTACCAGGTTCGTCTAAGACTAAGCTATAAAAAAACTTGCTTCTGATAGGAGACTCCTATTTTGGATTCACTCAACTTTTGCGTCTTTACAGACAGTCAGACTACAAATATCCCACTGCTACTGTGCACATAGCGTTCTTGCAATATTGAACTATTGTAACACACAGAGGTTAGCTGATATAATTACTAATTTTAATTTACAATCAAAGAAAAAATAAAATAAAAACAATTTTGGTATTTCTAATATACAATTAGGTTAATAAAGTTTTGATTCACCCTACTTTTTCCCAACAACTATACGACATTCTAAATCAAATATACAACTTCAAAATCATGTTTTCTAATGAACACAAGTAATATAGACCAAAAGAAGTAGTAAATTCGATAGCTAAAGAGCTCCTACTAAATATCTTGTGTACCATCTCCGAGAATCTCGGCATGCATCAAGTCGTGCAGGGATAGATTCTCCAAGCCTTCGTATATGTGCCTGATCTATACATTCCCATGCCTCCTTGATTTGAGCTGTTAAAATCTCCATATATTCTGCATTGTTTTTTAACTCATGAAGATTAGGATAGGTCCAATAGAGCTGATACTTCAGAGCCCCTCCATACATGCTCAATAGGGGTTAGAGCAGGACTGCAAGGTGGCCAATATATCACCCAAATACCATGGCTCTCGTGTCACTCTTAGGTCATTTTTGCAGTATATATCTGGGAATCATCCTGCTGGAATGGCTGACCTGGTTGATATATTGGAAAAAGCCATAGTAAAGAGCTGATATATATGATCTGGCAGTATACCTATGGTTCTTATTCTCTTCATCTCGTAACATAAGATTAAAGGTGTCTTGATCTCAAGGCTAATTGCAGTCTAAATTATAACCTTGGTTTCTCCTCCTTGGACGATTGATTCGACCAAGTCGCATTGGTAGATCTTATAGTTGAATCTGAAAATACATAATTGAAAATTTGGAACTGATTGAATTAAGCACTCATCAGAAAAAGACCCTAGAGAGGAAGGTTAATATAATGATAGTTTCAATTTCTAGATCTTACATATGTATGCTAGCTCTAGCTCGTGCCCCTTCCAGAACCGGAAAAATTCAAGTCTCCTTGTAGCACGTAGAGGTCTAAGTTTTGGACGCTACTTACAGTGTCACTTGCCGATGTTATGTCGGCGGAGGATTCTTTTGGCAGTGCTCACAGACACACGGTCTCCATCCAGATGTACAAGAGTCCGCCATGGCGCATTGGGAACCCGCTTATCGAATTGAACTAAATAGTCCTCTTCATGGGCATTCAACAACCTCGGATCCCCTATAAGGGCCTGGATTTAAAGTGATGGTTCTCTGAGAACCATTTTATGATGCGGTTAACAGTTTTACGATAAATATTGAAGCGGCGTGCGATGTCTGTCTTTTTTTTTTTTTCACCAGCTGCTATGCTAGCACAAATAGCTGCGTGTACATTTAAAAAAAAGTTAATAGTTGCTCTATCAGTTTCTACTTATTTCGGTATCAAGATAATATGGATTTGACAATTTGAAAAGATATGGTGAAGAATTGAAGATTACTATCAATTTAATGGATGTTGATGATGTAAATTTTGAGGTGGATGCATCGAAACTTTATTAACCTAATTATAGTATATTCATCTAGCGAAATATAATCTACTTTTTAAAGTATTTGAAAAGATATATATAATAAACCATAGCTTATCAATACAATTAATTAATTGATTCTTACTACATAGAGTTGAAATACATATAACCTAGCTGATACAGGATTTATTTGATACCAGGATTGAACCCTTTTGAAGTAAAGTGCCTAAAGGCAGAATATCAAAAGTTTATGCCTATAAGTCATTCAAAAGAATGTGCTGCTACCCGCAACACATTTATATTTAACAAAATTTTGCATTTTGTGAACAAACTGTGCATTTTCTAAATTTTTGTGGATACAAATAATGTTGTGCGGCACCTTTCCTAACACAATCGCCACTGACTGATGTTTGTTCTGGCGAAATCGTACGGCCATACTGTTGAGTCAACTTATCAATAGAACTGGGCCTATGGGCTTGCAAGATAACAGATTCTCCTATTTCTATGATGAAATCATCTTTTGTCGTCTTTTGGGCATGCAGAGGTAGATATGACCAACATATTTTCTAACGAGTTCAGAATCATATTCTGGTTTATCTTGATGTTCTTCTACACTCTTAACAAGCTCTTTTCCAAAAATTCTAGATCAGAATACCTTTTTCAATTTGTAATTTGCTACATAAATCTTATTTGAATCACCTAGTGCCATATTTGTTTTTTGAAATGAATCGTGAAATGGTTATCCTTTTTGTACAATCACTCGCGATGTAATTTAGAGCATCAATTGTTGCTGCATCTCTAATGCTGTAAGAAGCTTTTGTGACCTCGGGTTTATCTTCAAAAGTTTCATTATTGATCATTTTTTGCTATGAGATTCTTCACGCAAGGAGGTGGCCCTTCACGTATTGAAGCTACTACTTGATTAAAGGTCTATCTTGCTGTCCCAAATTAGCTATCCAAAATTATCTTTCAAGATTTGTTGGGATGGAAATTGATCATAATGCTTTTCCATGCTGGTTTTTTTTTTTTTTTTTTTTTTTTTTTTTTTTTTTTATGCTTGTGTTTTTTTTTTTTTTTTGTTTTTTTTTT
>Ga0160505_100459_pt1 | contig 23636 bp, 13 predicted proteins | sample DIDeMG_FD_108225 | JGI IMG/M metagenome (GOLD analysis project Ga0160505, IMG submission 108225) | Enriched chicken feces microbial communities from UW Madison campus, WI, USA - DID2874_E49_Stillage MG | ecosystem: Host-associated > Birds > Digestive system > Large intestine > Fecal ... | reverse complement strand
ACAATGATTTGTGTGAGAACGTATCTCACGTGACTGGTCGCCAAAACAATGATTTCCGATACTTTATTCACAATTATCCTTACCCAACGATTTCAATGTAATTTGTTTCCCATTTAATTTGTTTCAATTCCATTCTTTTATTGTTTCGATTATTTATGCTTGTAAAATGTCAAATGATTATGGAGCACAGTAGCCTCCGTCAACCAAGATATCAGTACCAGTAGTGTACGTCGATGCGTCGGAGGCCAAGTACAAGTATGCACCAACCAACTCCTGCGTCTCACCCTCTCTGCCCAATGGAATCAACAGGTGCCATCTAGACTTGGTATCTTTATCGACAAAGTCGGAGATTTCCGTGGCAATGTAGCCTGGCGACACCGAGTTCACTCTAGCAAATGGAGCCCACTCCACAGCCAAAGACTTGGCAAAGTGAATACATCCAGCCTTAGCTGCATTGTATGGAGCCTGCAATTGGGGCACATTGGCGATGTGGCCAGACATAGATGCAGTGATGATGAACGAGCCCTTGCCGTTCTTCTTGAAGATACGTCCGGCAGCCTTGGCACAGTAGTAGACTCCACTGAGATCCAAGTTGATCACCTTGTGCCAGTCATCCACACCTTCAACATCGATACAGGGACCCTCAGTCCATGGCACACCAGCATTGGCCACGAAGATGTCAAGACCACCAAAGTCCTCCTCGATCTGGTTGATCACACGCTCCACATCTTTGTAATCTGAGACGTTACATTTGTAGGCTTTGGCCTTGACGTCATAGGTTTTGCTCAAGTACTCGGCCTTTTCCTCAGCAGGGTTCGAGTTGTACCAGATAGCCACATCGGCACCAGCCTGAGCATAAGCCTCGGCGACAGCCCAACCAATTCCTCCGGAGGAACCAGTGACAGATGCGACCTTACCTTTCAACGAGAACAAGTCCTTGACGTTCTTGATCACACGAGGAGGCTTGGTGGGGAGGGAGCCGATAGCTTCGTTAATGACGGATTTAGACATGATGATTTGATTTTTGTTGCAGAGCCAATGGTTCTGACAACAATAGGGCCAATCCTTCAACCTTTTATAGTGTTTGGAGGAAATGGATTGCTAAGTCCTGATGCACTCCACGCATTACCACAGGTTCAAAACGTAATGTCCTGTGAATCCTGTTTGGGAACTCCGGCCGCATTCAGGCATATAAGATAACTATTTGGAGGTTTTTAGTAGGTTTTTTGAGACATCTGCCCCACTTTACTAAGAGCCCCCACCTGAAAGTCCGGGAGTCCAATGAAATTTAAACAAGATAACAACATCCCGTACAGCTGCGCGGCGGTGTTCCCCTATTCGTGTTTTAGAGGTAGTCAAGCGGTTCCTATTGTGTTGGCCTTGCATCTGTTGGTGCCACAAGATTCGGAAAAAGTCCATGCACACTGATGAAATGCCTGCAAGGTGTATGTATAGCAGCTCCGATTGCTTAGACGTGCTAAAGTCACAGATCTCCGAAGACGATGTTGACCCAAATTAGTTTAACATTGCCAAACCACAAAATCTGAGGAGAAGTTGGAAAAAGAAAACTGGAATGGGTCACCCTGTCCATCTTCTAAAGTCAGAGGATCTTCACAAACTCCATTCACGAATGGTCATTCTTCCACACAAAGCCTACAGTGCAATTAATGGTCACAACGATTGCGACTAGCAACTGCAGGAGCGATTATGAGCCTGTAAGGATAAATTCCATAGTGCGTTCGAGGTTCTGAGTTGATCCGTGTGGATTCTCGCCTATAACCTTTCGCTCGGGGCAGCTACAATTGACATTTCCAGAACTCCCGGGTTGAAAAAGCATCTGGCGCTTCCGACTACCACATTGAGTGCGGTCCTGCGCAGGAATATGGAACCCATTGGATCTGTCATCTGTCAACGTAGGGCTCTCAAAATGAATAGGCAGAAACATAAATTCGGAACGTTTGAACTTCTGAACATAAGCTCGTCGTATGCAAGCATTCCCTCATGCGAGCTAGCCGTGGAAATCCCATCCTTGTTCCCAAGCTCGCAACCCATTTTTGCGGACTAAAGTATAGCACAGCATGACAGCGCAGGCTTCTCGGTAAGAAGCAAACTCAACCTCGTAGCCACCTCAAAAATATCATCCACACCTTCTCCCGTGAGTGAAGAACTCTCCATGTATCGTTTTGCTCCAATCTCCTTGGCTACCGCCTCACCTTGCGCAGTCTGAACAAATCGAACTCTGTCCTTGACCGAGAGCCGCAAGTCCTTCTTCAACCCAATGAGGATGTATGGCGTATCGGGGCAGTACTTTTTAACCTCCTCCACCCATTTTGTACGGGCGTTGTCTAGTGAATCTGGCACATCCAACGCAAATCCTATCAAAATGATGTGGCTGTTGTGATAGCTGAGAGGTCGGAGCCGTTCGTACTCCTCCTGGCCCGCCGTGTCCCAGAGCGCTAATTGCACAGGCTTTCCATCGATCCGGCAGTCCGTGACGTAGTTTTCAAACACAGTGGGGTGGTACTGAGTTGGGAACTCTCCTAGTGTGAACACGTACAAAAGAGACGTCTTGCCACAGGCTCCGTCGCCAACAATGACTAGTTTCCTTCGAATAGCGAATTGCATGACGCTGAAATAAAGTGCTTTCCTGATCTACGAAGAGAGAAAACGATGTCTTAAATGATGAAGATTCAAACTGTCAGTGATTGTGTCTGCATACAGAGGGGAAGTAGGATATTCCTGTAGTGGACGGGAATGAGTGACGGTGGCAGTGAAAGTATTTAAATTAAAATTTCGTTGCAATTTTAAAGTCTTGAAGGTAGTATGAATGGATATGTTTGGAAGTTTGACGTTATTTCCAGTGTTTTTTAAGTATTACTTGTGGTTTTTTGAGCTTTGATGATGTGCTATTTTTACTCACTATTTACACTGGCCTGTTTGCAAAAAAATCTGCACTACATGAAGGGTCATGAATTCGTGACATATATCTATTGTCTCCGATGGCTGTGATCTTTTGTGATCTGCTTAGACATTGTCAGAAATCATCTTTAATTATCCATTTTTTGTGGAATTATTTGGAATAACTTGGAACAATAATAACTCTTCTGTAAATCAGAGGCCATCCACTTATTTCATCAATTTATTGATTTTCCAACTAGAAAAATCTAATGTTCTCAGGCAGCTTACAAAAAATTCAAGCTGTCTGATTTTCACTTATTTTCGATCACCAGATGCTTCCTCTCGACTGTCCAAACCCCAATTGATTCAACAGGCCTTGCACCGACGCAGGTAAATTGATGTCGTAATGCTCTTTTGGACCAGAACTCTGTGTTTGGAAGTTTGTACCATAAATTTCTCCATTGTCAGAGAACTGTGCTTGCTGGAATGCGACTCCCTGAACCAGCTGAGGCTGCGAAAGTGGCTGTGCCTGAGGCTGAAAATTCTGGTGGATGGGCAAATTGGGTGGAAGCAGGGAAGCCTGAGTCGGTATAGTCTGACTTTGAAGTGATTGACCTGGAAGTGATTGTCCTGGAAGTGATTGTCCCTGAAGTGATTGTCCTGGGAGAGATTGTCCCTGAAGCGATTGTCCTTGAAGGGTCTGGCCTTGGAGTGGCTGATTTTGTCCAAGAGATGGCAACTGAGGCTGGATCTGCAGTTGCAACGATGCATGCATCGATAATGGTGGCGTGGAGTTGGCATTCAAGGAATTGACTTTGATATGTGTCACACTGCCGAAGTCGTCGTAGACGAAATCAAACTGGTAGCGTCCACCTGTCCGTAAGGTGCCCAAAAATTCAGCCATACCCAACGAAGTATGTTTCAATAGTGCTTTGGTTGTCTGGAACAACAAAACGGCAGGCGCCATTCCAAATGACACTTGGTTCGAACTCTGCAATGTCTGAAACGCATCACATGTGGCTGCTTGTATTAAACTGGACTCTTGCACATCTGGTCCGAGAGTAGAAATGGCTCCAACCATCAAACCTGCATTTTGAGGGACTGGACTTGACCATATGGTGGATGCACCGGCACCAGTGGCAGGATTTGAATTCCAAATAGAGTTGTTTCGAGATGCGTATGCTCCTCCCCACACTGAGTTACCTGAAGTAGATGCACGGTTGGGTAACACAGAGTTGGATGTCAAAAAAGGATCCGCCATCTGGCCAGTGGACCATTGGTCTCCACCTGTTGTTGGTTCTCCAAATGGAGAAAATACATTGCTGTTCTGAGTAGGAAGTGGCTGACTCTGAAGATTGAGCGTAGTGTCCGTTGCCCAGGTAGCTTGTTGGATTTGCTGCTTCGTAGGCGAATAGAGCGAACTCGTGAGCGAAGGTATCTGTTGAGTGAAACTGGATGTCGAAGACACTGAACGAGGTCTTGCTTGGTACAATTGATCGAGAATGTGGTTATTGGCTGGTGCTGGTTCTTGGGGTTTAATTTCAGGTGCTGAAAGACCGGGAGGTGGACCCCTGTGTAATTCCTCCTCACCAATTTGTTCCTCTAGCTGTGAAAAGTTCAGTTTGGCCTCTAGGGTGTTTCTTTCTGCCTCTTTGGCCCTCCTTTCTGTCTCTTTCACTTTTCTTTCTTCCTCTTTGGCCCTCCTTTCTGCCTCTTTAGCCTTTCTCTCCTCCTCAGCAGCTTTTTCCTCTTCTGCCTTCTTTTCGGCATCTTTCTTGCGTTGTTCCTCCTGTTGTTTCAACTTCTGTTGTGCGAGTTTCTGTTGTTCCAACTCCTTCTTCTTCAAAGCCTCAATCTTCTTGAGCTTCTCTTCTTCTTTCTTCAAACGTAATTCTTCCTTACGACGCATTTGTTCCGCTCGCAATTCATCCTGTTTACGCTTGATCTCGATGGCCTTCTCTAACTCTTCTGCTTCCTTTCGCTTCTTCTCCTCCTCCTTTTGGAGCTGCTGCAATCTCTTTTTCTCTTTCTGTTTCTCCTTTTGCTTTAACTTCTTCATTTCCTTCTCCTTTTTGGCATTCTCCTCTGCCTCAAGCTCCTCGATGAACTTCTGCGTACGGTCCTCGGAAATCTTTTTCTCATATGCTTCACGGAAGTTTTGCCTGATCATGGACACAGCCTGGATCAAAAAGAATCCGCGAATCTCTTCCTTCCTCTTTTGCTTGGAATACTCACTTTCTTCATCACTCTCCTGTTCACTCTCGTCATCATAATGCTCGTCGTGGTCACAATCATGATGGCAATCGTGGTCGCAGTTCTGGTGATGTTCACAGTCGTGGTGATAGTCGTAGTCCTCGTCATACTCTGAGGCATATTCGTCTTCGCCATCCTCGTCTTGATCGTCGTGGTGGTTGCATTTATGGTGATGTTCGTGGAGGAGGTCGCCATGGTGGTCAGTGAGCTGCTCGCGTATGGTAGCAACGTCCTGACGTGGAAGTCCGTTTACACCTTCTGTAGCTTCGAGGGTATGTACAGTTGAAGCAGGATCTGATGGTCTGGCATCGTAGCCTTTGTCTTGGTGTGTAACTTCGTCTGTGATTGGAGATTTGAGAGCATAATGTTCAAGCTCAGGGTTGTCTTCCTCAAGCTCCTCAATGCGAGAACCTTTTTCATTATCTTTCTTGATGAGGGATTCCAATATGTCAAGAAAATAGCGCCCGTCGTCATTGAGTATCAGGTCAGCAAATGCATTGATTTTGTCTGAAGCCTGTGCTACTTGGTTTTCGGAATCATCTCCAGTGAAAAATCCCAAGCTGTTGAGAATTTCCATGGAATAATTGTCAGTAGCATTTGAATTGTCTTCAAACTTGAGGGAATCGAGCACATCTTTTGGCATTCGGGATGGATCTTTGTAACGTTCCATGAGCTCTTCCTTGAGACCGTTCACAAACTTCATGCGAGATCGTAGTTTTGCTTCCATTGCGAAGTCTGTCCTAAATATCTTCCTGATATGATCACGATCTGTCTCCTTTAGACGTGACCAGATCAGCTCTTTCTCTTGAACCTCAGAGCCTTCTTCTTCTGCTGGTGTGTGATCAAGGGTTATCTGCGAGAAGTACTTGGACACTTCGTTGAGAGCTAGTTTTGTTTCCTCACGAAGAGCATTGGTATCGGTGGAAGCTTTCTTCTCAATTTGAACATTGTCCTTCGAATCATGCCCGTTTGAACTTTCGTGGTCTTTCAAAGCTGTTTGCCCCTCTGTAGCTATGCTTTCCTCTGTCCCCTTCGCTTTGAGTTCCTGTTCAGCATCAGCATCTCTCACAGACATTTCTTGCTGTTCTGTCTCCACTATTGCTCTTCGTTCTCTTTTCTGCAAAGCTTTCTTCTCCTTCGGGGAGATCTTCTTTTCCTTTGTGGATGTATCGATGAGAATTTGGTCATGTTCTTTGGATGTACCGAGAGCCGATGTAGATAGCGAGCCTGAGACACCTTCCTCTTCGTCAAATAGCAGGTCTCTGTGGAATTCGTTCATCTTCAATTCCGGGAAAATCTCTTGCTTGAAGTCCTCCACGTATCTGCAAATCATATGAACATCCAAGTGGTATAGGGCTTCCACAATTTCCTCTATGTGAAGACTGCCCCTGTTGCAATACGGACAATTACACAGCTTATCTGGCTTATGGTCACAACCAGTATGGCTGGCCAACCGATGCTTCATTTGCTCACGAATCTTCTGGATTACCGTATATGGCGATAAATCCACGATATCCCGCTGCGCATGCAAAGAAAGATTATCCCAGAACTTTTTCTCGTCGTCATTATTAAAGTGGAATACTGAGAACTTTGTATGTTTGACTGGCTCAACTGCGCGAGTCTGTGGATGAGAATTTATGCGCTCAGTGCCATAGTCTTCGTCTAGACTCTCTACCACTACATTTCCATCTGCATCGAACTTTATAACTCGAGATTCTGGATAGTCTGCGTCTGGATCGTTGAGAGTGGCATCGCTCATGGTGAACTGTGTAGTTGCGGTGGATGCTCCGGATTTCTTCTTCTTCTTCTTGGATTTTTTCTTCTTTGAACTGTGACCTGACTCCGCTGTATTCAGGGCAGTTTCTGCTTGGCTGGAGTAATTAAAATGTATGTCATCTCCATTCTTGAACTCTAAAACCAGTTGGATCATATTGGCTGGCGAAGATGGGTTTTGGTGGGGGAATTCACGGTGACCGGGGAATATCCTCCGTCAAATAAATATCGAAATGTCCTTGATTATCAGGAAGGTAGTTCGTGAAAGAGATCTTCACTGGGTATCTAGAACTAGTGGAGGTTATGCTAATTACTGGCTCGCTAACTAGTATGCCCGAAAATTTCTTGTGATGTATGAGGAGGTATGGGTGTAGATTTGGCAATGCTACTTTTTCAATGGAGTATAGATTGAAAATTACGAAATTTAATGTCGCAAACAATTGACAATGATACTGAAAAAAAAAAGCCCTTAGATGACCTTTTGAGTCTTACCTAGCTATGTCTTTAGCCTAAGCTTTTGCCTTTTCTTTGAGCTCCTGGTTCTCCTCGAGCACCTTTTTCACCAAAGTAGTCAACTGGTCAATTTTACTGTAGAGCTCATAGATCTCCCATTTGATACCGAGCTCGTTGGCCCTGTTGACAGGCTGAACAATTTTGTCGACATCTTCATCGAATTTGTGAAGATCAATTGGGAACTCGGGGTCTTCATTTTCGGCAATTCTTTGGTCTCTCACCGCCTCATTCAACTCGCTGTTTCTCTCCCTAATCCCTTCCCACGCACTTAAGTTGTTGTCGATGTCATAACCATCCGTAAGATCCCATTCGGTATCGATTTCGTTGGCATCATCTGGCACTCCCTTGTAACGGTTGTACAGGACTCTTCTTGCATTAGCCAACTCGTCAATGGTAATGTAGGTCAACATTGGTGAATAGATTACTAACATCACATACCGGTTAATCTGCTTGAAAGTTCTCTTGCTGGTCAAGTAGTAAAGCGGAGAAATCAAGATCTCAATCAAGTTGAAAGGAGGAACATACAAGTCCGTATCCGGAGCACGGATATATCTCAAGGTCTTCTGAGCAACCAAAGCAAAGTACTCATCGGTGGCATTCTCAACAATGGAAGCATAAGCCGTAGAGTACAAAGCAATAAGGATGTTCATCAAAATGACCGAGAGAAGAAACGAGTACATGTAGTACAACACCGATGCGTATGGAGGGACCAAGTTCTTGACGTCGGCAAAACCAGAGGCTCCGATGACGGCCTTAACCAAGGAAATCAAAATGTGCTTTGTTGCCTCACTACGACCATCAGAGGCATCCAAACCTAAGAAACCTTGCAAAAAGCCCAGAATAACAACCACCAATAAGAAGAAGAAAATGAGGGACTCCTTCATCATGGTTTTAACGACCACAATCATGACACCAACGAATTGTTGGGCATCCAAGTACAACAAGAGTCTGGACCACATCATAGGAGAGACACACGATAAGATTCTGAAACTGGTTTCGTCCCAGCGATCTCTATCTTCACCAGTGGTGCTCAAGGAAGCAAAACGGAAGCCGATAGCAACAATGATCACCGAGTACATGGTGTCGTTAAAGACATTCCAGAAGCCCAAATAGTTTCTTCCCACATGGTAAAGCTTGACAACTTCATCGCATACAGCACCCAAAGTGAAGAGGTAGAAGAAGGTTTCAAAGATGGAGATCTTGGTGGTATCTTCCAGGTTTGTGTTTAAGATGATGGAGAAAAGAATCAAGTAAATGACGGAAATAAAAATCTCCAACTTGTTTTGATAAGCAGGAGTTTTGATTCTGTTTGGATCAAAGTGGGTTCTGATACGTGGAGATGACACACCTTCGTAGAGCAAATACGAGTGTGGGTCCTTCGACGACTGAACAATCCATCCTCTCCAGAGCCACTTGATACATCTCTGGTAACCTGAGGAGCCGATTACAATGGTCGAGTGCATGTCCACGGCCAATTCCAATGCACTGACAGGCACCGATTCTTGCTCGTTGATGTACATCTGGTATCTGTGACAAAGCATGCCCAAAAACAAGTACTCGTCATCCTTGGTCTCCTCAATGATAATTGTCGCCAAAGTTTGAGCAGCAACTGCCCTCAATTGGAATAACTGGTTGTCTGAGAGCTCGTACTCTGCCTGCTGCCAATACCATCCCGTCACCTTCAACAAAGCAAACACCAAGCATGCACGGTACTTGAAAGATGACGTTCCACGCTTTCCATTACCCTTACCACCAGCTGCACGGTAAACCAACTCCACCACTTGTTTGTTCAAGATGGGCGAGTGGGTGGTTGTAATCTCCTTCTCTTCAAAACAAGTGGGGATCACCTTGTCAATCAAATTCTTCAAGTTGATGGCCACTCTCCATGTCTGGCGCGGGTTGGCGCAATTGCCGTTCTGAATATCATATCCTTCATCCATGAGACTGGCTTCGTCATTTTGACGAGTGTTGTCTTCGCTCATACTTACCGCAATGACAAGTAATTGGAGGAATTTCTATGGTGATTATCAGGCATATATTCCTGCAGAAGTTGCTGCCCGTGCCTGGTATGGAATGTTTTGTTCTGGTGTGAGACGCAAAGATTTAGGGTTTTTGAGTGTATAAAATAGTGATATAATGGTTCAAATTTGGAGTTTTGTGGGTATAATGGAGATTTGGTAAAGAAATTTTGACTGTTTTTACCCGGTTTGATAGGTGGTTTCGTTGAGTGTTCCTAGCCGGAACATTCCATGCTGCGCACCCCACATAATAATTTTTTCGTCGATCAATTGTTCCGGTGAAATTAATCACTGAACACACATATATGGGTTTCGGCTCCCTTTCAAATGGACATTTTCTGCGATTTTTTATTATTTAATGTAGTTGTGAATCTCGTATTTTGAGATGTTCCATTTTTTTTTTTTCGTTACTTTTGAATAATTCATTCTCTATTATTGCAATCCGTCACCACTTCTCAAGTGCCATTAGCTTTTGCTCTGTTCCCCTCGATTTATTCTTTAACTTCTCGATCTTTCTATTTAATTTCATATTCCTTTCACCCCTTATTTCCTTTTACCATTATTTTAAATTCTATCAACGTTTCTTTGTATTCGTGCCACCATTTCCCATTACCACTTCAATCCATCAATCTCGATTTTCCATTCTCATCCTATCATCTTCTCATAGGCAACACACACACTGAGCCCAACAACCATGTCAAACATGCCTGCCTCCAGAAATAATTGTTCATCCTCGTATACTGTAAGCCACCCGCACTTAGAGTGCTTATCTGGTTCATCATCAGCTGGAGTATGATCACCATAAAGCCCATCGCCAGCCTTGTAGTAGGATTTAACCTCTGAGAACATGGATGAGTCCATGTCATCTGGCTTGAATTTGCGCTTGCCACTGTCAAACTTCAGAAGCCGGTTGAGTGAGCGCATCATTCTCTTGCGGGCACTGGCCTCACTAGGTCTGAACACAGCCCGGACTGGAGGAATACTATTAATTGGATAAGTTAGCTCAAACGTATTGTGGAAATAAACGTTGTGCTTGTGGATATACTTTGACTCACCTGCGCTGACTCGTGACTCTCGCGCCCGAGGAATGGCTCCCACGCTCCACGACGTGCCATTGAAGTCCTCAGTGTGATAACTCACCATGGGGACGTCTGGAGGAGACGGAAAGAGGGATTCAGGTATCAATTCCCGTCTGAGAAAGTTTTCGTGCACTTCTGGATTGTCTATTTCGGAGATTCTGCCGTTCTGAATCCCCCGTGCCCGCCTGACTTTGTACCTAAAAAATTCACCTTCTCTTGAGGTACGTTTTCGGATTCGGAGGTAGCTAGCCCCGGTTTCAATGTCTTCAAACGACATTGTATAATCCAAAGCATTACCATCAATCAGGATAAAATAGCCCGGAAAGCTGCGACAATGAAGGTGGCGTGGTGTCGGGTTAGTGGTAAGGTACATGTGGTTTCCAAACTTGATAAGATGGAACTTCCAGAAAGCTTGGAAGAATTGCGAGGTGGAGGTTCTCGATGATGTGGAGGTGTTCAAGGATGTAGATGTGTCCAATGAGGTGGTACTTAGCAGCTCAGGAAGCGGCAGCGAAGGTCTTTTCCTTGTCAATTTGGTTCTTGGCTCCACTGGAGTGATAGCGTCCTCACCTTCTAGAGGCTGTAGATTGGGATTGGAGTGTCTGACGTTTGCCGTTATGGGCGAATTGGTTAGGTATTCTTCCACGGCACTCTGCAACTCCGTGTCATTGACCCTAGCACTCATGGTAGTTCATAGGCGTTGATGATGGCTAATCTGTTGGTAGTCATACGGGTTGCTGTGCAGGAGATGATTCAAGATCTTCAACATTGGAGCAAGAGCCCAGAGAGCTTAAGGCATGACATCCTCAAGAATTTCTCGATTTTCAAGTGATTTATTTACCAGTGGTATTCCCTTTCTTCCATTTCTTTTTTTTTCTTGTGTGTTCTCTCCACTGGATGAGTATATCATCATGAGAGTTTCATCTCAACGCAGAGCCTGAATTTAATATTGGCTGAGATGACTTTCACCTAATGAGTTTTTGTTGTTGTTTTTATTTTTTTTTTTTCTTTTGTTCATGATGTAGAGTTCCCAATATTCTGATAATAGGGACTTTCATTTATTCGTTCACGTCATTCCAGTTGCCTTTCATCACATACATTCATCTGCTCGAACTTCAAGCTTTAGAAATTCAACGATTAGCGAATACCTTTATTTACCTTTATTTCATCATTTTATTTCGAAGTTCCAATTTGTTGTTTTTAACAAATCCCAGTATCTGTTCCTAGTCGAAGCAAATTCAATCTATTATTATGAAATTGATCAATCCATTGACGTACACTAATTAAATAATCAATGAAATGACAATTCTCGAAGTTCCTTCCATTCCTATTTTCATTACCTATTCCTTTTATCACATCCAATATTTTCTCTTTTTCTCTTGTCAATTTCTCTCCCTTCCCTGCCCTTTTCGATTCCTGTCCATTTCAATCTCTCGTCCTTCATCTCTGGCGTGGCTGCGACGCCAAATAGAGCGCGACTCGGTAGAAATTCACATCGACACATTTTGCCTACTCTCTTTTCAAACCCATGAGTGAGGCAGATTATCTGGTCTCATCTGACCAATTCACCAAATCGCCGCTGGAGGTATGTTCTACTCTTTTTCCCCCATTTTTCTCCCTTTGTTTCTTCCAAATATCATCAATACTAACCCATCAGGCCAACACCCCCCAGCCATTTGATCATCCAACAGGCAGAGACGCCTACGGCCCATTAACCAATGTGGCCAGAAACAGACAGAAGTACTTTGCTCCTGACCACGTGCCCCGCATCAACATCGAGGAGACCGTCCAGAAGTTCAAGTACTTGTTGGGGTTGACAGACTTGTTCCAGCACTTCATCGATTCCAGAGCCAAGAAAGATCCTGCGCTTGCCCAAGTCAAGTTGGCAGCCGAGCAGCCCAAGGTAGATGGATCACAGAGAAGAAGAAAAACTGAGCGTGAGGAGGACGCCGAACTCTTGAGCGATGAGAAAGCTACTCCAAGAATCACAGAGTTCACCGAAAGTCCCACGTACGTCCAGGGCCAGCTCCGTCCATACCAGATCCAGGGTCTCAACTGGCTCGTTTCCTTGTACGAAAACAACTTGTCGGGAATTTTGGCCGACGAGATGGGTTTAGGTAAGACATTGCAGACCATTTCGTTTTTGGGCTACTTGCGCCATTTCAGAGGCATCAACGGTCCCCACATCATCATCACCCCTAAATCCACCTTGGACAATTGGGCCAGAGAGTTTGCTAAGTGGACTCCCGAGGTGCGTGTGGTGGTTCTTCAAGGTGACAAGGACGAGAGACAGAACTTGATCACCAATAGATTGTTGACGTGCGACTTTGATGTGGTGGTTGCTTCTTACGAGATTGTTATCAGAGAGAAATCCACATTCAAGAAGTTTGCGTGGGAATACATTGTTATTGACGAGGCCCACAGAATCAAGAACGAGGAGTCTTTGTTGTCGCAAATCATCCGTCTTTTCCATTCCAAGAATAGACTCTTAATTACTGGTACGCCATTGCAGAACAACTTGCATGAGTTGTGGGCTTTGCTTAACTTCATTCTTCCCGATGTTTTCGGCGATAGTGACACGTTTGACCTGTGGTTCACTGCCACCGAGGACCTGGCAGAACTGGCGGACGATAGTGTAGTTGCTCAACTACACAAGGTTTTGAAACCATTCTTGTTACGTCGTATCAAGTCTGATGTCGAGAAGTCGCTTTTGCCAAAGCAGGAGATGAACGTTTACGTCAAGATGACCGACATGCAGAGAAAATGGTACCAGAAGCTTTTAGAGAAAGACTTGGATGCTGTCAATGGTGCCAATGGTAAGAAGGAGTCCAAAACTCGTTTATTGAATATTGTCATGCAATTGAGAAAATGTTGCAACCATCCTTACCTCTTTGAAGGTGCCGAACCTGGCCCTCCATTCACAACCGATGAACACTTGGTTTTCAACTCACAAAAGATGATCATCTTGGACAAGCTTTTGAAAAAGTTTCAAAAGGAAGGCTCCAGAGTCTTGATTTTCTCTCAGATGTCCAGAATGCTTGACATTTTGGAGGATTACTGTATGTTCCGAAGTTTTGAATATTGCAGAATCGACGGCCAGACCGATCACGCTGACAGAGTTCAAGCTATTGACGATTACAACATGCCGGGCTCTTCAAAATTCGTGTTCTTGTTGACAACAAGAGCTGGTGGTTTGGGTATTAACTTGACTACTGCTGATATTGTCGTTTTGTTTGACAGTGATTGGAATCCTCAAGCTGACTTGCAAGCGATGGACAGAGCTCACAGAATTGGACAGACGAAGCAAGTGAAGGTATTTAGATTTGTCACTGAGAACGCAATTGAGGAGAAAGTCCTAGAGAGAGCCACTCAGAAATTGAGACTTGACCAGTTGGTTATCCAGCAAGGTCGTAATAACGGTGGTATCAACAATAATAACCTGGCGGCCGGTAAAGCAGCTTCAAAGGATGAGCTTTTGGATATGATTCAGCACGGTGCGGCTGATATCTTCAAAGCAAAGAATGACGGTGAAGAAGAAGCTGATGTCGACATCGAAGAGCTTCTCAAAGATTCAGACATGAAGACTAAGGAGCTTAATAAGAAGTATGCTAAGCTAGACTTGAATGCTTTACAAAATTTCACAAATGATGAGTCAGTCTACGAGTGGAACGGAGAAAATTTCAAGAAGAAGGAGCCTACTGCGATTACCAACATTGGTCATGCATGGATCAACCCAGGAAAGAGAGAGAGAAAGGAGAATTATTCGATTGACATGTACTATAAGGACGTGCTCAGTGCGGGTAGTCGCTCCACGCCTAAGAGTGGACCACGCCCACCGAAGCAGCTCAATATCTACGATCACCAGTTCTATCCTCCAAAATTATTGGAGTTATATGAATTGGAGAAGAATTATTACAGAAAGCAAGTGAACTATGTCGTCCCATTAAAGAATGGTTCTTCTAAGGACTTGGCAGAACGTCAATTAGAGCAGAAGCTCGAACAAGAAGAAATAGAGAACTCTCGACCACTTACAGACGAAGAAAAGGAGCTTAAGGACCAACTCTTGACGGAAGGATTTCATAACTGGAACAGAAAAGATTTCATCCACTTTATCCTGGTTAGCACCAAGTATGGTAGAAATGCGATCTCATTGATTGCAGCGGAGTTTGAAGAAAAGACAATTGAGGAGGTTCGTGAGTATGCCAAGATGTTCTGGACACACTATGAGGAAATTGAGGGATACGAGAAGTATATCAATCAGATCGAGGCGGGCGAAGAGAAAGTTGCAAGAACTAAGTTGCAAAAAGAGAGTCTTCGCAGAAAGATCTCCAGTTATAGATATCCACTCCAAGAGCTTGAGTTGAAATACCCTCCAGCCGCTACTACCAAACGAACATTCACAGACGATGAAGACCGGTTTTTGCTTGTTCAAATGTATAGGTTCGGACTTGACCGGGTTGATCTCTATGAAAGAATTCGAGATGCGGTGAGGCTGAGTCCATTCCTCCGATTCGACTTCTTCTTGCAATCTCGTTCTACCGCAGAGATATCGAGAAGATGCAGCACATTGATTGCATGTGTGTTGAAAGAAATCCACCCAACTCTTGCGCCTGCAAAGGCTACTACCAAGGCTGCCGCTGGTAAGGAGGCCAATGGCAAGAGAAAAAAGCCAGTGGCCAAGGGTGGCGCCAAAAGAGCCAAAAAGTAATTCAATAAATGAGTTCCTCTCCATTATTATATTTTCTATTCTATTTTGAGTTCCAATAATTGCGATATTAGTGGCTCCATCTGGTCTGGAGTAGTACCAGAGAGAATGCGAGCAACCACATTCCCCCTTCTATCAACTACAAACTTTTCAAAGTTCCACCGGACTCCTTTGAACCCTAAAGCTCCATGCTTTTGCTCTTTGAGGTACGAATACACCTGGTGGGCACTATTACCATTGACCTCCACTTTTTGGAGAATTGGAAACGTGACATTGAAGTTTGTCCGTACAAACTTTTGAATTGACGTGTGATTCAACGGCTCCTGGCCACCAAATTGGTTGCATGGAAATGCCAAAATTTCCAAGCCTTGACCATGGTATTTTTGATGTAAATATTCTAGGTCTTTGTATTGAGGTGTGAATCCACATAGTGAGGCCACATTGACAATCACCACCACTTTTCCTCGTAGAGACTCGAAGCTTTTTTCTTTTCCTAACTCATCTGTCGCGCTTAGTGAGTAGAATTCCTCGTTATATTGAGTTGAAGATTTGTTTGTTTCAGTCATCGTACCAGCTTCATAATCTCACCAAATGAAATGATGAGATACTCACTATATAGTGGCAGCGTGCACAACCACAATTTTTTGACATGGTTATGAAGGACAGATCTATATATAGTAGATGGAAAGCCGGGGAAGAAGGGATTTCTTTTAGTTGCCATGAATTAGAAGAGAGCAATGTTCAACTTAAAATTCAACTTTTACTAGCTACATTCATTCGTCTACTTCATTGATTATTAAATATTAGATGCATCATGCGTGGAGGTTTAGACATGGGGGACAATACAGTCATTAAGAGTCGTAAATCACGCTTTTAGCAGACAGCTGCCAATTTCATGTGTGGAGGTTGCGCCAGTAAGTAATCATCTGGCGCCGATACCTTGAATTGCCTTGGGCTTGGTAGTAGCTAAATCGGCCAAAGAAACAGTAGATGGGGCCAGGCTAATTTGGGTTTCTTCTTCATATCTTTCACTGTCGAAAACAGAGTTGGTTGCACTGTTGTCGGTATCAGCATCCTCAAGTGGGCCCAAATGCTCCTCGGAAAGGCGTAACAACTCGTCTGAAGTGGCCAGAATGGTTGGAAGCACTTCTCTCGAGCGGTTCATAGTAGTCATTTCAAAATCCGTAGTGCTGAGTGATCTGGGGTTGTAGAAGGAGTGTGGGGCATCCTCCAAATCCTGGTGCAAAGGCACGAAAGAGTTGATCGGGTCACATAAGTCCATGTCGAGAAGCGAAACCTCCGTATACAGCCAGCGGCAGAACTTCAGAGGGTCCACAACAGGAAGCTGGGTGTACTTGACGTAGGTGAACACCATGAATGAAAGCACCGCACCCATGATCAAGTCGATGAAATAGTGATGCGTCAAGTACATTGTACTCCACCACAAGAGGGCTGCGTACGACCACCAAACTGCAGTAAACTTGGGGAAAAGCCAGCACAAGAAGAGCACATCCATAACCGCACATCCAGAGTGGAGCGATGGGAACGCGCCAAAAACAAGTGGGGAGTTCTCGAAGGTGGAAGTATACATATCGAACCCAAAAATCTTGTCAATACGGCCCAAGCCTCCAGGAGAACCGTCCATGGAGTAGTTTGCAGGCTCGAGACCATGCAAATTCTTGTACCAAGGAGGAGCCGCAGGAAACAAGAGCTGGATCAACACGCCTGCCAAGTTCATGTAGCCGAAAGCAAAGCCGAAGGAACGCAACGAAGATGGAGGAGCAAAAAGGAAGATAAAGAGAGCAACCACGAAAGGTGACGAGAAGTGAATGATTCCGTATGGAAGCCAAGCCAAAATATCCAAGATGGAGTTGTTGGTCTCAGCTAAAACATTCAGTAAGTTATCTCCGTACAAGATGGTCTCCATGGCCGGCAAAAACTTGACGGAGATGGCAGGCTTCCACGACACAGGGATCTTGCTAGCGCTGAAGAAGAGAGCAAGCCAGGCGAAGATGGGCAAAGCATAGAGAAAAAACTGGGAAGTCAAGGGCACTAAGAAGCACAAGACGAATGCAGCCAAAATGGGGGTTTTAAGCAAAAACGACACGGGAAAGATCACATACACGAACAAAATGACCAATGCTAGGAATCCATAGTGAAGCGCCTCAGCAGGTTTCCATTCGTGGCGTTTGAGTTTGTCTAAAGAAGACTTGATGTCTGTGTCGAAGTTGAGGTCTGCCAAGGTGTTTCCGGGAGCCTTTTCTGATAGAAAGTGGAAATGGAATTTCTTGTAGGCATTCTGCACGGGCCAGGACCTGAGAATCGAGGACATGGTGAATATGGAGCCTTGAAATTAGGATGGATGTAAAGATGGGAAGTTGGAGTTTGGAAGGGAGCTTGGCAAGGCTGAGTCAGCGGAGTTAGGCGAGAACTTGAATGTATTTGTGGGAAGGGCGGTTAGATTGTTTGACGAAAAATAAATGTCAGACAGTAACGAGGTGAAGAATTTGGCAGGTAAACCCCAATGGTTGGAGAAGAGATAATTTAAGTATTGGAAAAAAAGCAATAGGGTCACTGGAGTGGTGCACGTGATACGGCGGCAGGAAGAGCCGGAACTTCCAGTAATAGGGGCTTTAAGGAACCGGAAGTGAAGAAAAATGAGCCGCGCCGCACGTGATACATCAGAGAAGAAATTAGTGGCCAGAAGTGAAAAGAGACAAAATGAAGTGGTAGCGCCTTGGGAGTTTCCTGAATTGAATAAATAATAATATGGAATTTTGCAAAATTCTGATTTTCTGATTGGTGGATTCACAGATTTGTGTTGTTGAATCGTTTGTTGTTTTCGTTGTTTGTTTGTCTCTTCTGAATCTAGATGTATTTTTCTTGAGTCTCTTGCCTCCTTGTGTTTTCATTTTTACAATTTTCCTTGCTGTTCGGAGCACCGGCCGCAGCAACCGGCACCGGCACCAAAATAGGTTTAAATGAAACATAAAGAGGAGAAGAGGGTGATGAAATATAAAAATTGAAGTAATGTAATTGATTGATTTATGGTAACTTATAGAAATGGAATTTATGTGATGTAATTGCATTTTTCCCATGGTATTTTTGTATTAGCCGTATTTTCTTTTCTCTCAGTGTGGAAATCTGCGTAAAGACGATCGTATCTGCCAGTCTGCTTTAGTAAGTTCGGTTATCGCGTTAAAATTTGTGGTCTCGATAGGTAGTGAGAATTGACCCAATGATTTACAGAGGAAAATGTTTATGATTAATCTTGAATCTCAGTGATTTATAAGTTCAAAGATTAATGATTAATCAAGAAATTGGCAAACGCATTGTATTCTCTCGTTTATTCAATAGGCTTCAGAAGTCTACTTTTCCATCTCACAATTTTCAAGAGAACATCTTGGTGTGGACTTTAATGTCACCAGATGGCGTCATCTTCTGCTCAGCACTCCACTTCTCGCCCTTACGAACCTTCACAAAAGATGACACATTGCCAGGCTCGATACACAACATGTTCTTGTAGCCTGTCTTGGGCTGGAAGTCGCCCATTCCTTCGGACTTCTTGATCCATGGATTCCACACAACTGCGTCTGGCAAGTTGGTCCGATCCAAGGTCAACAAAACATTGCCCTTGTCGACGATCTGAAGCTGCTTGTGCGAGTCTACATTCTTGTAGATACGGTCGAACTCCTCGTGAAATGAGAGCATTGGCGCCTTTTCGTTGTATGTCTCTGCCAAAAGCTGATCGTAGCACTCGGAGTCCATGAGGTTGGTCACCAATGCGTCTGTCACGTCATTCACACGGTAGTACGTATGGAACAACCAATTGAACTCAAACTCATTGGCTCCGGTGTTCTCCACCTCGATTTTGGTGGAGAGATTGTCCTCAGACAAGGTCACCGTCAAAATAAGCGTGAAATCGTTCTTACCTTCTGCCCACAACTTGTACAATTCCGGGTCAACATTCTCTGGGCCCAAGCCAAATTGCACTGAAACTGGGCTTTCACTCACCTGTCCCAAGAACTCCCAGGTGGAGTTTCTGGCGAAACCGTGCTGGGGCAATTTGCCCGTGGCATGGTTGGGGTCCTTTTGCTTTCCAAAAATAGGGAAAACGAGAGGAATTCCGCCTCTTACCGGCTTGGATCCGTCCAATTTGGCACCTTCACTCAACCATAACTGTTCCACGCCGTTTTCAGTCCATGAAATGACAGTAGCACCGTATTTGAGGATTTTCACGGTAGTTTTCTCGTTCTGTGGGTGAGTTAAAATCACCTGAGTGTCTGTTTCTTCCACTGGCATTTTCAGGCTGCTGGAAACGGATGGGTTATGCCAAATATATATGGATTGCTGGAGACAATGTCTGTGTGCTCGGTGTACAGGTGTCCATATGGAGTTACATAACCAAACGGGATTTCAAGTCGTAGATAAAACTAGTATTTTAATAAATTATCTTGCTTGGTTGTCGAAGTAGAGGTGGAGATTACGTGTTTTAAGACGTTTCTACCTTTTCATGGATGCAATTCTGTGAAACATGTTATCATGGAATATTTCTGTTTCGGAGTACCATGGACCATTTGGCTGCGAAAAGTGGAGAGGACATCCGGAAATAAAATTGAGAACTAACACATAGGAAGAGCCGGAGGTGACGAAGAAGGGCCAGAAAATTCGAAAAATGGACGAAAAATAGAAAATCCAATCAAATGATTCAGATCACGTAATTATCTTTTACGACTTTCTATCGTTATTCAGGAACATAAGTCTACAAGTCATTTCACTAGATTATAAGATTCATGCAATGTTCAAGAAAACCGGCTCTTGAATTTCTGAAACCTATTGAGCGACCTTTGACTGGCCAGGTTCTGAAGGGTATTAAGCGAGCGATGGCTCGTCGACGAAGTACACGAGCTCAAGCTCTTCTGCGAGGATGAAATCGTTGGTCGGTCATAAAGCGAGAAAGGCTGCGGCACTGTCACCTTGTTCAAAGTGGATGTTGAAGATTTCTTGTTGAGAGTGCGCAACGACTGAGATGAAGGTTTTTTGGTTAACGGTGTTTTTCCAAACGAGGGAACCGAAGGCTTCTTCTGGAGAGAAGGAATAGAGGGTGAGGCGTCCATTACAGTAGAGGAAGTCAAAGTGCCAGTATAAGTGGATCCAATGCCAGAGCCAAAAGTTGGTATACTTGGCTTTTTCTGAAGCGTGGAGCTCGATGGCTTCTTCTGTAGTGAGGGAATGGACAGTTTCTTTTGTAATGACGGAATGGACGGTTTTTTCTGGAGAGAAGCAATGGAGGGCTTCTTCTGCAACGTTGAGCCATCATTCTGGTATACCCCGGCCATCTGCAATGACGACTGGCGGATTTTGGGCGCAGGTTTCACAAAATTGTCATCGCCTTGCAATAACAGGTTCAAGTTCATGGAACCCTTGGATGGCGAGATCTTGTTAAATTTTGAAGGCGACACCAGAGTCAGACTCGGAAGCGGAATACGTGTTGGTGAATTGTCTTGCCTTATTGGAGACGAAAGAAGCAGATTGGCAGGATTGGCACGAGTTGGAGCAGCTAAAGAAGGAGCTGCGCCCAACACTGGAGTTGCTTGGTGCAGACGAACATTTTGGCCAAAAACAGGGATCTGCGATGTCTGTGGAGAGTGTGAATGTTGTAGAGAGTGAGTGAGTTGTGGAGAATGTGAACGTTGTGGAGAGAGCCGTTGAGTCGAAGGTTGCAACGAGTCTGGACGACCTGCAACTTTTCTAGATGGAGATTCATTCTCTTTCTCAGACCCAAAAATCTCTTCGGGTCCATTGAGCGTCCTTCTCTTCTTTGTAGCACTCGAGAGGAAGTCTTTAGCTGGTGAAGAGTCACCATGGGACCGAGAGGCAGCATAATGAGATGAGATGGAGTCCATCTTGGAGAAAAGCGGCCTGTGAATGCCCGAGTATCGTTTCTTCTTCTTTTGTGCGGACATGGTCGCCATCAGGGGCGTGGGAACCATTCGGGACGAGATTTCATTAGCTCTGGAGTCCAATTCTTGAAGCACCTTGTTGCTGATGGTTCGAGAGTAGCCCTTATCAACCATATTTTGGAAAATGGGGTCAGAATTGATTTCATCAACGTGAACATAGTCGTTGAAGGAAGAAAAATTGGAATGACCATAATTGGAGTTGGCTAGTTTGGGACTGATAGTGAAGTCTGACTTAATAGGGAAGTCACTCATACTGGGGTACCGTACGGGACTTGGAGGCTTGGGACTAGACAACGAGAGGTTTCTGATTTTCTTGATGGGGGTACTTAGCCCCGACATCGAGGTATCGCAGTCCATGGTGGAATTGCAAGGTCTTTGCAAGGTAGTTACTTTGGATTTGAAGATGTTCCGATGAGAAATGTACTAGTGTTTATGACTTTCCTAATTGGGATAGGTGAGACAGTATGGGAGGCTGGGAAGGGAATTGGGGAAGGGGCAGGGGATAGGTGAGAGGCACGGGTGGAAGATATTTAGATGCGATCGGGATCTTGTTTTGAATTTGAATGACTTGGTGGAGGGGGAGGAGGTGGCGGAGGAGGCATGGTAGTTGGTGTCGAATTAGCCCTATTGGGGGATTACATACTAAGTAAACCGAGGAGATCAAGATTTTGGCGGAGCTAAATGGGAAAATTATTAATAGAAGGAGAATTATAGACTTCTAGGTGATTATAACGGACAATTTTGGCATGAAATAGTGGTTCTATTGACGCATTGGAATTGATTCCTTAGAGATTTTGATGTATGGCACACAGAACCTAAATCAAGAATAGTTGATCAACTATGCGAGAGAAAATGAGGATTTTTAGGATGATTTATGATTATTTTAAGGTTGAAAATGATATTGAAGTAGTAAAAATGCTTCAAATTGGGAATTTGAATATATTTTAAAAACAACTAGACAAACCAGCAAACTTAAGAAGTTATAGACCCGCCTGTGTGGCGTAATGGTTAGCGCATTTGACTTCTAATCAAAAGATTCCGGGTTCGAGTCCCGGCATGGGTTCTATCTTCTTTTTTTCCTTTAACATCGGTTGGTTTTTTTGTAACAATAGCGTGAAAAGCTCTATCTTGATTTTTTGTCACACCGGGGGTACCATTTTGACAGGGTAACAAGGAAGGCAATACTTAAGAGTCCATCATCAACTTTCTCCAGGTTCATGAGAATCCTTTGTAATTATTCTAGGATCATTTCTCGGTAACAATAAATGCTCAAGAAGTGCAATTAGAATTCAGAAATCTCTCAATTAACTAGATGCAAGGAGATGATAAAGCAGAAAAGACCGCTGGTTGGGAGATGAGGATTTCGCTTTACGACTAATTACAATTCCTCAAGCCCCAATCTTAGTCTCGAGCTCGCAAAAAGTTTGAAGAGGTGTCATGTTTCAAAATTTTAATTATCACCATGATTCAATAGAATTCTTCTGCTGACCAAGTCCAAAAGTATTGTTGGGAAAATCAGATAACTCGTAGACATGATCGCTAATGACGAAAATATAATGTAAGATTGGACAAAACTCTGCCTTTGTTTCGGGAGCTATGTGAATCTCATTACAGAAATCTCTTCATTAAGAGAAACCAGAGAAGGCTATATTGATAGATAATTCAATGGTCCACTTCCGCACTCTCACTATTAATTCAAGCTCAGGTTTGATATACCCCAACAATTCAATAATACAACATATACTACAATTCCGCTTCAAAGAGATAACTGAAAAGTTTCCGTCTAGCATTCTTTGGTATGATTTCGCTCCTGGGGGTTTACGTTTCACTACATATTTGTAGTATGTAATGGCGCAGCGTTTGTAATTGTATGATGCCAGAGTGGAATCTGATCTTGAAAAGTATGTCGATCAAACGATTAGGATTCAGAACAGTCTAGCAAGTGAGAACTTCAGATCGACTTTATGTAAGAAAGTCCCGTTAGCATGAAGAGTACATAAATACCCAATACTTTACAACGAGGGGATCAACAGGACCCACATAATAGGAAGGGAGAGCTCAACGCGACGGAAAACCAGATTTAGGAACAGTCAATAAAAAATCTTATATTTTTTGATACCCTTCATGCTTGAGTTTTCTCGCAAGCATCATATTAGGTGTTGTAATTCGAAACCCGAGACTATGCTGCACACATGACACAGACCAATTAAATAGTCCCTAAATAAGTTTTCTCAAATACTAAAATTACCCCTAAAACCTGTAATAAGCAAATTTGATAATTTTAACATCATAATCATTTGATCTTCACAATCAGACAAACCAGCAAAATTAAGCAAACATAGACCCGCCTGTGTGGCGTAATGGTTAGCGCATTTGACTTCTAATCAAAAGATTCCGGGTTCGAGTCCCGGCATGGGTTCTAAGATATTTTTTT
>Ga0160505_100458_pt1 | contig 23673 bp, 16 predicted proteins | sample DIDeMG_FD_108225 | JGI IMG/M metagenome (GOLD analysis project Ga0160505, IMG submission 108225) | Enriched chicken feces microbial communities from UW Madison campus, WI, USA - DID2874_E49_Stillage MG | ecosystem: Host-associated > Birds > Digestive system > Large intestine > Fecal ... | reverse complement strand
TCCAACTACTTGAAGAAACACAAGTGGGGAAACACCAAGACTTCAGACTTGTGGGAGGCTTTGAGTGAGGCCAGTGGAAAGGATGTGGTCACTGTTATGGACATTTGGACCAAGAACATCGGTTTCCCAATCATTTCTGTGGAAGAAGCTGGTAAGGAATTGACCTTCACCCAGCACCGTTTCTTGGCCACTGCTGATGTCAAGCCAGAAGAGGACAAGGTATTGTACCCAGTATTTTTGGGTTTGAAGACTTCCGAGGAGGTTGACGAGTCTTTGGTTTTGGATACCAGATCTAAGACTGTCAAGGTTGATGGTGACTTCATCAAGATCAACGCTGACTCCTCTGGTATCTACCGTACTGCCTACCTGCCAGAACGTTGGACGAAGTTGGGAGAGGCTGGCGTTGCTGGCGCCTTGACTGTTGAAGACAGAGTTGGTTTGGTGGCTGACGCTGGATCCTTAGCTTCTTCCGGATTTATCAAATCCACTGATCTTTTGAACTTAGTGAAGGCTTGGTCTGGTGAATCCAACTACGTTGTCTGGGAGTCTGCTTTGGGTAGTATTGCCAAGATTAAGGCAGCTATGATTTTTGAAGCTGATTCCTTCAAGGATGCATTGAACGAGTTCACTCTTGACTTGATCTCTTCCAAGCTTAAGGAAGTTGGATGGGAGTTTTCTGACTCTGATTCGTTTGCTGACCAGCAATTGAAGTCTCTCTTGTTTGGTTCTGCTGCCTCAGCTGGTCACAAGGAAGTTCAAGAGTACATCAAGGTGTCCTTCCAGAAGTTCATTTCAGGTGACAAGAAGGCAGTCAACCCTAACTTGAGAGCTACCATCTTTAACAGTATTGCCAAGAACGGTGACATCAACACTTTCAACCAGTTGTTCGAGGTGTACACCAAGCCAGACTCCGTGGAGGAGAAGCTTGCTGCATTGAGAGCTTTTGGTAGATTCGAAGATGATGAGGTTCTCGACAAGGTCACTTCCTTGTTGTTGTCGGACGTTGTTAAGTCTCAGGACATTTATATCCCTATGCAAGGAATGAGAGTTCACAAGAAGGGTATTGAGAAGTTGTGGGCTTGGTTCACTGTCAATTGGGACGCAATTTATAAGTTGTTGCCTCCTGGCTTGTCTATGTTGGGATCTATTGTGATTATTTCTACCAGCGGCTTCACAACGACAAAGCAGAAGGAGGAAATCGAGAATTTCTTCAAGACAAAGAACACAAAGGGTTTCGACCAGAGTTTGGCCCAGTCTTTGGACATGATCACTGCCAAGTCCAACTGGGCTGCTCGTGACACCGAATCTATTACCGAGTGGCTCAAGGCCAACGGCTACTCTAAGCCTAGACTTTAAGTCACAAAGCAAAAGACAAAATACTTCAATCGATTTATAGTAAAGATAATCTAATTCTTTTTAAAAGGAACTTCCCTTTGTAAGAAGGACAAATGGAAGTCTCTAGTGGAGACAATTCCCCATTCTAATGGTGAACCTTCACCTGACATCGGTACACACATGTCAGGCTTACCAAAAAGATCAAATTGACATTTTGTTGTGTAATAACGAACCAAATCATGTTCCCTGATGACCACAGCATACACAATGCATTTTTGAGCATTTTTCAAGTCAATAAACTCACTTTCCAGTGTGCAAAGAAAGTTTGCAAGGGTATAGTTGAGCAATTCAGGACCCGACCCACTCATAAATGACACAAAAGTCGTCAATTCGTACTCTTTTACCCCAGCACGTTCAATAGTCTTTTCCTCGTCTGAATACGACTTGTATCCACATACAGCCACTATGCGGTCTGCGAGAGCGTTATCTATTGTAGTTGAGGCATCGGCGACAATAATTTTGACATTAGAATCAGGCAGAAGTGGTCCAAAGTATGGCTTGTACTCTTTAGGGATGTCTGAATTGATACTTGTAGACAATGGATAAAGATCGTAGTGAAATTTGCGCTTGAAGCCGGTTTCAGCCTCGATTTTAGAGAAAACAGCATCTGTTCCTAGGAGAATGGTGATGAAACATTCTTTTCCCTCGGTGACTTGTAAGTCGTCCAAGAATTTGGCTGGCTGTTTGATTCGTGGGGAATTGATGATTCCGTACTTATGCATGGGTTTGGAGTATGCCTTGTTGATGACATTAGCAAGTACATTGAACTTCTCCGGGCCATCATTGGTAAATAACCATTTTTTCGGGAGAATCAAGAGTTCATAAGACATAGATGAGTATTGAATAGTTGATGGATTTTGAAATTTGACGTAATCGCGGAATTAGTCACTGAATACGGAAAGCCGAGATAAGATAGACAAAATGAACGAATGTTAAGAACTAATAATGGAGACCCGTATATTAATAAAAGACCCTTTTGAAATATCAATTCTAAGTCTCTGTCTACAAGGATTACTGGAGTTTGAATTTTTTTTTATTTTATTCTTGTCTTCAATATCAAGAGTTCGGCTTGTTCAACTATGGCACTTCCACACCAAGGTCCAACATTCTTAAAATTACGACAAACTGGTCTTCCTCGTATGCAAAAATCAGACGGAACTTCTGAATATGCTTCCATCTCTTGGTGTTGATGGTCTTGGGGTCGCGTCTCACACGATCCCATAAATGATAGCCTCCAATCGATGCCATGATGTCCTTTTTGGTCACATCGAAATCGTACTTCTCCATCACCGTCTCTACACCTGCTACCGTCTGCAAATGGGTAACCCACACCAAGATATGGCCCAAGTATGAGAAGACATTGTAGTCGAGGTCATTCAGGTGGCCTGCTCGAGTGGAAACCGTCAAGTTGGCTCTTGTATGTGCCAAAGTCAATTCCTCAAAGCCCGTAAGCCACTCCTCGAGTCCAGCATACTTTCGGGTGGTTTGGAGGAAGCCATTGGCTTCATTGAGCGCCACCAGGACACAAAGATGCAAAAACTGTCTCTTTCTATCATTGTCGATGAAAATGTCGTCTCGTGAAAGGAACCGAAGCACATTCTTGCTCATCTTGGACATCTGTGTCAGTGTCATGATGGTCTTGTACTTCACATCTGTTGTTCTTATGCTCATGATTTGCTGGTGAGAAACACCAATGATGGTTTTGATGGGATGGATTTCAGGAAGTTGACTGGATGCAAGTGCTGCGGCAGAAGACGATCGAAGCTTGGGGAATGGGGATTCCTGGCTGGGTTTTGTAGATTTTTCGTCATTTCTGGTATCATCGATAGGGTTTTTGTTCTCGGAAGTGGCATTGTCGGAATGGTTATCTCCAATGCTTGAGTTTTCAGTATCGACGTGATTGGCCTTTGGCTTCCTCTTTGACTTTTTCTTTTTCTTCGAAGTCTCTTGCTGAGTTAAGTCCAGTTTAATGTCAATTTCTGTTGTCTCATCGTTTGTATTGCCAAAGTCTTCTGTCTTAACAGTCGAACCTTTGGTGCCCTCATCAGTTGCATGTTTAGCTTCTACTTTCACATCCTTAACGTCCGCTCCTGATGCTTCTTCAAGGATAGTGTCCGCACTACTCTCACCAGCACTATCAGGTGTGGTCTCAACATCCACATCAACGTGTCGAATTTCAGAAACGTCCACTTTGTCAATATCCTCCTTCTCTCTGCCTTCATCCTTTTCAGCCTTAGCCCTCGCCTTCGCCTTCTTCTTCTTCTTCTTGTTTCTCTTCACGCGCTCCTCAAGAGGACTATCAGCGACGGGACTTCTCGAGCCAGGACTCTCAACTTCAGGACTTTCAAAGCGAGAATTTTCGGTTTCCCTGACCTGAACGATTCTGGCTGATTTCTTCTTCTTAAGATTCTTTGGCGTATTTGAATCCTTGATTACAGTTCCAATAACCTCCTGCGCATCACCTATGGTTCCTTCGCTTTTATCATCTTCCGTGTCATTCACCTTCTGATTCTTCTTTCCTTTCTTGCCGTTTTTCTTCTTTCTCAACTCCTTATTTTCTACCTCATCATCACTGGAAAAGCAAATCTCGTCAATATCTTTGGTGATCTCTGCTCGAGAAACCTTAGGTACCCTAGATTTATCACCTTTTCTACCTTGTCTAGAACGGGGAGACTGGACGATTCCAACCCCACCATTGGCGACTTTCTGAGGCGAAGTATTTTTCGAAACAGAATCCAAACTTATTTCAGACGTTTCAAGAGTTATTTCAACTACGCTATCCTCGCCTTCGTTGCTCAACAAGTACTGCAAGTCATCCTCAAATTGAAGGTCTGAAAGCGACTTTTCTGTCTGGAGCGCAGCATAATCGTAGGATTCCACCACAAATTGCAGATCAGGTTCCGATGCAGAAACTCCACTCAAATCTAATGCAACCGCCTTCTTGCTTTTCCGCTTCTTAGGAGGCATTTATCGTCGTGGTCTTGTTTGGGTTAGGTAGTGAAAGGTTGGTGAACTCACTGCCTGCAGGAAATCAAGATCGAAGCGAAATTGTAGATCTGGAAGTAGGCATTTATGAAAATTACAGGAGATCCCAGAGAATGTGAGGGTTCTTTAAAATTGTTGGGTCAAGACTTAACATGCTTTTTAATTGGGGGAAAGACTACCACGGATTTCTTAATATTCTGCATTACAACTATAGTGCATGGTGAATATATCATCGTAATTTTTCATTGTGTTTTTATAGAAAGTGTGTATCTTGGTGACAATGACTATGGCCTTCTCTACTCAGAGCTTAGAAAGAAGCAACAAAGGACTCAGTGGCAGACTTCAAAGAGGCCAATTCCTCCTTGGACAACTCACCTCTGACTCTGATAGCCTCGAGAATCTCTGGCTGGTTGGACTTCAAGGAAGACAAGAAAGACTCCTCGAACTCACCGATTCTGGAGATTGGGATCTCATCCAAGAAACCGTTGACACCAGCGTAGATGACTGGAACCTGCTCCTCAGCAGCCATTGGAGAGTACTGCTTCTGCTTCAACAACTGGGTCAATCTCTCACCTCTAGCCAAGGTCTGCTTGGTAGAAGCGTCCAAGTCGGAACCGAACTGGGCGAAAGCGGCGACTTCTCTGTACTGAGCCAAGAACAACTTCAAGGAACCGGCGACCTGCTTCATGGCCTTAACCTGAGCGGCGGAACCGACACGAGAGACAGACAAACCGACGTTGATAGCTGGTCTGATACCCTTGTAGAACAACTCAGCCTCCAAGAAAATCTGACCATCAGTAATGGAAATGACGTTAGTTGGAATGTAAGCGGACACATCACCACCCTGAGTCTCAATGACTGGCAAAGCGGTCAAAGAACCACCGCCGTTGGCATCGGACATCTTAGCAGCTCTCTCCAACAAACGAGAGTGCAAGTAGAAAACATCACCTGGGTAAGCCTCTCTTCCTGGTGGACGTCTCAACAACAAAGACAATTGACGGTAAGCCACAGCCTGCTTGGACAAGTCATCGTAGATGATCAAGGCGTGTCTGCCGTTGTCTCTGAACCACTCACCGATAGAACAAGCGGTGAAAGGAGCCAAGTACTGCAATGGGGCGGCCTCAGAAGCAGTGGCGGCAACAATGATAGAGTACTTCAAGGCGTCGTGCTGCTCCAAGGTCTGGACCAACTGAGCGACGGTAGATCTCTTCTGACCGACAGCGACGTAGACACAGTACAACTTCTTCTTCTCGTCATCACCGGAGTTCCATCTCTTCTGGTTCAAGATGGTGTCCAAAGCGACAGCGGTCTTACCAGTCTGACGGTCACCAATGATCAATTCTCTCTGACCTCTTCCGACTGGCACCAAAGCGTCGACGGACTTCAAACCGGACTGCATTGGCTCGAAAACGGATCTTCTTGGCAAGATACCTGGGGCCTTGACCTCAGCCTTAGCGGTGGAGGAGTTGTTCAATGGTCCCTTACCATCGATAGGGTTACCCAAACCGTCAACGACACGGCCCAACAATTCAGGACCAGTTGGAACCTCAACAATCTTACCGGTTCTCTTGACTGGCTCGGACTCCTTGACCAAAGCATCGGAACCGAACAACACAATACCGACCTGGCCGGCCTCCAAGTTCAAGGCCATACCCTTGACACCAGAAGAGAACTCAACCAACTCACCGGCCTGGACGTTGTTCAAACCGAAGACACGGGCAATACCGTCACCGACGGACAAGACTCTACCGGTCTCGTTCAAGTTGGACTCCTCGGAGACACCTCTGATTCTCTCCTCCAAGATAGAAGAAACCTCGGTTGGAGCAGCCTTAGCAGAAGCGTAACGAACAGCAGTGAAAGCTGGACGAGCCTGGATGTTAGTATAGAGCTGGGGAAAAGCCACAGGATATAAAATCCCATAGTTTTACATGGGAATAATTTGAGGGAGTGGATAACTCTTTGTCGAGGACAGGTGGACCAATAAGCGCCCATATTCAATGACAGACGGATTAGCCGCCACCAGCATCGCCACAAGCAAGCAAAAGCAGCGTCATCGACGGCTACAGCTGGATGCACCGCAATTGACAAGCTGCAAATGGCAAAAGTGTCTTTGAAGGTGCCAATGGGTGGAATCATAGCGGGAGCTATAACAAGGAAAACCTCGACGAAAACCCATGACAATTTGAACGAAAAGTACATACGATACGCATTCTAGAGACGGTAGCTGCGCGGGCAGCAGTACGTAAGACAGAACGAGCTGACAACATGGCGACTTTAAAAGGATTTGGGGAAAAAGTCTGGTGAAGGAAGAAAAAGAGAAGGTCGGGAAATTTGCTTCAGTATATATTTGAGTGTAGGGTAGCGCGAAAATTCAACCAGAATCGGCCGGAGAAAGGTAGCCACTGCGCGATTTGATTGGCTGTGGTCCAGGGTGGTGCGGGCACGCCTTTTATATGTGCACTCTTCCAACCAGAGCACGCCAGAGGTTGGTTGAGAGGTTTTCTGCAGGAGCAAATCTTAAGGAGTATAGTAGAAATTATGGGGTGAATAGATATTTGTGGACGAGAAAAGGGTAATTAATATGAGTAAAGGAGAGGAGGAGTTTTCATAGGAGATTTTTGCAAGGAATTGAGGAGGAGGTGGAGGGAATTGATGGAGGTTTTAATGAAGTGACTAGTTTGAATGCAGGAGGTTTAAACGTGGGGCAGAATGATGGACAGAAGGAGACAAGACAGTAACAAAGAAGAAAACGGTGAATAAAAACATGGAGAGACGGAAAGAGAAGATAAGCACGTAGATTGAGGAGAAATTTTAAGGAAAGGAATGAATTGATGAGAAAATTGAAGAAAAATTTGGCAGTGAACTGAATGGAAGACGATTGGAGTTAAGGATCCCGGAAGTTGGCATTAGGCGTGGTATCTTTGTATTACAAATAAAATTTTATACTATTTTTTTTTTCTTCATTGATGGACCACAGCGAAATTTGAATTGTCAATGATTATGAAGTTTGACATTTAAGTTCTTTAAATCTAAGTTAGAACAGACTTTTCCAGTGGGTTCCAGACTATACTGCAGAGGGTATTTTGCACCCAAGAACCTTTCAGCCTTCAGCCAATACAAGGTAAAATGGCAAGATAGGAGAGCGAGTTTAGGGTTCTAAGGGATATTAAGGTAATATGAAAAAAGAAAAAAGAAAAACTAATAAGGAGTTATGTTATTTCGATGGCATGTTTTATATGGTCAAGTTCACCAAAAAATTTCTTGATTATGGAACAGAAAACCATGCTTTAATAAAATGATGATATCGATCAATTAATTTCTAGTCTATAAATATAGATCCATTCGATATCCAAACATTACATTACATTTGTACACACATTTTACAACAGGAAACTCGGATGAGAAGAAGACAAATATTCACTAAGGTGAGGTTAACACAAACAAAATAAAAACATGATAAAAACTCAAATTGCCAACAAGATTACCATACCAAACCAGCAACAAATTCATATCAAACAAACTCAAACTTTCTCAAACATTCGCAGTAATCTTTTACCTCACTATCTTTCACCAGTCTCAACTACTTCTCACCATCCTACACACTAGCCAGTGAAAATCAAATTCACTTTTGGAAGAAAAAAAATCTCCACCACTACACCATGCTCTCCCGGTTTGTTGGCGTCGCCCGTGGCGCTAGAGCATACTCGTCAGTGCAGAAGGCCGAAAGCACCTTGTTTTTGTCGGACTTGATGAAGCGTATTGACAGCATCAATACTAGAACTAAGAGAATTGCCGAAGCAAAGACTGTTGCGAAACAAGGTCAGAAACCCCAGAAAAACTCCAACCGCGCCGCTTCAAAGGAAGTCAAAGCTGCCAAGGATACCAAGACGGCCAAGCCCGCTCCTAAACTCAGAGCCAGAAACGACAGCGCACGTATTGCCGTGAAAGACCATCCTTTGAGCAGAAACACCTTCAAGTTGATGGATGAGTCCAACTTCAAGAAGCCCGAGCGCGCCAGAAGAGGTAACCCTCCTTCGAGAGCCGAAAACAGACCTGCTTCCGCCAGAAACGGCCCTGCTGCGCAGAATCAAAGAGCCAGACCTCCAAGAAGAACCACCCCAGCTCGTCCTGCTCCAACCACCGAACGCATTGTTCAGAAAGAGTTAGTAGTTAAGGACTACAAGCCCGCCGTCTCCGGAGATGACTTTTTCCACGGCAAGCCAGCATCTTTGGCTATCTCCACGTCGTCGAGAGTAGCTGCTGTTGCCAAGGAGACATTGCTTGAGTCCAAATACCCATACAAGTTGCCCAAGTCCATCATTGATAAGTTGGACTCATCTTTCGCTGGAAACAAGTTCATTTTACAGAAGGATTACACGTTGGACGTGGATGTGACTAAGTTTGGTACCAGAATCAACCAGGTTGTGAAGGGCGAAGTGAACAAGATTAACATGGGCGAAAAGCCTGCAACGACGTCAGTTTTCACGGCCACGCAATTGGCTAGAAACGGAGATTTGACGATTGCTCAGCAACAAACCATTTATGACGTTGCCTCGGGATTGAAGTCTGCCAAGCTGTTGGTAGAGGGAGCTGTGTGGAACAAGTGATCATGTACATAGGAAGATCGAGAATACAAGTCTGAAGGAGATGTTAATAGGGTAGAAGACTTAAGTTGTGGAATTGAAGCTCCTGAGTAGTAGAGTTAAATAATGACCAGATGTTGTCTAGAATTGACTGGATGTCCGCAAGATTTGTCCATAAGTGGTATTATGAGGATACGCCGGGCAGTGTGACAAAATCTGTAAAAGTAAGCAGATTTTCAAGCCATCCATATCGTAGACGGCTCCTGGCAATTTCAACATACGGAGGAAAACATGGTATATCAGAGTTTCCAGAATATTTCAAGACTAACAATGATTTTCTCTGTAGTGCTAATCAACTAAAAGCAGTGCCATGTAATTGAGTGTACCTCCAGAATTGAGGTTCTGTATCGGTATAGAAAGGTAAGTTTGCCAATGTAACAATTAAAGATATACTTTACTATTATTTTAATTCAGAAATTCTATTTATTAACTGTGGTCCCCTTGTATTGTTTTTTGTTTGTGGGGAACTTTACGAGTAGTCGCAAGTGCTGACTAATTGAGGATGATAACCATGCTTGCGTTTAAGTGAGGCTGAGATTGAAAAATTATTAATTCAATTAAATACAAGACCACTAAATTGTAATAGATCATATTAGCTTATAGAACATACTGGATCAAAGACTCTCTACCAATGCAATACTCTAGGACTGTACCAAAAGCTTCAAGATTGTCCTGAATCGAAACGTACAATTGTGCTGGTAATGTATCATAGGAAAGCAGAGTGACTACTGACGGAGTCGATTCATCATTATCCCGTAGATTAGCACTGATACACTGTAGATCCTGTGTACTTAGACTATTGAACTGAATCTAATGGTCTGATGCGAATTCTGGTAATGGTTGCAATGAGTGCGAAACATGACGAATTGCGAACTCCACAGTAGGAACTTTCAAATGATGGAACCGAATTTATTTGAATTAAATGAATTCAGATTGAAATCAATTTGAGATCAGATTGAGTTATGATTAAAATTTTCAAGACCAAGTTCTATGTATTGACTTTCTTCAATTCATAAAAATTTGACACCACTGACAAACACTTCACTCAAACACTATATGTACGACAATGAAACGAAACAAGACAGAATAAGCCAAAATCAGACAGAAGGTCAAAACTGTCACTTTAATGATTAGATTGTCATGTTTCACAAAAACAGACAGTAGAAAAGTCAAATTATCCGAAAATCTACTTCATTTCTCATAAACTTCATCCATTGATCTCTTTATCTCTTTATCTTTGTCTCTGTCACTGTCTCCCTCTATTTGTATCTACAGACTTATCAGGAATACTCCTTCTACAACTCATCAATGCAATATTTATTAGTGCAGCACAACCAGCGTACTTATCCTAACCCAAACCCAGAAACGATACATCTATCTGATTTCATCCAGAATTACTCAAATCTTATTGAACAACGATCTGACATTAGGGTAGCCCTTAGTGTACACAGAATTGCCCTGGGTCTCCTTATAAGATAACACAAATGGCACGGTGGTGGAAATAGCGAGGTAGCCCAAAGTGAGCATGGAAGTCTTGGTCGTGAGGGTAGCGAACATAATGTGAATGATATCGAAACTAAATCGATGGATGTCTGGTGGTTCTTATAGTAATGGAGTGGTGCCACCTTTGTTAGGCCATCTCCTTACTAGCTGCAGGATGGTTCCGCAGCCACAGTGTTGGGTCCTGCGGCACCTGCAGGACAAACATCAGGTAGATGGGGGCGCACTGTCAGTTGTTTCTACGGTGCAACCATCTAGAATCTCGTAGATTGCATCAATTGATTGAGATAAAACGTGGGACAAATGACCTATGAATGGGGGAGGGGCAGGAAAGTCATACTAGCTGCAGGATCACCGGAAGTATCCAGTTGCTGTCCCATGAATTCCCCTCATAAGTGATTATGAATTTGATCATAGGTTAGACTTTCTTGTACACTGCAGAAAACAAGCACACATCAAAATGGAATCAAATTATATACATGCAGGATTCGTACCGGCGTACCGATTGCATTCCGCATAAATACTTATGCGCACATCCATGTAAAAGAATATCGACCCATCCACGTATACGACTATCAATAGTCTCTATACGTATAAACGGCTTTGTATTCACGTCTCACGTCTACGTCTCCCAAATCTGTCCACGTCTACGCGTTTGCATTTACCACACGTGTCGACTTGCTCGTATAGATACCAATTGGAGAATTTAGGCAATAGTGCAATGAGTGACCACTACATTTCCGGCCTGCCGTGAACAATTCGGGACAATTTGGTGGTTGTCATGTTGCGATTCGTGCATTCGCCGTGCGCTCTTCCTAGTTACCTCGCTATAAAAAGTCACAAACCAAATCAATTGCCCCTACCTACTATAAATTATTCTTAAAGATCATGAATTAAATATTTAATATTAGCGACAGATCTGCTACAAGGTCAAAATTTCTTTAAATTCAACATTTTTAAGAATTTACTTGTATCCTCATGTTCCATTCTCTGCGTCGTATAGTCCTTCCCTCAGTTGGAGTTTTTCCGCACATTCCTACAAGATAGCAAGGAATGTATCAGTATTGTTCTCCTAGACAGGCCGATCTGGAACCTTCCTGATGTGGTGAGGTCCCGATTCATGTAGACAAACCCGACTGAATGCGCCTTGGCGACCAAAACAAGGCATCAGGCCGACTCGGTTTCTGCCACTATGGAGGAATACCTCATAAAGCAGGACAGGTAAAGCATCAAAGGTAAACACGAGGATGAGGACGAAGTGAGCAATACTTGGGGGAATATGTGAAAGAGGTCAGGTATTCGAGGTGAGAAAGTAGTAAAAGGGAAAATTGCCTAGTCAATTGTTTTAATAGGAGTCAACCATTGGATTTACTTTAGAAGTTACATGACCAGTGATCAGTGGATTGATAAGGTCGTGCTGAGATTGTTCTCAAACAGGTCATTAGGTAGTAAACATTGTCGGGTGAATGGGCCGATAGTAAAATGAATGTTGAATTCAGTTAACAATCATGCTTTCTTGATATCATTACAATACACAAAACACTGTATGTTCGGGATTGTTGCAAGTTCCTTCGTTCGGATTGCATTCGGAATTGCCGATTCTAATACCAGAGGTCGTGTTCATTGGTAATATTACACATTCACCGGAGACGAATTCACAGAACAGAACCTCCTTCTTCAACCATAAGGTCGTCCCGAGATTTTTACCTGCTATTACTATTTCTGTGCCGTCATTGGACTCATACGGTCGACTTTGAGTATTGGCCCTGACCATTCAATTGCAAAATGAAACGGTTAATGTGCCTATCAAGCAATACTCACGAACTGAGAGAACACAGACGAACTCAATTGAGCTATGGATAAATCACAGAGGTTTGTAATATCTCATTCAAGATCAATTAGTCCTCTCAAATCAAGGCATAATGGACTTAAACTAATGTTATTTGATGACTCTGCTATTTCAACTTATGGATGCATGAATATATATTAGAGGTCTTATGAAGTTCTGATAACGCCGTTGACAATTCAACCCATTTCTTCCCAAAATCTTGGCCCAAACTGTTTCAATCCCGTCAACCAAGCTTTTTCAATTAATAAATTTGGACCCGAAGGTCACATCATGATGGTTCGCAATGCTCTGAGAGAATAGTAGCGACCAACTATAAGCTCTTGGATCTCCGGATTTCCTCATTTCCAGTCCCTTACTGCTGCTGCACCTTAGCATACGATGGGGGCCTAAGCTTCCTGTTAACAGTCTGCGTCAACCATACAGGGAAGAGACTGACAGCAAGAACCAAGGCTGTCTGCCAATAGAATGAAAAACTGGTGATGTAGTCCAAATCGAAGTATTCCGTCAAGAATGGGATCAGCACCACATAGATCATGAAGGTCACCACAATGGTGCTGACCATAGTTTTCTTCCACGTGTTGATCGTGAGAGCTACCATTATCAATTCATTAAAAACAAGGCAACTGAACGAGATACTCACCATAGTCAAGAACTTATCCTCATCAAGACTTTGAAATTTTTGGGAGAGGAGCTGAATTACACTACCTTGAAAAAGGGAGATAGCCACCCACATGAAAAAAGTCTTATATGACAAAGATTTACCCAATGTAAGTTCTTTGTACAACTCAGGGTAAAGTTTGGTGAGTTTCTCATCGATGTCAGTATCGAGAGTCAATGAAAACACCGGAGCCATGGTGTATAGGGTACTGTAGCCAACCATAAGCCAGCCTTTGTAAAGCGCTAAAGGCTCAAAGTGAGATGAAATGGAATAAATTGCCTGGGCAACAGAAATAATTAATCCACGGTGAATGATAAATTGGCCCAATTTGGCCGATCTCTTGTATGAGTTTCTGCCGTGCCAGAGTAAGAGCTTCAGTAAGTAGTGGAATTGATCAATACTGAAGTCAGCTGCAAGAGATGCCTGTTTGCCCTCCTTTCCAACAATACCCACACCGACGTCGGCACTCTGGATCATGGACACATCATTTCCTCCGTCTCCAATACAGCAAACTCTCTTTCCGGTAATTTGCTTGATTGCCAAAGCAATATCGGCCTTCTGTTGAGGAGTACACCGGCAAGCAATCACTGCTGGTAACCGAATAGCAATTCCCAAGAACTCTTTCGAGAAATACTTCATGTAGACTGCTAAGGACTCACCATCAATCAAGAGACAAGAGTTAGAGTTGATTGTTAATTGATCAAGCTGAGACATTGCCATGTCAGGATGTGATACTTTTGTGATCTGGTGAACGAACTGACCTCTAGAAATTAACTTGGCACTGATGGCCACACACTTTGCGGTTTCAACTTTATCACCTGTCAACATCCAAATCTTTATACCAGCATTACGGAGAAGCTCAATGGAAGTTTTCACGTCCTTCTGCAACTTGTCCTCCACTCCCGTCAAGCCAAGAAGCTCAACATCTGTCTCAAGATACTGCCCAACTACTTTCTGCATAGCTGCTTCACGTCCGTTCATTGACAATGCAGCTTGTTCATAGTCCTTAGAAAAATCCTGAAATGAGGTACTGTTTAACTTCTTTCTTCCGATTACCAAAGTTCGTAAGCCCTCTCGGGCCATGTTGCCGGTTTCTTCCTCTAGCCAGTCATTGCTATTCACAATTCTTGACATGACCACGTCTGCGCCTTTTTCCATGAACCAAATTTCGTCTTTCAAAACGTCCCTGATAACAATTCCCATTCTCTTGGTGTCCGAGTTGAATGGAAAGTTGTAGAGGATGTTAAAATGCAATTCCTGATTGGTTGCAAGATGCAAAAGGGTGATAGACGATCTGTCACGCTTGTACAAACGAAGGCCCACGCTTTCACAGAACCTCACAATAGCAACCTCATCAGGCGATGCTGCCTGATAAGATACCTCTCCATCCTCTTCTGAAGGTGTAACGTTGTGACAGAGTGCAAGCACAAGTGCAAAATCACAGACCCTGGAACCCAAGTCTTTCCTCTTTGATGAAGCGCCTTGTGCCAGTTCAATGAGTAGGAGCTTACTGACATATTCCGTGACAATGTCTAACGTGTCACCTGCATAGCAAATGGAGCCAAGATGGAGTTTTTTCATTTCCATATCGTTTTGGGTTAAAGTTCCTGTTTTGTCACTCAACAAGTACTCAATTCTACCCAAGTCTTCAGGAATGGTCGATGTTCGCACGATAGTGTCGGGAATCTCATGATCATTTTGAATCTGAGAAGCATAAACGGATTTGGCAAGGTCCAAGTTGACTCTGAGAGATACCGGGATAATTGTAGAAAATAAAATAAGAAACCGCAATATGTCAATGTACCAGGTGCTCTTCAAAGGAAATCCATGAGCAAGAACTAATATTACAGACAAAAAGAACACGGTAACACACAAGATTTTCGAGAGGCTGTTAATCTCAAGTTCCAATAAGCCTGTCTTCACACCAGACATGGTGGTATTCAACAGCTGGCGGGTCTCAACTCCGGTGTATACCACGATACCAATAGCAGTACCCGAGGCAAGCACTGTGTTTGCCCATAACGTCTGATCCACAGTTAAAGGCACTGTTTTGTTATTAGCGGAGCTTTGATGATATATGAGTTTTCCATCAAATGTATGGATATTCTTCGTTGGACGGCCGACAATCAATGAGATATTATTTACGAGCTTAGACACATCGGTGATAATTTGGGTGACGCTGCATGCAATTCGAAGTTTCCAGTCTGTTTCTCCGTCCAACTGGTCAGTCTTGATGAAAGACTCACCATTGGAGTCTGATGACTGGATGAGGATCATGTCGGCTGGGATTCTTCGGTCTTTATGAAGACGCACCAAGTCACCGACTTTGAGGTTTTTTGAGGCCACCATTGTCACGTCTTGCGTAAGCGGGGACTCTCTGTTGAGCACTTCATATTGCTCGTTGTTCTGGTCCATGTCTCTGCGTCGACGTGCAATATCGTCACCGGCCTCCTTCATCATGGTGACTGTGAGAACAAAGGCTAATGGGACCACGTACGACGATAAGTATCCGATCCGCAATTGTGGAATGATCTGCGATAGGGCCACGAGTAAGAAGTACAAGTTGAAAAAGAACTTGAACTGCTCGTAGAGAATGACCGGAATGAACGTAATGGGATTGTATTTTGCATTGGACACCGCATTGGTGACAAACGACTTCTTGCTGTTATTTCGGGGAGACACATAACGCTCCAGACCCAAGTCATCTGATTCAGCAGAACGCCGCTTCAATTCACGACTCATCTCACCCCGAACGAACCGGTAGAGCCCTAGCAGGCGTCTGAGCGTCTGGCGAAGTTTGGCGGAAAAAGAGGTGGCCCCATGGTATGAAGGCGATGGAGAACGTGGAAGTTGACGAGTATCGTCAAACGAGCCGAGGTTACCGGCGATTAAGGGCTGTGAATCGGCACCAAACAATTCGTGGGCGTCATCAGGGTCTTCGGAACTGGAAAAACTGGCCAATGGAATGGCGGAAATAGAGCCCAGCAGGCCGTGGCGGCTGGTGGAGGCTCGGAAAAAGCTGTTGAAGTTTGTGGAGGCCAGGTGGAGCGCCCGGTCGAGAGAACTTTCAAAGTCATCGAATGAGTCGTTGGAAAGTGGCAGGTGAGGCGCCGTGGAGCCGTTGGGCCACGTGCCGCCAGACATGGATGGATATTTTGGTGATGAAGTAGTTGAAGGTGGGGAGTGTATGGAGATGAGAGTGAAGGTGTAGGATTGAAGATGTTGATTTAGCGTAGATAGGATTGAATATGGGGAGGATGAGAATGGAATTGGAATATCATTGGTAACATTGAATGAAGTGGAATAGGTGATGAAACTATGGTGGAAATAAGAATTTTGGAGTATTTCAATAGAATTTGGAGTTGTGATGGTGTTGAGGGTATACATTGGTTGAAGGTTGCGAAATGGCGATTCACATTAGCACGATCAAATGCGATTGGTAACGGATTATAGATATGGTCTAGAAATAGGATTATAATTGTAAAAATCGTAAGTGGAAAGAATGAAGAAGGCGAAGAGTTGTGTTTGATATGAGCATTTATGAGTTGGAAAGAATTGGCTGTAATAGAGTCCTCAAAAAAAGGTGTGATACTGGTAGTTGACTGCAGCACTCCTGTCAATTTAAATTAGATTGGTATTAGAATAATCATTAGTACTTGCATTAGAATCACTATTAGCATTAGGATTAGTACTCACTTATATTGATCTGCCATGTGATGCTTAAGCGATGGCATTAGCAATTCCATTAACTAATATACATTTAAGATCGAACGATCCACAATGTGCCTGTTCCCATGGAATCTTCACTCAAAATTGAACATCATCATCCAATCCACGACGACTATAGTCTGTCGTCTGTCGAGAACAATCATCTGTTTTCCCCTTTCACATTCCTTAACCTCTTGCAATTTCTCTCGCATTCTCTAAGCGCAGATCCAGAGTGCCTGTCTCTTCGCCGATTTGGATGCGATTCCTCATAAACCTGACTCTCTAATCTATTTACATTTCACATTCCCAGATTCTGAGCTACATTTATCTTTTCTGCATTTAATAGTTTTACCAAATCCAACATCTCCATTGCCTTTTCAATTACGCTTCCTTCGTCACCATCCTTTCTTCAACCCCACCAAAGTCCTCCATCTCTAATCACCCGAACTTCATTCATACAGTGCTTCTCCTCCGCCAAGACACTGCCCGACAGAATACATGGGCTTAACTTGAATTGGCTAGTCTTCAAAAGATCAGTAAATCGAACAACCAGCGACTTCAAAAGTATAAACTCAGTCATAACGGCAGTGCTTCGCACTTGTAAAAAATGATGTTCTTGCAGATGTTCGTTTGCGCTGCCATTTCATTGAGGTGAGCATTTCGGCCAACAGGTTGATGAGCGTTGGAATTTGCCAAATGGGGAAATCTCCGACGGAGTTGCACCAATATTGTATCTGTTTTTGGAAGAGAGTTTACTTCCTTGACTACTCAGCCAGGCACCCGATCAAGTGAGTAAATAAGCAAATTGCAAGCACATCACACAACTGACTTCATTGGGATCAAAACACGAAGAAACAAAACTGAACCAAAAATATAATTGTTTCCAAATATACTTCAGGAAGCGGCAGTGAGCGAGGCTTGGCCGTGAAGTGACCGTAAACACCTTTGCCGTGGCCGTAGGCTGCTTGGATCGACAGTTAGCAACGTTGTTCAATTCCGTAAACCAACCCGAAATTCTTAGTCGGCCGCAATTTGAGGTGGATCCGGCAATCGAAGGGACTCCAGTTTCCACAAGCAAAAACCCTTTGGCGATTGCTATATTTCACTTATTGAAGCCGGAGTTTCGCAGACATGTACGCCAGTCTGCGTGGAACAGGAAGAGCATGATGTTCATTCGCATTGTGCAGTGGTCGCACAGATTTTGCACCCAAATGACCACCGGGCAAGAACCGGCATTGGCTCATGAGATTGGAATCGTTAACTTTTCCATGCCCGCCTTTCCAATTGAATATATAAGACGGCAAATTCTGACATTTTTGATCCCCACTATTTTTTTTCAGCTTCTCAGCACAGACACTTGTTTATAGTCGTTTACGAAGTTACACAGTCACTTGCTTCAAACTAAGATAATCATGTCTCTCGTGAAAACACTTTACGCTTTGGTCATTGCATCTGGTGCTTCTGCTTACTACCTCCAGGTAGATGCTCCAGGAACTGATGTGGATAAGCTCTACGTGGCAGCTCACGAAGGAATCCAGCACAAGGATGGCCTGGATACCTCACTTTTCAGTGCTTTCAGTTTCACCTCCGACCAGAGCAAAGCCTTTTCAAACTTCCACCAGGTTCAGGAGTACCATTTCGGCCCGGCAAATGCTCCCATTGGTTTGGACTGGTACTTGATTTCCACTGGTGGCGCTGCAATCACGATTGAAAAAGATGAGGACGATAACCTCGAGTCTTATGTGAAATTCTACGCTTGTCAGAACCCAGGCAGTCCTAGCGAGCTTGGAGGTGGCTATGCGTGGTACGGAAGTGTGGATCCAAGCTCAATTCCTTCGTCTTCCATCGACGAAATCACGAGCCCAGGGATTTCTCCATCTCCAGAAATCTCAACATCTATCGATCCAAGTGTGTCTCCTTCTCCAGGCATCTCGTCACCTATTGATGACATCTCATCACCTATTGATCCAAATGTATCTCCATCGCCAGAAATATCACCACCTATCGGTACGGACGTCTCTCCCTCTCCAGAAATTCCTCCAATCCTTTCAGAGATCTCTTCTCCTTTGGAACCAGTTTCTCCATCTCCTATTGGTCCAGAAGTCTCTCCACTTCCAGAGATTTCTTCGCCTGTGGTGGAACCAGGTGTTTCTCCCGTTGAACTGATTGCTGCACCAGTTACTCCTGTAAGCATCATTGATGAATTTCCTGCCATCACCTCAGATCCATCTATTGAGAATCTGGTAGTTTTGGACAAGAGAGACTTCCTCAAACCATTGACGAGTTCCGCCCCATACCCCGTGGACTTTGCTACATGTGTTCCTATCGTGTTGAAGGCAGTCACCAACGCTACTTGTGAGAACTGTACCAGCCCAGCGGTCAGCCCTCCATCATGTACTGGAACCGCATGTTGCCGTACCATCTGTACCACTTCATGTGTTGCTTCTGGAACGGGATGTGCTGCCCCTGTCTGCTCCACGCTCTGCCCTGAAAACCCTAATCCAGTTCAACCCCCTTCCGTTACTCCAGATAAGCCATGTCCTACTTGCACTCCTATTCCTTGTTCTAAGTGTCAGGATCCAAATGTCTGGGAGATTCCAGGCTGTCCTACCTGCGTGAGAACCGTCACCAACTTCGTCTACACCTGTCCTTCACTGACCACAATCACTGTTCAGACATGTCCTACAGTGAACAAGTGTGGAACCAAGGTAATCACTGCACCTCCAGGTCAATTGACCATCAGTGGTTTGGCTATCATCGAAGCTAAGGAAGCTTACACGACTACATTGCTGACATCGAAGCCAACTGCAACAGGTACAGGAAAATCCACCTCGAAGGCTCTGGGGACTGGCTCTTCTCTGACTGGGGGAAGTGGAGGGTCCACTCCGCTCGTCAACTTGCTTGTTGGAATTCTTTCTGCTCTCTCATTCATGTGGTGATAGAGGCGATGTTGAGTGACTTGTCGATAAAGAGGAGAATTCTCTGAAAATCCCACACTTTTCAATTATTGTTTTCGTGAGTGTTCCAGGGATATTACAAGGATTTATATGTTTAGAATTGATTGTTTTCAGTGATGGCTGCGAAATGCGCGCACAGTAGGAGATGTGGGGGGTTCCTATAAATTTCGCTTGTTCAAAGATGAAACGAAATATAGAAAATAGAAGAAAAGATATAACTATTTAGAATACCAAGTTGTTCTTAAAAAAATGATGAACCTCACCAAATTTAGTTATTGTGCCTACTTCACAACGTCTGTGGTTATCACTTTTCACCTAGATATATAGTGACGTCAACCTAATTTCCTCAACAGAAACCCCATAATTCTCCAAAACTTCAAAAATAATATCATCCCTCCTTTTGTCTTCAATTTTATGATATCCAATCCATGAATTTTTTTCTTCTTTTAATTCCCATATCTCTCCCTGGATCTTCCTGCCCCACATTCTTAATACACCTAATCTATCCATCCTGCACCAAACAACTCAGACTAATAATACGTACTACTTTGCTAACAGATGCTGTCAGAGGAAAACTCCACAGAAAACTTGACTCTCCAGCCTTCGACACCATTAGGAAAAGAGAGCGTGCTTCTCAGCAAGGTGGCTGCTCAACAAGAGAAAACAGCCACTTTTGGTAGAAAACTCTGGGAGTTCTTCAAAATCTCCGTTTTGCACTATCCCAGTGACTTTGAACACTACGTCAGGGACGTGGAGCCCAACGACTGTACATTTGTTGCCAAGTATTCAAAGGTAGTTACGGTAGACTTGCGCCATTGTGCCAAGTTGTCGGTGGACAATGTCACGTTGCATGGACTTCATGCCGTGCATCCACTAATCAATTTTGCCAAAGAGGAGCCACTAGCGCCTGAGATGTTGAAGGAGGTCGACGAATCGCCTGCATTGATGTTTATCCACGGGTTGGGTGGCCAGATGTCACAGTTTGAGCCTGTGATGTCGTTGTTGGCCCAATGTCTGGAAATCTACGCTTTGGACTTGCCTGGATTTGGAGATTCTCGAATGGATTTTTCGGGCACAAAATCATCTTTTTCTGAAGAGGAAAAACAGAAAATTTCTTCCAGCGTCAGAGCCATGTCCTGGGATGATTTTGCCACTGAAAATATTGTGACGATCATTGTAGAGTTCATCCTCCAGCACATCCCTCCAAACAAGAAGATCATGCTTTTTGGACACTCAATGGGCACGCATCTTCTGATTAAAGTGGCCACGCGCTTGGAGAAACAGAAGGTTGAGGGTCTCGTGCTTCTTTCGCCACCAAGTTTGATTAATGATGTCTCAGGAGAGGAAGCCGTCAAAGGAGGACTGAGCGTGTTTGGCATGATGCGACTTTTCACGTATTTTCCATTCTTGATGAATCTTTTTAGAGTATGGGACCGTCTAGAAGGTCTCCTGAGCAAGAGCGTCCTTCGACAGGTGCCAAAAGACTCGAGCATCTACGTGAAATTGAGACAATTCAGATGGAACTTGGATGTGGATACTAACGTGGTATTGCGTTACGCCAATGGCTTCGCAAAGGCCACCTATTCAGATATTGTTACCGCAATCTCCAACTTTAATAATGTCTCTAGCGATACCCGCATCTATGAGAAGACCGTACTTTTAGGTGGGTTGGAGGACCATGTGACCCCAATTAAGGTGTTGGAAGATGTGCATAGCTTTCTCTTGGAATACTTCCAGAGGGAGGTGTCGAAGGTGACTGAGGTCAAGAATGCGGGTCATTCGCTCCTTCTCCTGAAGCCTGAATTTATCAGTGGAATGATCCTCAACCACTTGGAGTTGTATTTTCCTGAAAGATTGCACCTATCTCCAGCATGGGTACTTAAGCTCAAGGCAGATATCTCGGGTGACAAGTGGGGGTTGAAGAACGAGCTCAAATGGCTGCAAACTCAAGGAATTTCGTTCAATATCGTTCGCAAGAGTTCAAAGAATTGGATGGCTCCATTGATTGGTATGAAGACCTTGCGAGAAGGTGACTCCGTCCATTCACCAGCCAAAGTGGAGGATATTTTCTACGGTGCTGGTGCCACCAACGGAGAAAAGCAAGTTTCTGGTAATTTAATTGCGATTGTGGATATCTCAGCAGACATTCCTCCATATTCTCCAAAAGCATTGAAGCATATTAAATACTACAAATGTGCCACGGTGTCGAAAGTTGTTCCAGACCACATCGCTATTCGACGTTTCATCCAGTTGATAGACGACATTTTGAGTTCTAATACAGTGGAGAACCCATTGATTGCCGTGCACTGTCACTATGGCTTTAATCGTACGGGTTTCTTGATCTGCTGCTACGCCGTGGAAAGGCTCGGGTGGAGTGTGAAGGAAGCCGTTGAAGGCTTCAAGAACGCCAAGCCTCCCGGCATAAAGCATCGACACTTCATTGACGCCTTATATGTGCGGTACGAAAGCTAGGATTAGCTGTTTTAGGAGGCTAGTCATGGCTTCTTGCTTCAATATTATTTAGCCGAGTTTCGCCTCTCACCGCTGCCAATTGTCGTCGACAGACAATCCGACGGGGCCAATTTGGAACAATTGGTAACAGTAACTTCGCAGTTTAGGGTTCCTTGTGTACATGATGAGAAAATTCCGCCCACACTGATACTCGTGCAGGTGACGGTTTTCGACCTGTGTGATTTTTGTCGATCCCAAAGGACAAGCCGGAGACAGGCTTTTGACACCAAATTTTGTTTTGCCACGGCATTATCTGCATATTTTTTCACATTGTGTGTATCCAATATAGACTCCACAAGGTAAGCCGTTGTTATCACCTTTTGTCGCACCAGAGCCCTTGCAGCACTCCTGCACATGTGATTCCATTTACTGTCTTGGCCTGGCTTCAACTAAGGTGAAATAGCAAAAATGGACATCTTTCCTTAGAAAACCATCACGTGAAATGTCCTCAAGGAAATTATGGCTTTTGCAACCACAGTGGTATATAAGGACATAGTTTTGTGTTTGTTCCTGATCGGCAATGACTGAATTAACCTGGGTGCAAGAATACGTCAAGGATCCTTTCCACAGACTCAAGTGGGGGTTCTTGCCAGTGAGAAGAGTCGTGGACGAAGAGCTCCCAGAAGAGGTTTCGAAAGTAGGCGAATTCAAGGAAGATTTGCAAGCTGGCAAGTACGATCAGAATGAAATTGACATTGCGCTTGACGATGTGGAGTACCGGGACGAGGCCAACCGTAAGTGGTACAAGTTTTTCGATGAGTACGAATACAGACTCAATAAGAAGGCGAGAAGCAACCACAAGTGGTACAAATGGTTTGACGAGAACGACACTCCCGCAGAGCGGAAGTTGATGTGGAAGATCGATGTCTTATTGACCTTCTATGCATTCTTGGCATATTGGATCAAGTATTTGGACCAGACCAATTTGAATAATGCCTATGTTGCAGGTCTCAAGGAAGACCTCAAGATGAAGGGAAATGATTTGGTCAACACTCAAGTTGTGTTCAATATCGGAAACATCGTGTTCCAGATTCCCTTCATGTATATCTTGTACGGGTTACCATTGAATTACGTGTTGCCGTCTCTTGAACTTGCGTGGTCTATTTTGACTGTATGCACTTACAAAGTCAACACCGTAGCACAGTTAAAGGCAATTCGATTCTTTATTGGGTCCTTCGAAGCTCCTGCCTACTTGGCATACCAATACTTATTTGGTTCATTTATCTTTAACCCGGCCATGATTGCCAGAAGGTCGATGTTTTACTATTTCGGACAGTATCTTGGAGTCATGACATCCGGATTGCTCTCGGGTGCTATTGTCCGCTCTTTTGAGGGTGTGGGTGGTCTTGCAGCGTGGCGGTGGATTTTTATAATTGATGGCATAATCTCCATAGCTATCGCGATCCTCGGATTTTACATGCTTCCAGGAACTCCAACAGATTGTTACTCGATCTTTTTCACAGATGA
>Ga0160505_100457_pt1 | contig 23700 bp, 21 predicted proteins | sample DIDeMG_FD_108225 | JGI IMG/M metagenome (GOLD analysis project Ga0160505, IMG submission 108225) | Enriched chicken feces microbial communities from UW Madison campus, WI, USA - DID2874_E49_Stillage MG | ecosystem: Host-associated > Birds > Digestive system > Large intestine > Fecal ... | reverse complement strand
GTGTGTGTTTTTTTTTTTTTTTTTTTTTTTTTTTTTTTTTTTTAATATTATTTTTTTTTTTTTTTTTTTTTTGTTAAAAAAAATTTTTTTTTTTTTTTTTTTTTTTTTTTTTTTTTTTTTTTTTTTTTGGCTCAATTGTTGCGTTAATGATGTGGATCTGATATTAACACGAAATGTAAATTTTACTAATGTAGACTGGTGTTATTTTTATTAACTGAATTATAGACTGGTCGAGTTGTAAAAAGTTGGCACTGGGTTATTAATGATATCGGTTTTGTCAGATCTGAATGACATGCCGAGAACTTTCATCGTTTTAAACGGCCACTGACTGATAACCTCCCAATTTTTGCCTGTCATCTTTCAACCTACCAACCATTACCAGCTTTGAAGAAATCTCGAAGGACAACCTTGTTATAATATAGCCATAATGCCGCTCAAAGTTGTAAAGGACATCATACCCCACCCTACTAATGTCTATCATATTGAGGGTACTGGGCCCCTCGTGTACCTTATCCCCGGCAATCCTGGTTTGTCGGAGTTCTACACCCTCTATCTTGATGAGCTTAAGGCGAATACTCCTGACCTCGACCTTGAGTTACTGTGCCCGTCGCATCGTGGTCTCGACACAAAGGCTTGGCACAGTTATAACCTCAATCATGGTGACACAACGCTTTCTTTAGATCAACAGGTTGAACACAAGGTGACGTTGCTGAAAAACTGGGTCGCTAACAGCAACAGCGAAAAGCGGGACGTGATAATTCTTAGTCACTCCGTTGGTGCTTGGATGGCTCAGCGCGTGTCACTTGCATTTCAGAATGACCCCGTTATCAACATCAAATTTGTCGGTTTACTGACGCCCACTGTAGCAAATATCGCCAAGAGCGATCGTGGTAGATCTCTCATCTGGTGCGATCAAAAAATTGGCTACATGGGCTCGCGCGTCGGCCGGTTTTCTGAGTTTCTGTCGTGGCTTATTCCTCGCAGCGTGATTGAGTCGTTACTATACCACATCATTGGTAAAGATAACCAAAATAACCCTGCTCCCAAAGAGTCTATTCATGCTGCACTTGAGCTCGTCACCAAGCCTAAGATTGTTAAACAGGCGTTGGACATGGGTACGGAGGAGATGTACCGTATTTTGTCCGATCTCGAGCCTGAGGATATTCAGGGCTTCTGGGAAAATGAGGGCAAGTTTGATAAGCTTTGGCTCTATTACGTTAAGAACGACCACTGGGTTGACAATGACACGCGAGCTGAAATCATTGACAAGTATGGTAACGACCAATTTGCGCACATTGACATTGAAATCGAGAAGCGCGAGTATATCACGCACTCGTTTTGTGTTCACTACTCACAAGAGGTCGCCGAAGTCACTGCTAGAAAGATTATGGAGGTTTTTGCATAGAAAGGAATATATATTAAAAGTAAAATACATGTAAATGTCATGTTTAATAAATGAATGATTATTTGAGAGTTGGCGGACGGTTCTGTTTATTTCTAACCAGCCTCGTTGTAAGCCACTCAACTGCGTCTTTCAAGCCGTCCCTAAAAAGACAATATGTTAGTAGTCTGCTCATTTAAATGGTTCCAGTTCTTCGAAACGTACCCGCTTAATGCACTTATGGGCAACACCCTACTGTCTCTAGCGCTCATGCGTTCTGCAATCTTATTAAAGATTTCTTTAATGTCCTCAACCTCGAGACGGTCCTCGCGGTCCTGTTTATTGGCCAACATGAGAATTGGAAGGCCCTCGACGTCTTCGTTGGTAATGATAATTTCTGTGCAGAAATGAGAGTCAGTAAACAGATAACAATGTAGTCACAAGCCGTATTCAGTACTCACCCAGTGCCCGCTTGCACTCTTCCAGCCGCTTTCTGTCCGAGGAGTCAACAACAAACACAATTCCATGCGCGTCATTGTAGTAGCTCTCCCATAATGTTCGTAAGTTCTCCTGACCGCCCAGGTCCCACAATCGTAGATGTGTCTTTTCGAACGTAATGTATCCAACTATTGTTGTTAGTCGGTTGGTTAAGATTTGAGAGATCAGCATTAACTCACCATTTTGTCCAACTGTAGGTGCAATTCTCTCCGGCGGGAGACTCTTTTTTGAATCTGAATACTCGCTTTTCAACTTTTCTAAAAATGTCTAACTCTTGTGTTAGTTTTTGGCTGCGATCTGCCAGTCTACCCAGTGTCGTGTACATACCGTTTTGCCAGCATTGTCGAGACCCAAGACTAGCACAGAATATTCTGTACCAACAATATTAGCTAAAACTCCAGAGATTGATATAAAAAGTGGGAGTGCTTACCTTCTTTCCGCGTGAGATTTGAGTAGATTCCCTTGACGAGATGATACATTGCGTATGCGTTCAGGTCGTAGCCGTTGAGGTGGTCTAAGACTTTGAGGGAAACCTGCTATGTGATACTGGTCAAATAAAAGAAAAAAGGAAAATAATGATGACTACTAAATGCTAAGTAGCGTAATATCCAGTATGACCAACGTAAACATCAGAATCAGGAAAAAGTACCCTGCATCAAAGGGACCCTTTAAAAGACGTCAACTTTAATGGAATCTTTGCCTTTTTCTCTTCACATCAGACGAAGAAAAATCCAAACGAAAAGATGGCCGACCAGTTTTACGATAATTCGATTGTAGTTGGCGATAAGTAGTAAGAAAGACCATTGTTTTTTTCTTTCTTTTTTTTTTGTTACATTCGATGCTAACTTTTTACTCCTTTAGCTACGATGAATCTCAATTGGTGAAGCAACAGGAGGATTATAACAAGAAGCGTCACCAATCCTCAGTAAGTAACCATTTAGTCTCAGCCCGCACATCTCTCTAACGCAATCACCCTCGTTGTTTAGAGTACTGCTATTCCACATGTTGTTGAAGAGTTTATCCTCCACCTCCAGAACAAGTTTAACGAGAAAAATGTTCACGAACTTCACAATTGCCATGAAGTGGGGTTCAACAAGCTCACCGAAGCTTTCTACAAAAGCACGCCATGGCCCGACCCGGAGACCGTTGTTGGCCCTCTTGTCAATGATCCCGTGTTTTTGATTTTTTACACCGAGCTATACTATCGCCATTTGTATGCGCTCACAGCGCCAAAGGTTGAACAGCATTTCAAATCGTATGAAAATTACTGTAAACTTTTTAACCATATTCTTAGCAACAACGACCCCGTTGACATTGTATTGCCTGTCCATTGGGCCTGGGATATCATCGATGAGTTCATCTATCAGTTTAACACATTCACACTCTTCCGCAGCAAGACTGTTTCTCGTGGTAAAAATTCTGCTGATATCAACCTGATGAAGGAAAATCCTGATATTTGGAGTGCCTACAGTGTGCTTAATGTGCTGTACTCGCTAACAAGCAAGTCTGATATTGTGGACAAATTGAAGAAGGCCAAACAAGTCGAAAACTCTAAGCCTGTTGTTGCTGGGAACATTTATGAGACTCTGGGCTACTTCTCGCTTATCGGGTTGCTACGTGTGCACACGCTGCTGGGCGACTTTTCACTTGCCCTCAAATCGGTCGATGTTATAGAACTCAAGAAAACTGCGTTTTTTAATCGGGTTCCGGCTGCTCACTACACAGTATACTACTATGTTGGCTTCTCTTACTTGATGTTGAGGCGCTATGCTGATGCTATCAACTCGTTCTCACACATTCTACTGTTTATTTCCAGAACCAAAAACATTAACAGATCGCCTCAATTCAATGCAGTCTCAAAAAAGTCAGATCAGATGTTTGCTCTTTTGACTATCTGTGTTGCTCTCACTCCCACGAGAATTGATGCAACCGTAAATACTGGTCTGCGTGAAAAGTATGGTGAGCAGTTGTTTAAGATCCAGAAAGGTTCCAGCAAGGATGCGCTGCAAGTTATCGAGGAGCTGTTCACATTCGCTGCACCCAAGTTTATCTCACCCAGTGTTCCCGACTTTGCCCACCCTGCAGCCAACGGTAATCCGTTCTCGTTCCACTTGCAGTTATTCCTAACCAGTGTAGCAAGCGTGGTCAACTCGCCGTCGCTAAAGAACTACCTACGGCTTTACGCAAGTCTTGATATTGAGAAGTTGAAAAAGTTTCTTGAAGTGGACACAGACGAGGAGATCTGGAGCATTCTCGTGAATTACAACGTACAAAGCCTGCAATTTGCTTGGTTGGACGGTAATCAAGTACTGACCAATACGTCGGATGTTCACACAGTACTCGACGGTGAATTGGTTCTCATCACTGAGAAGAAACCGTCCCGCAAATTTGGCGAGTGGTTTATCCGTAGTACGGTTAAGAATTTTCAGCTTCAGGACACTCTGAGACGAGTCTAACTGGATGACTGTGATATTGGTTTTAAAAAAGAAAAAAAAAAGGCCTCACAATAAATAAGATAAATATTATTAAAATTCTACCTATATCCTGACGAAGGAAGGAATCATGATGAGAAATGTAGTGACAGAAAGCCCTTAAATTGATTCTGCGCTGCTGTTTGAATTCTTTCTGTGAATTTTTCACTATTTCCGTACAAGTCTGCATGCTGTCCTGTTGACACAAGATAGTTGATATCCTCAATGCACCCATTAATACCGCGGACGTAGATCCACATAAGGACACCAAGCGCAACAATAAAACAGCAAAGTTTAATAACGTTCAGGACTATCCGGAACATGGTCTTGACAGCGCTGATAAGAACAAGAAAGGAGAAATAAAAGATGACAAGCAGGATCAAAAAGTTGAGTAGATCTGTCTTGGTCTCGAGAATAGTTTGTACGGGAGCAGAGGCCATCACCTGAAGACGCGCCAAACCAGCCTGTGCATATGTGTAAAAAAGTTCAGAAAAAATAGAGTATATCGGGGCCATTGTGTACTTTTTGTGTGTGCGTGTGTTGGTGTGCGTGTGTGTATTTCGTACGAGGTTCCGAGCAAGATGGTCCGTTTAGCTGAGATGGCGGTGTTCGGGTTAAATGCAAAATGTCATTTGTTTAACTGCCATGATTCCCAGAAGGATTTTATGACAATGAGGGTTTAGGGTTTGACTTTTTTTTTTTTTTTTACAAAAAACAATTTTTGTTTATATTTCTCAAGGCACGATTCCACGCCTCCTGGTCATTTTGTAGTCCCTCTTCGCTTAAACTAAACAAAGCTATCATATACATAATGGGGAAAGTCTTCGATACTGCCTATTACGACATTCTAGGCGTTAGCCCTGACGCTACGGATCTCGAAATTAAAAAAGCCTACAGATCTAAGGCTATCAAACTGCATCCCGACAAGAATCTCGACGACCCTAATGCTGCGGCCAAGTTCCAGGAGCTCGGCGAAGCTTACCAAGTGCTCAAGGATAGCGACCTGAGAAAGAAGTATGATATGTTTGGCAAGGACCAAGCTGTTCCTGAAGCTGGATTTGAGGACCCTGCCGAGTTGCTCACCAGCATCTTTGGTGGTGAGGCGTTTGTTGATCTTGTGGGTGAGATCTCCCTTATCAAAGACCTGCAGAAACAGGTTGAGCTTAGTATGGATGAAGAGGAAAATGAAGAGGCTAACCCGAATGCCAAACCTGAGCAAACTGAGGCTGGTACGGCGTCGCAATCATACAACGAGAGTGAATACCACTCCGCTGGCGCGTCATCTTTCTCGCCTCCCCCTACTGGTGACGTCAAGAGCAACCCCGATGAGGACATTCTTTCTAGCAAGATGGCAAATCTTTCACTCCCTGCAATTACAGAAAGTGGTCATGCTAGCAACGAGGATGTTGCTTCCGACTCTGCCGCCCACCACCATGCTCACGCATCTTCAGATGCCGTTGATCACGACAAGAAGAAAAAGGACAAGAAGAAGAACAAGATCTCACCAGCAAAACAGGCTGAACTGGATAAATACGCAGAGGAGCGTCGCATTGCGCACCAGGAACGTGTCGAGCATCTCACCAAGAAGCTTATCGAACGTTTGAGTGTTTGGACCGAAACTGACAAGTCTGAGGACATCACAAGGGCTTTCCAGGAGAAAACTCGGTTAGAAGCCGAGTCACTTAAGTTAGAGTCGTTTGGTATTGAGATGCTGCATGCCATTGGAACCACTTACATTATGAAGGGTAATACGCTATTGAAGTCGCAAAAGTTCCTGGGCATTTCTGGTATCTTTAGTAAGTTCAAGGAAAAGGGTGCGCTTGTCAAGGACTCATGGAATGCAATCTCAAGTGCACTTGATGCACAGATGACAATGCAGGAGATGGCCAAGTCTGAGGAGAAGGGCGAAGAATGGACAATTGAGGAGAAGCTCGAGATGGAGCGTCATGTCATGGGCAAGATTCTGGCAGCGGCCTGGAACGGCTCCCGGTTTGAGATCCAAGGAGTTTTGCGCGAAGTGTGCGACAATGTGCTTTATGACAAGAAGGTCTCTCTTCAAAAACGATTGGAGCGGGCCCAAGCGCTTGTTATTGTTGGAAAGATCTTTAAGGCAGCCCATCGGACACCCGAAGAAGAGGAAGAGGCACGCGTTTTCGAAGAGCTCTTTGCCGAAGCTGCAAAGAGCAAAAAGAAGAAGAAGCGGGATCATAATCATGCCTCTGAGGAATCCTCTAGCGCCGCTGCTGCCGCTGCTGCTGCCGCCGCCGCTGCTGCTGCCCAGTAAGTCCCGTGAGGCAAGATAGAGCCGGACCTTTTCTACTTATATACACCTAGCAGTAGAAGGGAGTTTTAGTTCTGTTGAATCTAAACTGGTCCCTAGTTATTATTGTTGTTTTCTATTATTGTTTTTTGTATTGATTTTTTTCTTCTTCTTTCTTTCCCTTTTATTTAATTCTTCTTTTGTATTTCTGTCATTTATAATCTGTCTAAACTCAATTCAACTTTAGAGGCCAGCTCGTCGGGTCTTTTGGGCCTGGCCAGCTGGGACGCCAGCTTTAATATCTTCTGCGACAAGCTCGTCGGCTTTAACCCTCGGGGGAATTGCCTCCAGTACCTTATCCACAAACGCCGGGTCCTGCGCAGGAATGACGACAACGCCATTCTCATCCGCGGCAACGTAGTCGCCAGGGTTAATAATGCGCACATCAACTGCGTTGGCCGAGCCCTGCGCGGGTACCTGAACTTCAAGTGGCTCGTTCACCGCGACAACCTTGACAACTTTGGTGGGCGCAGAGGTGCCCAGCCCGTAAGCAAAGACCGGGTACCCGAGGGCATTGTGTTCAGAAACATCGCGGATCTTGCCCAAGATCACGGACCCCTTGCAGCCAAGGTACTGTGCACGCGTAGACATGAGCCCACCATAAAGGGCATTAGAGATCCGCGTGTAGGGAGCCACACCGCCCGTCTGCACGGCGCTGGCGGTGCCAATGACAACAATGGCGCCGGCGGGCGCGATGTCAATGTAGCCGCCCTTGACGGCAGGGCGTGGATCGTCAAGCGGAGCGTACAAAACGGTGTATGCTCGGCCTACTGCCGTCGCCGGAGCTGCCTCTGCACGGTTCTTGCTGTATTGCACAAGGTTGGGGATGTAACCGCCGTGGGGTAGACCATACTTGACCAGCGCGTCGGCAACATCGCACGGAGTGTATTGTTCAAGCGCTTGTGTGTGCTTATCAGCGTAGCTGGCTATAGAGGACATGGTTCTTTGGACAATTCGTTTGAGCATACAGAGCGTGGGTACTGGAGAAATAGAAAAAAAAGAGAGGGAAAGGGAAACGAGATATAATTGCGCAATTGGATTTTAGAAAACCATTCGGTAAAAGAGATGCAAAGTCTGGGGAAACGGAGGGTCTGTCAGCACTAGGTGAGAGGTTAGTAAGGCTTTTGATAAGCCCGTTCAAAGGTGCAAAATGCCGACTTTGAGATCACACAAGTGACAAAACAAAAGTACCATAGAACTACGCAAATAAAAGAATTTGAGATCAAATAAAATCCAAAAAAAAAAAAAGAATATATTAATATTTATAAAACGTGTATCAGTGCTTAGGTCATCACCATTTCATGGGTCAGCTCAACCTTTTAAAAAGGGGCGGCCTCGAATAGCGATGGTTTTAAGAATGATATGGCCTCCCATAAGAAAGACCGCTTCTCTCTGGCTTGAGCCAGGCCAAAGGAGCAGCATTACCACTGGCTTGCGCCAGTAGCGATCATCAGTGTACACTAGAAGTAAACGCACTGAATCAATATGAAAATACGCCCAATGCCTGGCAGAAGCGTGCTTAAAGAGAAGAAGAAGAAGAAGAAAAAAAAAAAGGAAATAAAAAGGAAAAATAAACAAACGGGAAATCAAAAGTTTTTTATATTTTGCAGGTTTTCTCAAATTTTCCAATTACAAAAGCCCTAAAGTCAGGGTAACCTAAATTTTCACAGCGTCCGCCATTTTGAGCATGCCCGTAGGAGCAAGCGCCGTCAGACATGTTTCTTTCTCTCCGTCCACCATCGGCACTTCTATCAGGAACCCACACACAAAGACAACTATCACCATTATATCTATACTTTACGGCCTGAATAATTTTTTAAGATATATACTTACACACATATAATATCTTATTGAGTCCTCTTTTTTGTCATTTCATTTTTTTTGTTCCTTTGCATTTCACCACAGCATCACTTTTCAACCAGCAATGTCTTCCCTCAGCGACCAGCTCAGCTCCTTCAAAAAGAAGGTCAAGAGCGCACCCGTTCTGCAGCGTCATGTCGTGAATCAGCCATCCGGTGCGGGCCAAAAGCGCGAAAGTAATGAGACGTCTACGCAATCACCAAAACGCAAGAAGACGGCAGTGGCGATTGCCCAGGCCGCTGCTGCTGCCTCGGCGGCTAACAACGCGCCAAATCGACATCTCAACACGATGATCATGGACGCCAGCGAATATATCAAGCGTGCTGATAAGCCAGTGTCCTTTGATGATATTGCGAGCTACCTCTCAACCGATATCGACTCACTGTTGCCGCGACTACTCAAGATTGACCGGATTCAGATCAATATGACGCAGAAGACGGCGCAATATGTTTCAGTCTACGGAATCTATTCTAAAGAGGATCTGCTCACGTTCTTACGGCGCCAGGAAACGTACCAGGGTATCCCGGTTAGTAAGCTCAAGGACGGTTGGAACGGATGTCTGGCGGCGATTGAGGAGCTTGAGAAGGAGCAACTGGTTATTGTTACACGCACCAAAAAGGAGAATATTCCTCGTTTTGTGTGGGCGAATACAGGTGGCCCGCTTGGTGGCATTGACGAGGAGTTCATCGCCATCTGGAGCCAAGTCAAGGTGCCCGATGCGGCTGATCTACCGGCCAAGCTGCTGGAGGCCGGGCTCAAGCCAACCAGTGTTGACCCTGCGACGATCAAAAGCAACAAAAAGGCTGGTGGTGACCGTAAGCAAAAGAAGCCGCGGCGCGGCAAGATCACCAACACCCATTTGGGTGGCTTGCTCAAGGATTTTGGAATGTAAAAGCGGGCATGCAAGGAGGCTTGCAAGGAGAGTTGGCAACAAGTGTGGACATGCTGGAGATTGGGGCACGAAGCCAGCTGTGTATATTTATTAAAATCAAAATGAACCTTCTTTTGATGTACCTGTAGATGGCTCAGAAATGAAAACAGTAGAGTTGATCTAAAGGAGAACAAACTGCTAGTAATTGTAGTTGGAATAGGAGGTATTAGATTTGAATTATGACAGTATCGCAGTATCTCAAGGGTAATGCAAGTCCACCGTTAATTTTATAGTAAAGGCCGGCTTAAGATGCTGCTGCCACACTAATTACCACATTGGGTTTGGCATGTGTGGCTTTGATTTTACGGATTTTAGTCTCAGCATGTTTTGCAAAGCAGCTTGAGTCCGTCGGTCTTTGCCATGGACGACGATATCTGCTTGTTAGAATATTCTTTTATGTGCTTAAACTGGCGCAAACTACTAGCAACACGGGTTGCAACACCATTTGTTTTATTTATTTTCTTATTTATTTTTTATTTATGTTTTATTTATGTTTTATTTATGTTTTATTTGTTATCATTTTGAACCATCAGCAGATGTGCTGTCGGCATTTGAGCCTTTGATCACCAGGCAATGAAGGAGTAACTTGTCATAAGCACAGCCAAGACGGGCAATAACAGCCCTGAATAACCATAAGGAGCCGAGGGCCACAAGTCCCAGGCCCGAACATTACTTAGCCTACAGTCGCAACCAGCTGAGCCTAATCGCAGTCTCAGTGATTGATCTCGAATTGGCGCAACACGAGCTGGCATGCGAATGACCGTGTTCTTACTACATGAGAATGAAGACGGACAATAACCATGGCTTTACTAAAGACTGCCAATGGGCCATACTGAAGCCAGCAACATAAGTCATGACACTAAAGTGTTTGTGTGTGATTATGTAATTACGAATGAAGGGCACTCAAAAGTCACCTTAGCGCTCTTTTCTCCCCCAATTGAGCTGGGGCTTTTTGCTACCGAAGCTACCGCGTAAATGCCGACTTTGGTCTTGGAAATACCCATGCATAGTACACATAGTATACATGGTATACATGGTATATACACACATAGTATATATGTTTATAATTATGCTTACAACTACTCCGCAATTTCTCTCTGTAATCTGCATCATGGCCATCACTGCTGACTTCTAACCTTTTTTTCTCTCTCATCATTTCCGTTCCCTTAAATAGAATTCCTAATCTCTTTTTACCATCCATACTACTTCTCACACGAGTGTATTTTCCTCAGTCTTCTGTATTAGTTCGCTCGCACACTCACGCAAGCGCTCGTTCCTTGTACACCTTTTTTTTTTTCTTTAACAAAAAACCTATCACTATGTGCATCTTAATGGCCACTACCAGCCATCCGGAGTAGTATGTAGCCCATCCTGCGCCACATATGGCCCCAATGCCCACTCTGCTAACTGCTTATTTTTATTTTCCCTCCTCTAGTGCGTTTATTGCGCTCTCCAACCGCGATGAGTACTTTCGCCGCCCAACCAGCCGCGCCAAGTTTTGGCAGCCGCCGCACGAGAATATCCTCGGTCCCTACGACCTGGCCCGCCCGGAGCATGGCACTTGGATTGGTATATCGAAACAAGGCCGATTGGCCATTCTGCTCAATTTCCATGAGCTGAACTCGCAACAGCACAAGGGCGCCATTTCTCGCGGCCTTTTCCCCAAGGAGTTCCTGCAGTCTGACCTCTCCACTCAGGACTGGATCGCCGCCACGCACGAGCGCTACGGCGACGAAGGGCTCAAGAGCTCTGGCGGCTTCACCATGCTATGCGGCGTGCTGCGCCAGGCAAAGAATAACAAGGACAGGATTGAGCCATTTGGCTTGCTCTCGAACCGTGGTGCCCCCGCACTTAAACTGTTTGATTCCAATCTCGTGGAGCGCGAGGAATCTTTGGTAGTGAGCAATGGGACAACCGTAACCACCACGAACGATGACGACACCCTTGTTGCGCCTGCTGCCGATTCGACCCCCTCGTTCAAGAATTATGATATCCTGAGCGATACGATTGGCGTCTCTAACTCGCAAATCACCGACCCTTGGCCCAAGGTTTATTTAGGTGTACAGGCGCTCGACCGCATTGTGCACCAGGCGCCTGTCTCAGAGGCTTGTCTTATAGAACAGCTCAAGGACATTCTTGTGCATGACACGTTCCCCTTGGATGTGGCCAGAAAGGAAGTTGAAACAGATGGCATCTTTTACCATGTGCGTAAAAGCATCTTTATCCCGCCCATCAACGTGAGCCTGCCTGATAACGTTGATAGCGCTGAAGACGGGACCTACTATGGTACCCGCACAAACACAATTATCCTCGTCTCCAAAACTGGCCATGTCAAATACATTGAGCGCACTCTTCATGAGCATGACACCCCGATAGAAAATCATCCACCCCAAGAGTCAGTTTTTGAGTTTGACATTGAGGGATTCAACAATGATGATGATGATAACTCAGCCACCCAGTGATAAATTTCTCTTTATACATGTATACTACATATGTAAAAAAAAAAACTTGGATTAATAAAAAAAAATATAATCATAATAATAAAATCTATGGGTTAAAAAACGTTATGCTTTGGATTTTTTGTCCTTCTTCTTCTCCTTCTTCTCCTTCTTCTCCTTCTTTTCCTTCTTCTCCTTCTTACTCTTCTTTGGCGAGGGCTCAGCGGCTTCATTGTCGGTAGAGGCTCTCTTTTTGCTGGAGGCGGCCTCCGCCACAGCGGTCTTGTCGGGGCCATAACCAGTAGAGTAGTGTCTCACTTCAAGACCCTCAACAGCAGGTACGGTGGGCTTGGGCACGGTGACCTTGTTGTAGTCAATAGTGGGGATAACAACTTCGGGCGTAATCTGCAGATACTGGGTAAAAGTCTTGCTGGAAATCTTGAGGTTGCCCTCATCGCCGCCCGCAGCAAGCAGGCGGACTCTCTTACCACCATTTGCCGTCGACGCTTTGCCGCTGCTTTCATCTTGTAGCTTAAAGTTGTCAGAGTTGTCCGAAATGGCATAACTGGCATCACCCACAGTAACTGAGCGTCGGTCAAACTCGTTACGGGGCAGCGGCAGAGACTTGAGCTTTGTGACATCAAATCCTGGTGGGACTTGGATCAACCATGCCTCACGCTTACCCGAAAGGGCCGTAGGGACAGAGTCAAGCGATTTAACAAGCTTGAACCCGGTAGGAGGGGTGAAAACACTATCAAAGATAATCGTGTTAGCTCAAAAAAAAAATTTTTTACAAGATAGCGGCAATGAACAAATTGCAAACATACTTGTTTTCTTCTTCGTCGGAGGAGTCGATGTATTCCTTGCTCTTGTGGCTCATGATGTAGTTTTGCGATCTGACGATACTGGGTAGAGAAGGGTTGGAGTCGGGGCAGTTGCCATAAAATTTTTTAAAAATCTCCCAAGCTGTTTTGGCCATTTGCAAAGTCCCAAATTTCACGCCAGTGCAAGTTCCAAGTTTTTATTTATCTAAACAGGTCAAATCCCCATGTCTCAAGTCATATTGCCTTATTAGGGTTACCCGGGGGGTTTGTTTTCCTCTAAACAATTTTTTTTTTTTTTTTTCCTTTTTTCACCGCTCAGAAAAACTTTTTACGACCCTTTCATTGGATCAACCGTTCTGTTCGCCAGCTTGCGCCCTTGACGACTATCCTCATCCTCCTCCACCCCTCCACCTCCACGACCAGAAAATGAGCGCTCTCCGACGAACCTTGGCCTCGGTGCCCCTGCGTGCGTTTGCCAATCGCTCTGCGATGACGACCCCAGCATCTTTCCGCACCTTTTCTGGCTCGGCGCCAGCAGCACAGGCTGAAGCCGAGCTGAAACGCGAGCGCGATGAACACCTTGAGCAGCTGAAAAAGTACTACCCACCATCATTAATCAAGTCGATTCTCGCGGCTGAGGCCAACGTTGACCCCAAGATGTGGGCCCAGCGTCAGCGGCCCACGACTGAATTCGCCCCGCCTTATACCGATGATCTTGCGACATACGACCCGCTTTACGATTTTGGCAAGCATGAGTGGGTTGATATGGACGAGCCGTACCAGCCCATCCCCCAGCGCATTCCTCCCGGTGTTTCGCTTGACAAGGATATTCAGTCCGGCAGAGGCGGTTCCAGCATCAACATCTCGCAGCTGCAGGAGCTGACGGGTCTCTCGGCGTCCTACATCAAGTCGCTTTCCGTGCGCCAGTTGATCTCCAAGCGTGTTGTCAACATGACCCGTAAGGGTAAGATCCCCTCGTTCTACTCGCTTGCCATTGTCGGTGACCGTAATGGTAACGTGGGTATCGGTGAGGGTAAGGATGCCACCAACACTGCCCTGGCCTTGTCCCGTGCGCACTGGAACGCCGTCAAGAACCTCACTTATATCCCCCGGTTCGAAGACCGTACAATCTACGGTTCCATCTCGCACAAATACCACTCTGTGCTTATTGACCTGAGACCCGCCCCGCCCGGTCATGGTCTCCGCGTCAACCATATCATTTACGAGATTGCCAAGTGTGCTGGTATCAAGGATTTGACCGGTAACATCTACCGCTCCCGAAACCAAATGAACGTTGCCAAGGGTGTCATTGAGGCCCTTTCAACTAAGCAGACCATTCTTGAGGAAGTTGCTGATCGTAGAGGTAAGAAGATTGTTGATGTCACCAACTCTTACTTCAACTTCTAAAGAGAGAAAAAGTAAAAAAAAAAATTCTTTGGCTTTATTGTGTATATGTGTTGTTTTGTGTATGTTTGGTTCTTAATTTTATTCTGTAAATATCAATAAATATATATCTTTTTTTTTTTTTTCTGGAAAGCTATTAGTAAATTTTGAAACTTGTTGTGCTTTAATTACAAGTTAGTATTTTAGTGTGCTTGTAATTACAAGTGAGAAAAAAAAAACTGTTGGTTTTAAGCTAATATTTATCCAATAATTCAAAATTCTGCGTCAAACATCTTTTATCATTATTAAAAATATATATGAGTCCTTGTGAGAACATTGAAATGATACATGTTTCATTTATTTATATAATCCTAGAATCCCTTTATTTAAAAAAAAAAATTATTACCCTTTTGTTATAGTTCAAATATTATTAGCCCAGTGGAAGAAAAAAAAAATTAAAAAAGAAGTTTGGTTTTTGTCATTTCAGATGCTTAGACGTTAACACCCCGGTACCGCTTAGGGGGCGGGCCATAAGGCTTGCATGAATAGTCGTCGACGTAAAAGTCCTTGCCCTTGTTGCCCACACCTTTGATCCGCTCAAGTTGGGGCTTTTTCTTAGCCAAAGCGGTACTATCAGCACTCGCCTTCTTTTTATGCTTGGACCTGGGCGCTGCTGGCGATGTTGACGCGAATGGAACTCCAGTCGAAGACGTTCTTGGGAGGGGCGAGCCGGTGCTGCTAGTCGGGGTTTTGGTTTCCTGCTCAGCGCGCTGAAGGAGCTCCAAAATTTCAGGTCGCATCATGCTAAGTCTGGCTGCGGTCGTGCGCTGCGACGGAATTTCGGGCATGGATTTATAGTAGTCTTGGAGCTCATCCTCGTCCACGTACTCGTCATCATCTTCGTCGGTATAGAGCCCAAGAGGATCCTGTGCACTGCCAGGAGTAAGACCGCTCAGCTTTTGTGAAAGAATGTCAAAGTTTGAAGGCTTTCTTCCATGCTTTTTGCTGTCATAGGCACCAGCAGGCACAAAAAACTGTTTCTGGTCCATCATTTCTTTTGCGTAAATGTCATTAATTTCGGTCTCGTAGACAGGCGGGCCACGAGGCGGGTGGCCTTGATACATAGAGTGCTGCTGCTGCTGTTGTTGTTGTTGTTGCATCCAGGGTTGCTGTGGCTGGCCCATGGTAAATCCACTCTGGCTACCAAACATGCCTGGAGTGTCCCCTAGACTGGTTCCTGCAGCAGGAATCGAGTCCATAGGGGCTGGTGACGGAGCTTGAAGCCCAGCATCATCAGCGTTCTCAACTTCGGCTGAGTTTTTAAGGTAGTTATATGCCAAGAGTGCTCCACCAGTCGTCATGATCAGAGAAGAAAACATTTGCACATTTGAAAGCATCTTGTCAATGGCCCCCGAGATTGGACCCTCAACATCTGGCCGGTATGTGCTAATCATTACCGACAGAAGCGCTCCGGCTAAAAGCATTAGCACAGAAAACATGCTAGATTGAAGTAGTGACTGCTCCAAGGACAAGCTATTCTTTTTGGACTTGCGATTCTTCTTACTCTTGCGCTTCTTTTTAGGCACCTCAATATCCAGCATAGCTGACATGGGAGGTAGCCCAAATGCCGGCGTATTCATATAGTCCTTGACCGGCATCATGGGGAATTCAGGTTGCTGCATGTAACCAGAACTATTATTTAAGTAGTTTCCGTTAATATTACCTGGAATGTTACTAGAATTAGGCTGATATTGGGGTGACGGAGGAATAAACGAAGCTTGGTCAAAAGAATTTTGCTTCTGATGCTGTTTTAAGTGTATGTAATCGTCCGTAAGCATGGGTGCGTTTGGCAGACCATCAAGTGGCTGAATAGTTATGTCAGGCCCATTAAAAAAATCCTTAGCGCGGCTTGCCACTGCGCCCATAAACTGAAAAAAGGGTGGAATGTTTTTGGGAGTGGAGGGCTGGAGAGGTGAATTACCCTCAGATGCAGTTGTTGACTTGGAGTAGTCAAGAGGAGGTGGCAGTAAAAGGGGTGCTTCGCTATCGCCAGAAGACCTACTGCTGTGCTTCGAGTGATGGTGGTGCTGTTTACGACGACTTTTGATTTTGATCTGCTTGCCTTGGCTGTTGGTGGTCGCGCGGTATCGCTTCTTGTCGACTATAAGAGTAGGCTTCCCACTCTCGTCGTGCAAAATCATTTCGTCTTCTTCAAGCTCAATGACAGGAACTTCGTCATCAAAGGCGAAGCCGTCTGGATCATTTGAAAACTGTGGCATTACTTATGATATAACGTGACACTGAGCCAATATGTAATAAATATGAATAAAGTAGAGTAAACAGAAAGGAATAATGAAAGGTATTAAGATGGGGGATTGTGTGTATTTATCTTTATTTACTGATCAGCGCTCTATTTTAAATGTAACGTGAATGCCAATTGATCAGGATAGCAGTCCTATCATAATAGTTCTTGGGGTAATTCAGGAACAAAAATAGATATAATAATATGTTTCAAAGATAATTCGAAGGGCTGGCTGTGGGTGGTTTGTAGCTAAAGTGAGAACACAAAAATAAAATAAAAATAAACCTGCCTTAACGATCAACCCAGTTCAAAAAAAAAAAAAGGAAGGCCGGTTTTTACGTGGCTGATTCTACCCTTGACTTGCTGAAGACAGGAGGATCAAAATATACCTACGTAGCATATAATATTCTATCAGTATCGGCTTCGTCCATTCTTCTGCAATGTTATGCACTACATGGTCTAATGGCCGGATCCGTTATATTATTATAGCAGTTCTACCTGCCATGCGGACTTGAATGTGGAGAGTTGGCGAGACTTGTCTAGCCCCTTGCAATGTCCCTTACTTGAATTTGGTCTCTGTGATCTATAATTAAATATAAACGTTGCTCTGATTGTTTCTATTTTAAAGTCGGCATAATGAATGATTTAGTAGATCTGGTCGTGCACTCTCGAGTTTTACGATCAGAAAGGCCACTCTTGGAAATGCGACAGTAAAAAAGTTATTTTGGTGGAAAAACTTGAGACATAAGATTTATTACATGTATTTTATTTCTTGTTTAAATTTAAAGTTGTAATTACTTAATCCCTTACCCGATTCACTCAGAAAATTTTTTTTCTCTGACTGTACAGACATCTGAAAAACTTTGCCATCACCACCTTTTTCTTCTCTAACCAGTCTTGTTAAGCAATACATTCGCCGTATTACAGCACAAACTAGATATTCATCATGTCTGAAGAAATCAACACCAGCCACTGCAGATTCTACGAGAACAAGTACCCCGAGATTGACGATGTTGTCATTGTCAACATCAAGGAGGTAAGTACACGCCGATGTCAAACGCTATCACGGCGCTATTGTTTAATTGCTGTAGAAACAGTACTAACACATTGTAATTTCAACAGATTGCTGACATGGGTGCCTATGGTAAGCACTAGCAAGGCCTTTTCTTTTTTTTCCCTACTCAGGTTTAGTTTAACCTTTTGGTATGGGCAATGTAGAGATCAAATCACTAACACACATTTTCTACAGTCAAGCTTCTTGAGTACGACGACATTGAGGGTATGATTCTGCTCTCCGAGCTGTCCAGAAGAAGAATCAGATCTATTCAGAAGCATGTCAAGGTTGGCAAGAACGAAGTCGTTGTTGTCATGAGAGTCGACACAGATAAGGGTAAGTTTTATTGGCATCATCGACATGATGTAGCTCGTGCCACCAGCCCAGTCGCTAACCGCTGTTATAGGTTACATTGATTTATCGAAAAGAAGAGTCTCTCCGGAGGACGCCGCCAAAGCCGAAGAGAAATACAACAAGTCAAAGGCTGTTCACTCTATTCTGCGTCACGTTGCTGAGAAGCACAAGGTTCCTTTGAAGACCCTTTACGAAACCATTGGCTGGCCATTGAGTCGAAAATACGGCCACGCCTACGATGCATTCAAGATTGCCATCACCAGTCCTGATACCGTTTTTGAGGATATCACCGGCCCCTCGCCAGTTATTTTAGAGGAAGTCAAGACGCAGATAGGCAGAAAGCTCACACCAAACCCCACCAAGATCCGTGCTGATATTGCCGTTTCTTGTTTCAGTTATGAGGGTGTTGAGGCTGTTAAGGCTGCCCTCAAGGCTGGTGAGGCTCTGAACAGCGAGCAGGTCCCCATTCAGATCAAGCTTGTTGCTGCTCCTCTCTTTGTTTTAACCTCTCTTTCCGTCCACAAGCAGAAGGCCATTGAGACACTGAACGAGGCTATTGAGGTCATCAAGACCAACATTGAGGCGGCCGGTGGCACTCTCGAAGTTAAGATGGCGCCCAAGGCCGTCACCGAGAACGATGACGCCGAGCTCGCCAAGCTCATGGAGAAGTCTGAGGCTGAGACCAGAATGGTTTCAGGTGACGAGTACGACTCCGGTGATGATAATGAGGACTTTAATTAGAGAGGCTAGAATAGTAGTCGTTATGTATGAATAAAAAAAAACTATTATTATTATTATTAGACCAAAATAGGTTGATCTATTGATGAGGGATCTTGTACTTTTGAGCTAGTAATTATATACTGCATTGCTATAACTACTGTTAGTTTTAATCTACTGTTAAATTCCAGTAAAATCTATCGAAACAGTTAATGCTAATCGTCAATTTTTTTTTAACTGTTGATTGCCACTTTCCAAACTATTTCTTTTTCACAAGAAACAATAACAAAATATAAATACTATTAATTTCTATTAGTTTCTTTTTCTTTTACTTTTTCTTTCTCCTCCTGATCTCTTATTCTTCTGTCTTTTTTTTCTCTTATATTCTAGCCTAAATATTATTGTTTGGTTGCTATCTACGTTTATAAACCTCAATTTTAACAATCATAAGACGCATATTTTCTTTACACAATGACAATCAGAACAGCAACACATGCCGGGTCATGGTATGAGGGTAGCAAACTCCGACTTTCCAAGCAGCTTGACCGACTCTTAAGTGCTGTGGGAACTGCTCACCCCGAGTACCCCTTGGCTGGTGCCCGGGTCTTGGTAGGACCGTAAGTTTATCCCTTTTCGAATCCTCGACTCTATGAATCAATAGGAATTCTAACCTCTTTTTTTTCAAAGGCATGCCGGTTATGTTTATGCTGGCCCGACACTGGCAGAGACCTACAAAGTATGGGATACATCTAAAGTGTGAGTATATACAAATCGGTAATACCCCAATAGCAATCACCTGTCTCGAGTTTCGTGCAATATATGCTAATAGAGTCTGAATCAGAAAACGGGTTTTTATAATGGGCCCTTCACACTACATGTACTTTAAAGGTTTTATGATAACCGGGTTTTCAGAGTTTGAAACTCCGTTAGGAAATATTCCGGTAGATGTCGACTGTAAGTATACTACGCTTTAAGTTTACTAACAAGAAGTGCGGGCTGGTCTAACATAACTGGTTTTAGGTATTGAAAAACTCAAGACATCCGGACTTTTTGGAACATTTCCTAGCGATGCTGACGAAGAAGAGCATGGCATTGAGATGCATCTGCCGTTTCTCTACAAGGCGACCGAAGCGTGAGTTTTCCCCATCTGACGATGTTTTCGCATATTTTATTTAGAATGAAGGCTAACCAACATCTATTTCTACCAGAAGTGAGAACGGTGTACCTAAAATTGTCCCTATAGTTGTTGGTAGCTGTTCCAAGAGCGACGAAAAGAAGTTGGGCAAGGTTCTTGCTGAGTACTTTAAAGATGAAGAAAACAGTTTTATTGTGAGCACGGACTTTTGCCATTGGTGAGTGACTATAAACGGTATTTGTTGTGGCCTACCGCTAACCTTTACTTTTTACAGGGGCAAGAGATTCAGCTATAGAGCTTATACAGAGATGGAGGACGCGAGCGTCATAGCTGAGCTCGGACTGGGGTATAAGCTGTCACCCGACAGCACTCCAATTTATAAATCTATAGAGTACTTAGACCGCAAGGGAATGGCTGTGCTGTCGGCTGGATCCACAAAGGCGTGGAACGACTACATTGAAGACACCGACAATACCATTTGCGGACGCAAGCCGTTGTCAGTCCTGCTACATACCATAGAGAACCTCAGTGACACTCGTATGGTCCAAAACGGCTTCACAGACACTGCCCAGCGCAGCTCCTGGGGTAAGCTACAGTGGATTGGCTATGCGCAGAGTAGCAAAGCAAAAACTATAAGTGACAGTAGCGTCAGCTATGCTAGCGGTTATGCCATCGCCTAGATTTATTGGTATATTTTGCGATTTGAAAAGGTTCAGAACAATATAGGTTTTACTTGATTTTTGTAATTTTCAAACATTTTAATCATGTTGAATTGGTATAAAGAGTGCTTTACCCGGATTTGAGCGTAGACTTTTTTTTTTCCCACGCATTACCAGTTATGGCTCGTTCTCCCTTTTTTTTCTTGCCAGATACACATCACCAAAGATTTCGACAAACACTCCGTCGCCAGCTTTTGAGCCCTGTTGGTAAAGAAAAAAAAAAAAAGACGCAACACCTTTATCAACTCTGGTCTCTTTCTCTTTCCAAAATTCCACGGCTTCTTTTTATTAAGCAGACGAATTAATTAACGCCATTGTACCGAAACCACATTATTAGCATTTAAGCCGACTATTTTACTCTGGTCTTAGTTAAAATGAGTGACGCCAAACTGTTCACGAGGGTAAGAATGAATTGGTAGTATTCTATTGGACTGAGCTCTAGCTAACCACAAACAAATGGTTTTATTTCTTTTTTAATAGGGCAAAGCTGCCGAACTTCGACACGAGCTGAGTCTCGATAAGAAGGACAAGAACAACAAGAGCAAAAAAATGGCATTGAAAAAGATTGTTGCGAATATGACCATGTCAAACAATGAAATGATTACACTTTTACCTGATATTGTTACGTGTATGCGAATTAACGATATTGATATCAAAAAAATGTGAGTATTATTTCTTTTTAACGATGCTCTTTAGTTTGAAGAACCGTTATATTGACATGTTCTGCATACAGGTGCTTCTTGTTTCTGTTGACATACGCAAAGGCAAAGCCCGATCTCGCGAGTAAAGCTATTCCAATTCTAATAGCTGACTTGGAGGATTCGTCCCCCCTGATTCGTGCCCTCGCCTTAAGAACCATGTCCGCTATTCCTGTCAAGGAGTTTTTTGACGCAGTTGTCGACCGAATTCCTTTCGCATTACAAGATCATGACCCTTATGTTCGGAAAACTGCCGCATTCAGCGTTGCCAAACTGTGGAACCATGATTCTAAAGTTATTGAGGAGAAGGGCTTTATTAACGACCTGAATAAACTTCTTGGCAACTCTAACCCGACCGTCGTCGCCGCGGCACTTGCAGCCCTTAACGACATCTCCGAAAAGTCACCCAGCCTGCAACTTTCGATTGACCGCACACATGCGTTTAACTTGGCTCATGTGATTCCTGACTGTAACGAGTGGTCGCAAAGTTACATCATCACAGCTCTCATGAACTATGTCCCTCAAACTTCGTCCGACGCTGTCATCATGATTGAGCGTATGACTCCCAGACTCCAGCACGCCAATTCTTCGGTTGTACTGGGCGCTATTAGACTGATTGTGTACCTCAGCAACTATGTCTCCGACCTAAACAACGCAATCCCTCATCTAGATCGGAAAATCGGCCCAGCGTTTGTCATCCTGCTGCAAAAACCCCCGGAGATTCAGTACCTTGCGCTCAGAAACTGTATTTTGCTCTTGCAGAGTCGGCCTCAACTGCTCAGTCTCGATGTTAAGGTGTTTTTGTGCAAGTACAATGATCCGATTTATGTCAAGGCTACCAAACTCGAAATTATCTTTTTGCTTGCGGATGAACGCAACATTCGTACGGTCCTGCGCGAACTACAGGAGTGTGCAACTGAAATTGATGTTCAGGTTGTGAGAAAGTCAGTGCGCGCCATTGGTAAGCTTGCAATCAAGATTGAAAAGGCTGCCGAGGCGTGTCTCGAGGCATTAATAGATTTGGTCTCAACAAACGTTTCGTATATTGTTCAGGAGGCCACAGTGGTGATTAAGAACATTTTTAGACGTTATCCCAATCGCTATGAAGGCGTTATCTCGACCCTCTGTGAACATTTGGACTCTTTAGATGAACCAGAGGCCAAGGCGGCCATGATTTGGATTATTGGCCATTATGCAGACAGAATTGAGAATGCTGACGAGCTTTTGGAGAACTTTTTGGCCAACTTCAAGCAAGACACTGTAGAAGTACAGCTAGCTCTACTCACTGCGATTGTCAAGTTGTTTATTGCAAGACCAGCCAAAGCGCAATCGCTGGTGCCCAAAGTGCTGGGCTGGGCTACAGAGGAGTCTGATAACCCAGATGTCCGCGACCGTGGTTACATGTATTGGCGGCTGTTGTCAGCAGACCCCAAAGCCGCTAAGGGTATTGTGACAGGCGAAATGCCACTGATCACAGCGGACTCAGATCGCATGGACGATGAGCGACTGGAGGAGCTAGAGCTGTGTATTGGCTCGCTTGCCACAATCTACCTCAAGCCCGTAAAGCAGGTGTTCCGCCTGGCCAAAGTCCGGACTCTTCCAGAAAGCCCCGCTTTGGCGCCGCGGATGCTGCTCAAAAAGCCGGACCTGGTGACCCAAAAGTCCACCCCCAACCTCAAGCGCGCATCTACTGTGCTTGGCACCACTAGTGTCAGCACGACTACGAGTGGCTACGCCGATAGTCTTGCTTCTACGGCTGGCATCAAGCCTGGACTCGCACGCTCGCAGACATTATCGACTGCCATGGGCGGACTGTCGCTGCGCCGCGACAATGGAAGCCATCCTAATTTGTCGCTTAGTACGACTGGTGCTTTGGGTGGCAGTCTAGTTGATAGCAGCAGCAACACCCCGTCCCAAAACTTCTTTCAGCCACAACTCCCTTTCCAACAGCAGACACAGATCCCGCCGCTGCAGCCGCAACAAACCGCCCAGACTCTACAGATGTCTGGTCATGGATTCCAGCGACAGCCGTCGATGAACATGATTCATGATCCCACGGCGGGAGGACTTCTTGATGCGGGGCCAAGCTATCAGACGGGTACTACAGCGAACACAGGGCTGCCACCAACGTCGGTTGCCACGCAGAACTCGTTTTATACAACGGGCCACAATGCCAGCAGCTCGGGCTTTGTCAACATGACCACTCTGCCTAATAACACCAGCTACTCGCAGTCTGAGTCGCTTATTGGCGACAGCTTGACCGGCGCCGGCGCCCCACAACAGCAGCAGTACCAACAGTATCTCACCCAACAGCCGCAGCAGTTCCAGTACCACCAGCAACCGCCTATGCCTCAGCAACCACAACAGCAGCAGAGCTATCTCAATGGCCAAAACGGGTCTTCCCACGACCTCCTGTTTTAACGATTGACCGTAACAAGCTGGTAGGGGGGTTTTTTTATTTTATTTTATTTTTTGTTTACAAATGTGCTAGTGACTTCCATCCATCTCGATCCTCTTAAGTTCTCTGTCTTCCCCCTTTTTTTTTTTTTCTTTCAATATCAGTATATTTGGAAAAAAAAAAAAAAAAAAAATTTTTTGAAAGAAGGAAATTATTT
>Ga0160505_100456_pt1 | contig 23719 bp, 33 predicted proteins | sample DIDeMG_FD_108225 | JGI IMG/M metagenome (GOLD analysis project Ga0160505, IMG submission 108225) | Enriched chicken feces microbial communities from UW Madison campus, WI, USA - DID2874_E49_Stillage MG | ecosystem: Host-associated > Birds > Digestive system > Large intestine > Fecal ... | reverse complement strand
GTGCTGAAGCGACGTATAGTATCGCCACGGCGAGTAGCGGTGTGGGGTGCACGAAGGATACCTGTCCGCTGAAGAAGTGGAGGCCAGGCATGTGGGAGCGGAATCTGAGCAGGTCAGCAGGCAAGCCTCATGTGTACACTTACGACTCCCACAGGCGGCCAACGTTTCCTGGCGCCCATGCATCGTTTTGCGCGAGGCGGGCCGGGAGCTCGTTCTTGAGCCGGTGGACAGCCTCGAGGACACCAGAGTACTCTTGGGGAATGTTGTCGAGGGGCATGTCAGCGTCCTCGGCGTCGTCCTCGTCCGCCTCCACTTCGAGCCCGAGGTCGAGCTCCAACGTGTCGCCGCTAGTTCCCCGCGGATGGCTGGCAGCTGCGCTGCTGCCGCTCTCAGCCACTGGTGCGCGGGGAGGAGGCACAACTCCGCCCGCCTGCAGCTGAGCAATGAGGCCTTCGAACTGAGCCTGCGCCGCTTCCAGAGCTTTGATCCGTGACGTGACATCGCTGCGCCAGAGCTCGGTACATGTGTGCGCGGGGTACGGTCCCGGAGACCACATGCGCGCCGCGTTCGCACGCGGGACAAAGTCGCAAGTTGCACCTGTCCGTCGACAGCGGCGGCATCTGCGCGTTAGCCCTCCGGCACAGGTGATGCGCTCTTCTCGGCCTTGCAACTAGATGGAATACTCACGGTGGATCCGTGGCCCCAATGCACTTCATTTTGAGAGACCGGCATCGTGCTAGATGGGATCAGCGAGATGTCCAAGAGATGGATTAATGGCCATGGGGTAGAGATTGCGCGCCCAGGACCAAACAAGGGGTGCGTCATATCCCATACCGCAACTGTTGCACTCACTGCACGCCTGAGACGTCCTCCCAGTGTTCAGCTTCCGTTTCTTTGTCCCATTCCCTCCATTCCCTGCTCCATTGCTGCCGTTCGCGCTGTTGTTGCCGTTCTCATCGTGGTCGAGGTCTGGCGGCGCGCCGCGCGGCTTGGAGCTGGTGGTGCGCGGGGACGTATCGTCTGTCGTTGATCCGTTCTCCATTGCGGCCAGCCTGTCACTTCACCGCTGAAGTGAATGCAGTTGGGAAAGGTAGATTGTGCAAAACGTAAAGTGTGACTGAAGAGACTAGTGATTCTTTGGTCACAGAAAGGAGCCCGGACTGAAACCAAACTGAACTCGAGTGCACGGGATTGCAAGCGCAGGGACGATCGAAGGCGGAGAGGTGGATATATCCGGTGCGTGACGAAAACAAGCTAGTCGCCAAGTCGATGCTAGCGCCGAGGTCTTGTAGTTGGGCGATGCAGGAACCGAGGCAAGACAAGGGCGGAGTAGGTGGAACAGTGCAAGGTCGGGGTCGAGAGTGAGGCCGAGGATGGGGATGAGGATGAAGACAACAGTAAGATTGATGACGGCGAAAGGGCGCCAGGTGAGACATAGAGCGGTAAGCGTTTACGTGCCGTGAATGGCGGATATACTCAACGACGAAATGGAGCAGGCAACACCCGCACCGAGCATTTCTCCGCACCTGCATAGAAAATCCACAAAAGTCACAAGAGAACAATCTCGGACCGAGTCAAAAAGTGTACACCGCAAGGTGTCAAACGCTCGGAGGGGACCGGCCAAGGTGTGCGGTGCACTCCCATGTGTCCGCCTCCACTTTGCTCATTGTCGCGATTCCAGACTGGATTCTGCCGGTCGGTCTCAGGTTACTCGATGTTGCCGGCCTTTTAGCGCTCCTCTCACTGGTCCGCCTAGGCCGATTAGGATATACAGCGTACGTCCAACCAACCCTGGGAATGCACCTGGGGCTGCTCGCCCCGGCATCCCTGATCCGGCTGGGAACTTTAACACTGATCACCTCTTCGTATTACAATCCAGTGGCGGCGGTTCGCCTCCGGTCTCGGTAGCCGACGCCGGCATACCAACACCGACCAGACGAACAGTTTGCCGCTTGTATCGGACATGGCCCGAAGGTACCACGAGGACGCGGGGTGGAGGCGCTTACTCTCGCCACCATCAGACATGACAAGACCCCAAACAGTCAGCAACGTGCGCCACCTCCCCAGCGCCAGACACACTCGAATCGAGTCCGATCCCGATCCGAATGGCCACAACAGCCCTCCGTGTGGCCATTGCGATTGGATTCCTATCAGGTGCTTCGTCGCCATGTCCACGCCTCCCCCGTCGAACTCGCCCATGCCTTGTTGTTTCTGAACTTGTTGAGTTGGACGCGCCTCTTCTCGGCTGTTTTCCACCTGGGTCTGACCTTATGAGCAAATTTGACAGTGCCAAGAGAATGAAGTGACAATGGAGAGTCCGTGATAGCGCCGAACGCGCAACTCGAGTCAGAATGCAGACGCCCGTGCCCTCAACCCTGCTGGACGCCACAGGGTACTGATAGGTGATGGCTGTGCGATTTTCTGATTCCAGACATGGAATAGAGAAAGTCTTGTTTAGTTGTTGAGAGGGGAACAACATGGTCGGCAGCTCCGTGGCGTGCTCTTGTTCATCACGACATCAACGAACCGGCACGACCATGACAAGACGACAATGACATCTCCGGCTAACGACGGAACACACTCCCGTCGCCTATTAACTGTCCCATATGGGGCCTCAGGGCAGAGTATCTCCGAGGACATCGGATCTCGGATCTCGGTCAAGTTGGGAGTGTTCGAGTGGGTTCAAGTGGGTGCACTCGGTGATCTGCAAAGGTTGATACGTGAGTTGGGCCTGCTCATTTTGGACGGGAATGAGACTCCGACAGCGACCAAGTCGCGGGCCGACTTTCGACTCGTCGCCAAACTTCATCATCAGCCATCGATCCCCATATACAGCCACCAAGGTTGAGTAGAGGGATAAGGATGTGTAGCCACAAAAATTTGTACATCCTGATGTATGATAGTGATTGGTCCTTTGCTTTCGGAATCAGGCTGGCGTCCAGCTGACGGTCGCCCCTGTGTGCTTGCCGCTTTTCACTTGCCACTTCGCCACCTGTCGCTCGCACGGCGACGGCCGCTGTCGCCCAACCTATGTGCCGGTCCAACGCAAAAATCTTCTCCTTCAACCCAAACAAGTCTATTGAAATCACACACGTTCTACCGCTTGGACACACATGGTCTACTCTTCAGCCTCGGGCTCATTGGGCAGCTTGATGGTACCTTGCCGCGGCCAGCACTGGTACGCGAGGGTGCCCGAGGACACAGCGCCAAGAACACAGAGCGCGATGTTGATCGGCGTGTAGTCCCCACCGAGGGGACCTTTGATTAGACGGTCGAGAGGGTTGAGAATCAGGCCAACAGCGCCAGACAGCGTCATTGCCAGGCCGTACACTGTGCCAAATGTCTCAAAGCCAAAGACCTTGGCTGCGTAGTCGCTATCCGTCAGTAAAGACTGTAGTTGTGACTCACGAGATGGCAGTGTAGAACAGGGGGCGGAAGGAGACGAGCATTGCGATGCCGACTAGCTGTGCGGCGGTGTATGGCAGGAGCGTGAGGATGCCAAACACCACACCGAGAGCTATCATCACGAGCGCGACGTCCCGCTGTTTCCTGGTGTCCAGGAGCCACCCCACGGCGGGGACCATGGCGATGCCAGCCGCCGGGAGAAGGAACGTGAATGCTAAGACGTCAGAGGGTTTCAACAGGAAACGTACCGTCTGTAAGACGCTCGGCGAGCACATCGTCCTTGGTGTAGTACATAAGCTGAGACTGAACTGTGGCGAGGTACCAGTTGATGCGAGTCCTGACAACGTGAGACCAATCTCTTCAATGAGACTCACATGTGTACGATGGTCATAAACTCCATGGCCCAGAACCACCTTGAGCTAATCTGCTCCCTGACCGAGCGGCCAAACATGCTTCCAACAACCGGGTCATGGGTACCACTCACGGCCTGCGCGAGGGCCGTGTCGTCATCGTCGTCGTTGATATTGTACGCGACGCGGGAGAAGGCGGAGCTCATGCGCCTCCTCGACAGGTGCTCCTGCAGCTCAGGCACAGAGGACGCGGAGACGCGGGAGAAGGCAGAGTTCATCATCTCGGACGACCGGCGGTTGAAAGGAGAGGTGAATAACGGACGGGGCGTCTGTGGCGACGGAGCGCGGATCGTCGATGGCGTCTCAGGACCACTGGGGACCACAGTCGCGTCCGCCTCGTCCGATAAGCGTTCGTACAGCTCGCGCGGAGCGTACGTCAGCTGCTGCACGATGAGGCTGATGTCAGCTCCGTTCCTTGCTCCAAGCTTACAGGATGGGGACAATGGCATAGCAGCCAAAAAACGCTTGCCTGCAGGTTAGCGGAGCTCCTCCCCGGCCTCGACATGACGTACAGGCTCGGCCGGCCACCGAGGGCAAAGTAAACCTGTTTGAACACCACAAGCGGCATAGAGCTTGCGTCGAATGCGCCGGTAATGGCGCCGAGGATGAGGCCCGCGCGGTCAGGGAACGCATTGGACACTGAGGCAGGTCAGCAGGACATGTGATACCCGACGTACAGTGGAACTGGGAGAGAAACAGCGCCGGCGCTCCAAGTGCCATGAGAAAGTATCCGCTGCATGTCAGCGCTTCGGCCGGTCATCCCTGCCTACATCAGGTACGTGTCAATGTCTTCGAGATGTCAGCGTCACCGGGATCCTAAATCTTACATGTGCCGACATGTCCGACGCTAAAGGTCAATGTCCCCGCGGCGAACACTGCCCCTCCGACAATGCTCGCGATCTGCGGGCCCACAGTGTCGAGAAACCATCCGATCGGGAGAGATGCGCACTGCCATCAGTGGACTGTCTCCGAGATGACCCTAAGTGTGTCCAAGGTAACGGCCGGCGACATAACAGCAGGCACCGGCGTAGAACTCGATCTGGAGATTCTTGGGTAGCTCCAGCATATTATGTCCGGCACATTGTGTCCGACGGTCTCGGTGTTCACAGATCACACCAGTGCTCACACCGGCAAGCACGCGTCGTCTCCTGGACAATGACTTACATTGGTTGTGCTCGTTGTAACGATGAACAGGAGATTCAACTTTGTGTCCTGCTCCGCACAGCCCGATTTCCCATCGCACAAATCGGCGTACACGCCTGCATCGAGGAGAACCGGCTTGAGCGCGGCGAATCCGAAGACGAGACCTGCAAGGAAGAAGCTGATGCGGAATCAGCATGTCTTGCAACTGAGATAGTTCAATCTGAGACGTGCCTCACCAGAAGATGACGCTGGACGCGACCTGCAGGAACCTCAGCGCGGGCGATACGCTGCTCGGCAACATTGTGTCGATGCTAATAGTCGGCGGAGCACAACGCTCTACTCTCGACAAGAGTACGCTTTGTACTGATCGTCAGTGTCGCGGTGGTATCGACGACGGTATGTCATGTGTCAAAAGGTAAGCGGTCAGCGGAGAGTGGAGTAGGATCAGGATAGCGTCATTCATTGGAATGCGATTTCAGCCAATGGCTCAGCCACGCCGTATCTTTCAGGTCCCCCTATTTTGTGGCTGCGACTTCTTGTTTCACCCGTCACGGAATGTATGGACGATTTTGTTTGGTCCCACCGGGGCATGTCCGATAGCGAGGGCGTCATTTCAGGTGGTGTCGCCGACCATTGAGAAATCGAGACCTGCTTGCGTGACGGTGATACATGGCCGCCGCTGGCGTTGCTGTGTCGATCCAACCATCATAACACACACACAGGCGAGCTGTCCATTCCCTAACTTTGCGTCCATTCCGTCCGCCGGATACAACTTTTATAATCTGACTACGGTACTGACTGATCCAACGGATCCCACACGCGTGGCTCAAGCTTCAAGTTTACTCCACTTCCTCGGCTGCGACTCTTGACGGCGACTGGCCTTGGCACAGTGAGAACCCCGTCCCTGCCCACTATCTTCTCCGGCGGAGATAGGTTATCTCGTTTCGTTGGTTTGAGCAAGCGACCACCGCCTTACTCTTTCTCATTCCCATGACCAACGTCTCGCTCCAGTCATGCTTATTCTTACTCTTATTCAAGAGCTTGTTTCTTTGTAACGTTCTCCTCACCAAAGTCCGTCGTCCAGGACAGGAGAGTTCCTTTTCAGGACCCAGGATGTAACGGATCGCCATCGGAGCACGGCTGTTGGCGACGAGATTACTGCATACGGCGACGCCGATGACACTAACGACGGAGTGGCCATCTTGGACAAGGACAGCAAGCCTGAAGTAAGCTCTCACCGCTGTATAACTATCGGTTTCTAAACTATACGCTCAATCTCGTGCGTGTCACACACCACACACCACAACTGTCACATCGCTGAAACCCATCTCGATCCTCAGATCCAGCGGAATCGATCAGAGCTAAAAGACAGTTATTACATGCCGAGACTCCCAGCGGAAGCCCTCACTGTCTGCGAGTGCATGTCGGGACACACTCACATGGCTCTTGGCCCTCACGACAGTCTGGACCCGTCGGAGAATACGCCTGTACTACAGGACAATAAAGGCCCGTAAGAGCGTAAGGACGAGCTTGTTAAACTTGACATCCGAGCCGAACGTCTGTCGACGTGACCGGTGTGTGGATGTGCAGGAGGTGCAGGAGGTTGGCAGCTCGAGCCCCCGTGTCAGATTCCGTTCCTGGCCCGTGGCAGATGGGGGACTCAGATGTCAGATGTTAGCGGCAGGGTGGAAATCGAGACCGCTGACATGCTTGCACCGCCATTGACGTTGGAAGTTTGATGATAGAAACACACCAACCAGTCCAGTAATTGAAGACTCCTGAGGCAGCAAACAGTCCTTGAATTACCTACCCTCACTGTGATCACATCAGTGCAGGACGGGGGACGTTGACAGGGCCGGAAGCACTCCTGACAGGGCCATTGGACGGGCGCTGCAGTTGATGGTAACAGCAACACTAGAAGTCGACGATGTAGGACGAGTTTCCAAGTCATGACGAAAATGGAAACCCGCTCAGCGTCTAGTGCGTGTTACGCTGTGCGACGACGAGCAACGCACAGCGACTAGGGCCACTCTGAAACGTTTAGGCTTCGGCCTGACCAAAGTGGCGATGTCATCTAGCGGTGCCTGAGTTTGGGTCCTCTGGCCCAGTGGCAGTTGGCAGTCTTTGTTGAACTGTAATGCCGGCATCGTTGTATGATGACCCTTCAACTTGCGTTGGAACGGGGCAGATGCTGGCAAATTAGTCTATGCCCATCTCATAATGTCTCCCTCATACCGCCGCCGCTGTGCGAAATGTGCCCATTCTAGGCAGCGAAGAGCATAGCTTGAGCCCAGTTCGGAGGCTGCTTCGGGCTCATCGGCACCTATAGCTGAAGCACCGGCTCCTCATGCTGAAATGCATCCCGTACAGCTGGGAAGGGGGTGGAGATGCTACCCCCCGTGCCCTGTTCCTTCTCTCCTCTGCTCCCCGACCTTGACAACACATGGCCTTGTGAACAACAGACTGCACCGAAAAGGCAAGGGGGAACGAGCTGGAAAGCGACATGGTAACAACAGCTGCCGACCAACTGAAACCTAACTGTATTGGGCCAAGCACACTTACTGTACAGAGGCGCAACACCGAGAGCGTAAGGTTGCGGCAAGGTACCGTCATCGTCAACCACCACCATCACTGACTAGAGTTTGCGGCACTGCACTCTGCGTGTGGCCAACAACGTTTGACCCCGTCTCTACAACGAGATTGACCTCACAGCCATAAAAGAGCTAGATCCCTCTTCCGTGTCGCCGTTTGATCCCCCCAGTCTTCATTCCATCACGTACATTCCTCACCACTTGAGGTTGCGTGTTTGTTTGTGTTCTCCATCCACTCGGCCATCGACGACAACAGAATCGGCGGATAAAAAGGCGGGCCTCAATACTCGCGCTTCCACTTCCCCCTTCCGACTCCCCTGACTCTCACCCTCATCTGCCGCTCATTACCTTCCAACTACACGCTAGCGGCATCCGTTATCCTGGCGGTCATTACCGTCGCTGGATCCTAACAGACGACGCCTCCAAGCCATCATTGCATACCTTTGGACCACCGTCGTAGCCTGCCACAGTCATGTCCGACGTTCCTGGGTGGGCGTACGCCGCCATAGTGGTGCGTATCCACATTGCACGTCTCGAATGTCTCGCGTACCTGTTGCACGAACATTCATTATTCTACAGCACTTTGTTCGGCGGTGTCTCACTCTGCAACACCGTGTGCCGAGACATGCGAGACGCGACACACGACACGATACATGAAAGAAACGCTACTGACTGAACAGTTCTGTGTGCTGTTCGCCATCACCATCGTCGGTCTCGGAATCATGCTGCACCGCACACGAATGCAGTTGAGATCAATGAAGACGGTCGATGGGAGCGCGGTTGAGGCAGGGCAACAGGTCCGATCACCCGTGCGCCAGAACTCGACGCGAACAGCCCTTCTCGCAATGTGAGTACCACCACCCATCAACCATCCACCATCCACCATTGCGCATCCATCCACGTCAAGGACGTCCGAGAACAATGGGACTCGGAGCACGTCTCCTTGCATCCTTACGGAGAAATGCCTCCTGCATCTCTACACTCGGTGTGCATCCCAGACAACGCACTGCATTGATTGCACCTTGGATATGCTGTCACCCACGGCACGAGTGGTGCAAACCTTGTTGAGGACACAGCGCACTGCCTCCACTCTCCGCACGGGGTGCATGCATTCCCGCTGGTCGGATGCGTGCGCCACTTGGCGGAACGGTCCTCGAGGTACGACGCGAAACATCACGCCAAACTCTATCTGGCGAGTGGTGGTTTGCTGTTCCTGGCACACGAAATGACTGTTGCCACTGCCTATTCCAGACATTTGTCCCCGGTGACTTCGGTTGTGCCTCGTTCCCGCCCTCGTCCAACCATAAACTAGAATCCTGCATGAGTGGATGTGGCAGCTGACACCCGCCCAGTTCGCGCGTGTTCGCAAAAAACCAGTCAGAAGACGATGTCGAGGCGCGCTCCCCGATGATGGCGGACATTGGCCACTCGTGGGAGTCGCCCCCGCGGCCAAGCAAGAGCAGCACGAGCAGCGAAAAGAGTGATATCGACGAGAAGGGCGCGGGAAATGCCACGCGCGCACCGACAGTGCGCACAGTTGCCAACCCCGTGCGCTCGCCATCAGTTTCGAGCAGCCACGGAAGCACGGGCAGCATCTTTGGAAACAGCAGCATCTTCAGTGGGACGACCAGCAGCACCGCCGGCAGCTCCATTACAGCCTTGACCCCCGCGCCGCGTAAGGTCCGTGGACCCCGCCAGCAGCCCCGCGTTTCAGTCTCGCAGCTTGTTATTCCCAACCAGCCGACCAAGCCAGCCGAACACCCAGCCGAGGCTCCGCAGTCGCTGGCGGCGCCCGAAGCCGTGGTCAAGCGTGCCGCCTCCCCTGTCCCGCCACCGCCGCCTTCGAAGCACATCACGTCCACCAAAATCCCGCCTGCCGAACCGCCTCAGTCTACCTCCCGATCCTCTACACTTAACGCGCCCGTCACTCCAGCCACGCCCGCAACCCCAGCCACGACCACCACCAGTCGCCCCCCGTCCCGCTCGGCCGTCACCCCCAACATGGCCACATTCTCTGAAGCTGGATCGCGGCCGCGTCCCGCGGTATCCGTCAACACCCGCATGAGCTCGAGGAAGCCGTCGGTCGACGTTCGTCCCATGCCCCTCATCCACGAGTCCCACGCGACCAATTCTGGCCCGGTCCTGCCCCCAGCCTCGGCGTTCCCTGCCAGTGCTAAGTGTGCCCCCGTGAGACCGGACAGCAAGTTTAGCACTGGCGAGGAGAGCGAGTTCCCGACTACCCCGACCGAGGCGTACTCCCCCGACAGCATGTATTCGCGCCGTACATCAACCGCGACCAGGGCGTCGACGCTTGGAGTGCATTCGCCGGACTCGTTTCCCCCTGTTCCTGAGATTCCGGCCCAGTTCTCCCAAACACAGCCCCAGGTCGAGGTGCCAGCTGAGAGCGAGGACAAGACTGAGGTCGAGGCTGAGAACGAGCCTGCACCGGAATCTGGACTGAAAACTTCGCACATCCCCGGGCACGTTCGTCAGGACACAGCGGCCACGTTTGGACACGTTGTCTCGCCGCGTACCCAGCGCCACACGTTCGGCATGGATCCCGTGAGCAAGAGCCCTACCACCGTCACCGTCTCAATCTCTCCAGGAGGCTACTCTATCACGAGGAACCCGTCCAACGCGGCGTCCTACCGCGGCCACCGTCGCGCCGTTTCGGACGAATCGTACTCGTCGCCCGCGGTGGAAGTGACATTTGAGGTGGACGAAGAAGATGAAGACGCCGCCCTGACGCCGAGATCCGGACGCCCAATCTCAATGTACCCCACTTCGATTGACCAGATGCTCTCGGCTGCCGAGAAGACTGGATCGACCCCTCACAAGCTCACACCGGTGCACTCGCCTGCGCCATCTACGCCCGAGCCGGCTCATACGCGTAACGTGAGCACGAGTAGCATCCAGAGCACTGGCAGCTTTGGCAGCAGCAGCGCTGTGGGCCGCGGGGGGCACAGGCGGTACGAGAGCGACTGGAGCATGAACAGTGTCTCGACGACACAGCCCGACCTCACGACCTCAATGACCGCCTCGTCCGCAAGCTTGAACAGCAACCTCTCTTCGGGCCCTGAGACCGTCTGGCTCAACACGCCCCGTTCCAGTCAGTACGGCCACCCTTCGGCCCACCCGTCGCCCCATCCGTCGCCGACGCCGAGCCTCAACGCGTACCTCAACCCCTCGGCCTCGGTCTACCGCCAGAATTCGCCAGTGTACTCTCCAGGCGGCACCTCTCTCCGCTTGTCAGAGCTTACGAGCGAGCAGGACGTCGAGGACTACGTTGCGACGGCCACTGCCAATCTGACGTCGCATACACGTCCAGCGGCCAAGAACCTGCCGCGTGGCGCGCTGCCTGCGTTCTTGCCCGGCTTCCCCCTGCCGCCAGGCGCTTCCAACTCGGACACGCCGGATAGCAGCAGCACACCCTCGACCAAGCCCCCGCTCACGCCAAACATTGCTCCTGCGGAGGAGGGATCGTGGAGCTCGTGGGGCACGAATCCGGACATGGAGCGCGCGCTTTTTGCGCGTCTCCTGGCGCTGAAAAACTCGTCCATGGGCCCGCTTAATATGGCTGCCCTGGCATCCATCTCCTCGATCCAGAGCGCGATGCCGTCCACGCCCGGTGGTCCCGACGCGCCTACTCCCACTGAATACCGGTCCTTTGGGTCTTGGAGCGGCACCAAGGCCGAGAACGACAGGTTCGCTGCCACGTTCGCTGCTGCTGCTGCGGCCGCTGCTGCCACCGCCGCGAACGGCAACGGCAACTCGACCCTCAACCCGCCACGCCCGCAGCTTATCGCCAACGCGAGTGCCAACGCCAACGTCGCTGCCTTTCTTGCCAGCCTCCGCATGGACAGCGAGGAGCTCAGCACGCCGACGAGCGTCAAGCCGCCCGACTGGGACGTGACCATGTGGACGAGGGCCAATGTCGACGGTACGCTCTAACATCCCACTTGCACTTGAATCATTTCTTCCGCACCTTAGTACCATCATCCATCCCATACATAGCATTAGATGCCCGCTTTGCATAGACACCAATTCATTCGGCTGCGCCAATGTATATTGCACTGTACCGTACTCGCTTTGTAGCTGTAGTCTTGTCATGTCATGACATGAATCACACGTTGCTGTGCCACCTTCATCTGTTGTTTTGCACGTGTGTGTGTCCAAGGAACGACCGGATGTGTTGTTGCACTTGCCACCTGATCTTCGCTCCGCAATCTCTACACCGTCTCCACACCCCCATTGACCACGACGCCGCTGCCGCGAGACAACATCACGTCTATTTGGAGACAACGCAGCGTGGAAGCTGGGTGCCGTACATTGGAATCTGACCATGATGCACTGGAAACTGGCAATAGCCGTCGACCGCATATCGACATAGACCAGTGCCACGAACCAACTCACTCTCCAGTGCAGGCTGCCTGTGGTCGCCTCACCAGGAACAGACACACGCGTGTTGTTCAATACGAGGTGCCCCAAAACAAGTCCCAGCGTTCCGGCTCTCCCCACGTGTCAAACATATCTACGAGCTACAAGCTACACGCACACGAGACTCGGGCCCCACTGGACATTGCCTCTCCGCTCTCATCATGCCACCCGCCGTCCAACTCCAGATGAACGGGGGCCGAGGGAGAGCTTGGCTCATATAAGCTACCCAGCACTCTGTCTTCCGCCGGATGTTCGTAACACAATCCTCCGAATCGTCAGTTGCTCTGCGTCAAGACACCGCCTTACAGTCTGGTGCGCATCGAGCCTAACTTCGTTCCTGTAGTCATGTGGCAGTCATGAGACCCATGTGCCGGGAGCGAGGAAGCTTGACTCCGCGAGGTAGTCTCCAGCGATGCATCAGGCTCCAGGTCCATCTAGTTCGCGAGCTCATCAGATCGAGAAGGCATATCAGCTCGCAATCCAGATCAGGTCGTCTGCCAAGCGCTCCAGAATATCTTTCTGCGCGTACCTTTTCTCCCTCTTCTGCTTCCAACGTGTGAATAAACCACAGAAAAGCCACATTGCTTGTCATAGTCGGAGTCGTTGAGTACCGCTACTCCATTCCTTAGGCCTAAACCTCTTGACCTCTGACGTTCTCTTGCGCCCATCCCCCCGTCCTCACAAAGAACGTCATGCGGCAGTCTTTGAAGCACAACAGCACGGACTGACCATATGACGACCCAACAAAGATCCACATGCCATGCTGATAACTTGACTCAAGAAGTATAAACCTACGCCAAACTTGGACCCAACTGATTTTGCGCATGGTTCTGAGGCAGAAACCGTCCTGGTGCGTATAATCTCCGGGGCAGTCGGCGATCAGCGAGGGACGGGGAATGTGATGATGCGTGGGGTGGTGGGCATGCCGCGGGCGCTCGTCGTGTGGCCTGGATGGATCTGGAGCGACGGCATCAGACTTGGATTCAGTTCACAAGAGAGTCAGACTCAGAGAACGATAGCAAGAGCCAGAGTAAAACTGGAAGCAGGTCACAGAGCCAGAGTTATAAGCAAGCGCCCAGCAGGACATGCAGTCCCCAAGATCATCTTCAAACGGCCAAGCCATCGAGCGTTGTCGCAACGGCCCCAGACCCAGACCAAACGGTCCGATGAAATTCCAAACCAGGTCTCGTCACTTTATACTCCGGTGCGGAGGCTAGCCTGGACTACCACTACTTCGGATGGTTGTCTGTGGGAGGATGCTTCAGTTCCCGTTGCGAGGTCCGCACAGGCACTGATCGCTTGAGGGTCGGCCCTGCCAAATCGAGACTACCTCTAGCTTGGCTCGCATGATCGCGATCGCGCAGCCTGTGGTTGGTGTGCTTTGGTGTCGCTAATCTTGTGGTGTCCATGGTGAGCAGCCATAATCGAAGAATTGATATCAGTCTCCGTCGAGCACCGACTGTTACAGTGAACGTGGTTCCAGCTCGTTTCGATCGGTTCAACAGCCCGCCGCTTCCTGTGCCCCGCACGTCCTTCCCGCTCACCATCGACCCTTCGTTTAGTCTCATTTCGCACCGTCGGCAGTGCTGAAACGTCCAGTCTGACGAGGAAGGGACGGGTGGCAGCGGCAACTGCCTTGTCTCCGAACCGCCTCCCCTGGAAATACATATTTATGACACTGGTTGGGCCGAAGCTGTTGTTACCGCGTCACGCTCGTTACCGAGGGCATTGTGGATGGAGAATGGGTACAGCACAAAGACGACGTTATGCCGTCCGCGGTTTTGCGTTGCTGCAGGACATGTCTGAAACGTATCGACAAAGCCGTCCCACCGCCTTCAGAATGACACCGAAGCCCGACGCAGACTGCTGCGATAAAGCCCGTCTGCTGGCTCCCTGCGGCTGGCTTGGCATCCTGTAACCTGCATTTGTGGCACCTCCATCCTGAGTTTTGTCCTCCTCCGCAGCGTCCTCTCCCGCACACCGAACAGTCTCATAATGTAAATGACTGCGCGCCCCCCTCCGCTCCTGCCGCAGACCCCAATCTGACTTTACGCCCCAGTTAGACCGAACGCCACAACGCCATGTCCCCGATGGACGGCACTGACCCGTGGAGGATCGGGGCTAGTCCTGGCGACTGGCGCGTTTTTGGGGCCCTGGCTGCAGTGTTAAATTACTGCGGCGCACGCGTGCCGTGTCTGAGGCGCCAGAAGAGCTTGTTGATAAACAAAAGGTCGAGGGAGAGTAAAGAGCGGTGTTGCGGTAAATACGAACACTGCACTTGTATCCATAAATAATGGGCTCTATCATGCCCATCTATTCAGAGACGATGGAGAGCTGCAAGTAGCCGAAGTGAGGTGACGCACGACCCGGCGCCTGCCGGCATCGGATCCCGGCTGCACTGTTATTGGGCATTCCATTCAGCTGACCACCTCAAAGCACAGGCCGGAGCAAGCATCGTTGCAGCAGGTGACCCGTCGTGCCTCATGTGCCTTTGTTCCTTTTTGGTAAAGCAGTACAGTTTGGCATAAGTTTGAGCTTTGTTCCGCTGGTATCCGTTAACGGCACGGGTATGACGTCCGCCTGTCGCTCGCTCGAATTCCTGGATGCTGCGTTCCATCGACCGATTGGAACGACAGCTCCTGCCATCCATCTTCAACGGTCAAGAAACGCAGCCATCACCTTTGATAATTACGCCCACTTCGTATTTTACCTGTATTCCTATGCAGAATGTGTTCTCCTTGTCGCCCGTTTCTGTCTGTTGAGCGCGACTGTGCAATATGCAAGGGGAGACATGAGTGATCGTGACTTCAAAACGCACAGAATAGAACCTGTCAATGTGCGAAGGCGGCTAGATCTGGGACGGTGGACCCTTCCTGTCACCTATTTAGCTCGCTGTCACCCCTGCCTGTTCCCTTGAAAGGCTTGGAGCTTGGAGCGAAAAACGAGGTGCATTCTATTAAATATTTAAAGAGTTTCTTCCAACAGAGATCAGAGAGCAACAGATGTACAGGGAGTCGGAGCGCGGAGGAGCAGGCGGGAGAGCCACTGAGAGGGAGTGGGACGCCCATTCCCTGTTCCCATTACCCTTGGCTGTTCCCCCTCGGCTGTCCCGGGCCGTCGCGGTGTTGCACCCTCTGCGGACCCTGTCGACAGCCTGCGACGTTGAGCTGCTGCTGCTGCTCCTCCTAGCTCCTAGACGATTGACTCTTTGGGACGGATTCCTGTGCACGACTTCCCGTCCCGTTGCGCTGGTTCCTGCAGTGTTATTTCTTTGTTGAGCAAATCACTCGCGTTCCTGTGTGAGGAGGTTGGGCCCGGAGAGTAAAATGCATACTGTATGCAGCCGAGTCATCCTATCTGAGTATGCTTGTCCCTTGTGGTCCCCTGCCTGCGCGCTTGCAGCCCTGCATCCTTCAGCGAGCCGAATGTCACAGGAAGACGGGCCAAAGCTAGCAAAAGGGCTAGCAGGTGTGCGCCTGAGGCTTCCCCCTTGAGCCTGGCTTGTCAAGTTAAGAGCTTGGGTTTGGCTCAGCTTGTCCTCTTCACTTGCCCCTTGCTCCAACGAGGGACTTTTGTGGTGCTAGCAGAGGTGCTAAAGGGCCAGGACCAAAGCTGAGACAGCCCAAAGTCGAACCACCCACTCCATCTGTGCTCCTTGTCCTTGTCCTTCTCGTCTGTGGTGCTTGGCTCCCCTTCCACCCGTTCTAGCGTCCCCTCGTGTTCCCATTCACAGCCATTCTATCGCTGCTCCCTTGCATTCATTCACTGTTCACTGTTCACTGTTCACTGTTCTCCACTTCATCTTCCACCACACTTCTTTTATTACTTGACTCACTCTTCGCCTTACTTTTCATCTTTCTTTCTCCATCCTCCGTTTTTCGGTACCCCTCGACGCGACCGACACAGACGCCAGACGCGGGGACGCCACGCGAATTACGCGCCGCGTTGTGGATTACCGACACAACAAACAGTGGACACAACACAGAGCGCCGTCCTCTAGTCGACAAAGACACACACACACAGAGTCCACATCGACACGTCTGACGCCGATCTGATCCATCCTCCCTCCTTGTCACAACCAAAGCGACAATCGCGCATCCCGCTCATCCCTCGCACATCCCTCGCCCTTCCCGCCAACCGTCGAACACTTTCCACTTACACACGACCGATCCCACATTCCTTTCACGCTCGCATCATGCGATCCACTTTCTTTTCCCTTCTCTCGCTTCTGGCGACAGCAGCGCCGGCGCTGGCGATGACCAAAAAGACGTACAACCTCACTGTTGACGACTTCTCTCCTCTGCTCGTCTACGACCCGCCTGTCCAACAGGCGCCGTTGGGTGCCGAAACCTACGCCTTTCCAAGCAGCCCATCTTCATGGAACTGCTCCTTCACCGCTTCTTCATGGCAGAAGTGGAACGTGTTTACAGTCGGAGGAGGAAGCAGCTATCACACGGGTCCGAAAGGTGCAAAAGTGTCGGTGACCTGGGAAGGTACCGGTATTACTATCAATGGCCAGCGAGGTCTTTGGAATGACGACCCGGCACCAAACGGGGAAGCGACCCTCACTGTCGACGGCAAAGCCGGATCCTGCGGCTACCCCGACAGCGGTGATGAGTACTACATCCAATGCAGCCTCCAAGGCCTCGACAGCGGTAAACACACTGCTGTACTCACTGTCACTTCTGGTCACGTCGCGATCGGAGAGGTGCAGTTTACCAGCGACTTCATCAGCGATCTGTGAGTTGTTGTCATTTTCTTTTCGAGGGTTCAACTTCTGAGGTTCCGCATGAACCTCGGTGGACTTGTGATGATTATCACCTGTTATCGGCGTTGAAAAGGCTGCCCCAGCGCGATTCCTCTCGTTACTTTTGTGGTAGTCCCAACTGACACTGCTAGTGCCGATACCTCAAAGGCTGCAATCGAGACGTGGAATACAAACGAGAGTGGTCAAATCAACCCCAACATCAAGACCTCGGGCTACACCCCGATCTCGCAACTAAACGGTGAGTGAAGCTGGAAGCATAGGCCTACCTCGGTCTGCCACACTCTTTCGGCGATTTGCTCCTTCCCTGGGCGACGTTTGCGCTGTGCCAAGCTTAACCGTGGCCTCTAAACAAACTCTTACTGACACGTTCTAGATGGCAGGGCAGACCCCTACGCTCGCATTTTCGCCAACACATCCGGCGCCTATGCTCAGGTCACTACGCCTCCGAAGACATCGATGGTTCAGATCATTGGCTTGGTTGATGTCGACCACCGGAACTTCAGCGTGGAGGTTACACCCGCTCCGCCAGGCGGCGACAGCAAGTTCTTCGGCTCCGCATACAACCCTTGGACCACCATCGAGCAAACTTTGTTCGCGACGAGCCTCGACCCCAACACGCAGTACACTGTCAAGTTCACTCATCTCGAGGAGAATCCGTTCCCTGCGAGTATTTACTCGGACCTCGCCTCGTTCAAGTTTATCAAGGCTACTGAGTGAGTAAAGCGGTTCAGAACCGACGTGCTGCGGCTGTTCAGGATACAGCGTACACAGGAAGTTGAACTAACGAAGCAGCACCACTTCTAGTGGCAGCAGCGGCATCAGTGCCGGTGCCATCGCGGGCATTGTCGTTGGTGTCGTCCTTGGACTCGCCATTATCGGCGCCCTCGTTTGGTTCTTCTTCTTCCACAAGAAGAAGAAGCAGAGCTACGACTCGTAAGTAACAAGCTTTCAAGGCGGTGCAAGTTCTGACTTGTAGACACCCTCTCCGTGGCACGATCGACGACTATGAGCCCGTCTACGGCCCTCAGCCTACTCCTCTCAACGTCCCCGCTGGCAGCGGTTCTCAGCCGCTTATGGGCTACGCCAACGCTCCTTCAGTGTACGTTGCCTTTGCTAACAGCTCCCCGTAATCTCAGCTAACCTTTCACAGTTCCGGCATGACCTCGTCCAGCGGCACCCGTGACCCGTGGGATGGAGCCGACACTGCGTCGATCACCACTGCTGGCATGGCTGGCTTCGGTGCCGGCCAGGGCTCGCGCGACAGCTACCTCACTCCGCCTGTGCCGCTCACCAAGGCGCAGCTCGCTCGCCAGAGCGAGAACGGCGGCCGCGGACCCATGCGCCACGTTATTCAGCAGCACGCCGACGCCGGATCGGTCGTGTCCCCCGACGCCGACACGGTCGTCGAGGAGGTTCCGCCGTCGTACAACCCCGAATGGGCGAGCTCGGGCCCGTCCGAGGCCGGCATGAGCCGCAGCTCGATGCTGTCGCCGGGTCGCACTTCGCACATCGACTGAGTTGTTTTGAAGACGGAAAATTGCAGCCACGAATAGACCAGAGGAGACGCACGACTCGAGAGCAGACCGAGAAACACTGTCGCGTAGAGGAGATAGGACCAGCAAAGCCACCCAACCCGCCACGACGCGCAATATGCGCTGTCGCTGTATACCACGCTAGTACTGTGGACACTTTATTGTGCTGTATATGCATAGTCGACCTACACCTTGACCCAGAGCAGCACGAGGTGGTCGGTTCGTGGCAGATCACACATGGTGGATCTGCGCCACAAAGCACTCTGCCACACTCTACCGTCCCTAGTTGAGGCACACGTGTCAGCTCGTCAGCTCCTCGGAGAGTGAGCCAGAACATCAGACGTGTCAGACCGACACTAGGCAGTGGCTGTAGTAACGCTCCGAACGCTGTTGCTCCGTTCTCATAGCCCACACAGCAGGGATGGGATGCCTCCGGCGGAGATAACGGCAGGGGTCGGACTGCCTCTCCGGGCAGATTGTTGTCCAGTGAGAGCCGTCAGTGCCGCCACGTTCTGGCGAGATTACTGATATTGCGTCTTGAAGCCGTACGCAGTCGTGGTATACATACCCCAGGTATACCCGTTCCGTTCCGCCGGTTCCAGCCGAGATCCCGGTCAGAGCTGCGTTCCAGGAGGGGCCAAAGTTGCAGGGTGTTCTTGGAATTCTGGAGTTTGTCCAAACACGTTCCCAATGGTGACGGTGTAGGTGCCCCAGTTCCAAAAAACAACGTCCGGAGCCTCGACCGTCGAGTCACACACTAATCTTGACCATGGACACGCTATCACAGCGAGACTGGGAGGTGAAACGACATGAAACGCGCCATTGTGTCTATCTATAGTCCGTATACAGTACGCGACACTGAGAACGCGACGGACGGGTAGAAGCAACGGTCTAGATCTGAATGACGGGCGATTCCAGACCTGTGGATCTCGGAAACTCTGGAACCGGAGCCTGGAATCGAACGTAACGCGTGTGGTTCGCCGTGACACGGTATATTAGGTCCAATGGACTCTACTGCAGATGAAGAGATTCGAGCCTGGAACTCTACAACGTCGAGTTGATCTACTGGCGCTCTACTGTACTTGTCTGGCCAAGTAGACAAACGGATATAACATGAGCTGACAGACGTTGTGAGTCAGAGTCTGGCCGAGTACTACTTTGTATGTCCCTCCGCTCGGTGAAGTCGCCCTAAGGAGTAGGCTGACTGGTTAGGGCAAATCAAGCGGAGAGCAGAGCAGCGGGGAGACGCTCAACGCAACTCCACTGTGATCAGTGCTCTAAGTACAACAAATCGGGGCTCAACGTTCAAGGCTGTGAACTAGCTATTTGTATCTGCCGTGGCGATGGCACAATCACGACAGTCTGTCGCGCTGGATCTCAGGCGGGTGTGTCCATGTCGTGAAACGTCGACCTCGAGGTCAATTGGTGAGTTGTTAGAACCCAAGCTCACACATCTGCCTGCACTACAGCCAATCCCGTGACTCAACATCCCAAGCGAGTGAGGGAACAAAGTCAGAAGTCCATTGTGTATACATGAAGACGTACCATCAACCCACAGCATAACGGCGCACTCCACATCCTAACGCCTCAACCCCGCGCCAGCCCCAGTCCCACCACGACGCGAAGCCCACGCCGGCGTCCCCCCTCCTCCATCATTCGCATTCCGACTACTCCCCTGCTGTCCACCACCGCGCTTCTTCCCAGCCCCGGACCCAGGCTGCCCGCGACCAATGCCGCGCGCGACGCCCATCCAGTATCCGGCCCAGTACTGCGCGTGAAGCGCGTACCCGATCGCCTCGTCGCGCGTGACGGGGGCCGGGGGCTGCCACTCGCCTGATGGCGGGGGGAAGATGAGTCCCGGGTCGTCCTCGGCGTCTGCGTTTGCCGTATAGTTCGCGTTCGCGGTGTACGAGTTCGCGTCGTAGGGGTTTGAGTCGTAGTTGCCGATATGCCCGTCCCATTCCGGTGCGCCGTCGTACTCCTCCTCCTCCTCCTCTTCGCCCTCGACCTCGCCCTCGCCCTCGTCTACCACCTCCTCTTCCATATCGGCATCACGCGGCGACGGCGGCGTATACCGCGGCGACTTGGGCGAGTCGACGGCCCCGCTGGGAGTGTACCGCTCTTCTGTGCGCTGTTTCTTCTTCAATGGTCCCTCGGCCTTCTTCTTCTTGGACTTTGTGCCTTCTTGCGCTGCTGCTTTGGAGGCCGCGGCCTCGGCTTCCGTTGCCGCTGCGGCGTCGACTTGGCGCTTGGCGGCAGCGTACCATCTAGCGTCAGCTTGATCCGAGTGTGTAGAGTGAGGCCATGTGGTTACATGTTACGTGTGTGCACCCACAGCACTCGGAACCACATCGCCTCTCTTGAACTCACTCTGTCCCAAAGGCATTCGCGCCCGGCAACTGCTGTCCTTTCGCGAGTGCCGCAGTCGCTTTATCGAGCCATGACCCAGGGCCGGGATTATGGATCTGGAGTGGTGTCAGCGCCAATCCCTCCGACGTGGACATGGAAGTGGCAAGCTCCTTCTGCCCCGGCCTTCCGGCCTCCGGCTTTCTGGGTGCCCTCCCCAGCTCCAACTCACATGAAACTCGAGCAACGCCGCATCGTACGCGTTCACAAGCTCGCGGTCGTCCCATGCCGCACCGCCAAAGTCGAGGGATACGGCGGGCAGTTCTGCGTCGGCGGCCATTGTCGGCGTGTTGGAGAGGTCGTGGTCTAGGAATCTAAGTAGAGCGTTTGACCGCTCTTTGATGTGTCGACACGAAGTGTGTCGAGCTCGAGCTTTTGTTTTGGGTGGCCAACTTGTCAGAGAAGCATGAAATCATCAGAAAGGGAGTTTATGGATGCCTCCCTTTTAGTCACGAGGTATCCACGTGATATACAGGTGAAGAACCGTCGACGGTGTTGACTAAAGTGGTTTTGGGGGCTGCAGCCGGCCAGCTGGCCAGCTTGGGTGGCCAGTCCTTCCAGATCGGCGAGTCGGGGTACCATTTTGCTGTCGGCTACGGAAAGTGCGACAGCGTGAAACCAGACAGCACCGGCCAACATGACACGCAGGAAATGTATAAAATAACGTCCTCACCAGCAACAGAGTGCTCCAGGTCCCCTAGTCCTTTGACTTTCAAGCATCAAAGCGTGGTAGCGACCGAACCCCCAGTTTATAAGCTCACCACATCTAGGGACCATCCAACCGGGTTCCTCGTGGAAACTCGGTACCGTGTACCGTCAAGGGCCCAAGAGCCGGGCCACCACCCCTGCAGCCCTGAACGCAGTGCAATGAGGGGGGTTCCGGTTCTTTTTATCTACGGCTTGGATGCTTCTTCTTCACCGCTTTCTCGTATTCTTTAATAGACAGAAAGGGCTGGGCCCAACCACTCTCCGGGACGGAAACGCGGAAACGAGTGGTAGCAGTGCGCGGATCGTGCGAAAGCCCAATTAAAAGAGGCTGGATAGTGTTGGGTACCGAGGCAATGTTGATCGTCTGCTGCCACTGGCCACTGGGCCCATGATCGTCCAGATCTGCCTTGTTGGGACGACGAAACACACTTTGGGGTCGGTCCTGTTCCTTTTTGTTTCCGTTTTCCCATCTCGAAACACCCACCGTTGCAGGTTGGAGCGAAAAACACACAAATGGTACCAGCTGATTTTTCAGTGTCAGTGGAGCCATCTCCGTGCTGCCGGCGATGGATCGCGATGGAGGAGAAGCGGGGCGCGATGAGCACGATAGGGGGAGCACAGCTCACCGTGCCCGTGCCCGTGCCCGTGCCCAGATCCGATCAAGATGCGTGCGTCGTGCGTGCGCACTCGAGGTTGGATCGCAGGAATGTGACCCACACAACAAGCTCTGTAGCTCTGTGTCAGAAGTTTGCGAGTGTGGGCTTTGGTCGCTGTCTTCGGCGCTCGGCGACTTACGGGAGCGCTTGAGTACTCGAGTACCCTTCTTCTGTCCTGTGTGGCCTATGCATGTCCAGGGTCTCGCTGCCCACCGACTTGTCCTCCGTTCTATAATATGATCGCCGGTGTGTGTCGTTGCTGTTGGTGTCGTGGCCGCCGGCGTTGTGGACTGCCACTCGATGTCGACGTGTTCTCTCTCTCCACAGCGTGCAGAGATCGCATCACTCGTCCTGTCGCACCTCTCGCACGTCCGCATCTGTGCACCTACGACTCCCAGCTGCAGTATGACGCCTTTAACGCACGCCTAGATCCAGAGGTAAAACACAGAGCACAACGCGCTGAATACGTGTAGTGTCGAGCAGATCAATTAATTACATGAAGTCTTCTGATAACGCGATGATTCTGCTTCTTGTATCGCGTGGCGCAGACGAGAAGCTCGAGCAAGCTCAACGGACCAAAAGCCGATCTCACGACCAAGATCTTGAACCCACAATCAGGCGTCCAAGTGCCGTCACGTGTGTTGCACGGTGGGGGTTGTGCAAGATTGGATTTCGGTTCGCGATGCCGGGTTGGACGCTGCCGCTCGGCCGCTTTTACCCCTTGGCTCGTGGTTCGTGGAGTCGTTGCGCGTTGCCGTCAGAGCTTGTGTTGGTTGTCCCGGGGTCCTCGTCCCCTGCAACGCATACCGTGTTCCGGACCCTCAGCTCTCTCTCTCTCGCGCTCTCGCTCTCTCTCTGCTCTGATGCATGTGTCGCATGGCTTGTTCGATCCCCCAGTTCCCAGTTCCCATATTCTTTCTCTCCACTACACTACCAGCTACCATCTCAGTCTCTCTCTCCTCTTGTGTCGTCTCGACAGCTCGACAGTACCTTTCGACCCAACAAAAAACAGACGTAAAGTCCACATCCAAGGCTACAGAGTAGTCGCCCACCGCTCCCTCGACCTCGACCCCTCGGCCCCTTTCAGCCTCTCACCCTCCACTCGTTCGGCGTCTTCGGCTTGTCTCCTCTGTGATTCCCCGCCTCTCCTCTGATCTCTCCTCTCCTATTGTCTGATCATCAATATCTCTCAATATCTCACAAGACAAGATCACAATCTCAATCAATCAAATCAACTCGATCAGTCACCGTCACACCTCTGGGCTCTCTCTCTCTCCTCTCCCCCTCGGCCCCTCCTCTCCCTTCCACGTTCGGATTAATTCTCGAATTGCCCTCTCGTCCCCTTCTTCGGTTTTGGTCCTGTGCGCGTCTCGTGTCGTTTGTCTCTCTCTCGAGCTCTTGTGTCTCGCCCTTGTTTGCATCCACGCACGCAATTCAACTGCACACTCCCCTCCCCTCCTCTCCTCTCCTTGACTGCATTCGTGCATTCGTATCTCTTCCTCCTTTTTTCGTGTCGTGCCCTGTCGCCTGTTACCTGTTGGCTCCCAGACCAATACTTTGCCCTCGGCTCCCTCCACCCCTCCACTCTCCGCCTGGCGCCGCTCCCTGGCTCAGCTGCCCCAGCATAGGACGCCTAGGACGCCCCCCACACGCGCACACGCAC
>Ga0160505_100455_pt1 | contig 23725 bp, 8 predicted proteins | sample DIDeMG_FD_108225 | JGI IMG/M metagenome (GOLD analysis project Ga0160505, IMG submission 108225) | Enriched chicken feces microbial communities from UW Madison campus, WI, USA - DID2874_E49_Stillage MG | ecosystem: Host-associated > Birds > Digestive system > Large intestine > Fecal ... | reverse complement strand
TTTTTTTTTTTTTTTTGGAATGCTATTACGTATTAATATCTTTTGAAACAGTTCTTTAACAATTATTTCAATACTTTGTTGTTCTAGATATTTAAGAGCATTTGTCTGTATTGGTGCCTGGCTACACCTGTCGTTGGCATAGTCGAGCTTTTAGCACTTGATCGACTCCCAAATTTTTCTGACCGAAAAATTTTTTTCACCTCGACAACGTTCCTGTTGACTATCACCAGCCAAATCAACGAAACAAACTAAATATGTCAGACTACTCTTCTGTAGAGAAAATCCTTGCCAAGTCCAAGGGTACTCCTTTTGCGGAAGATGATCTTAATGTTATAAGAAAGTACTTGGTTGCTACCAAGGCGCCCCAGATTTTGGAGCTGTCATTAAAGTAAGGATTCACATAGTCAGAGAAAGGTATTTAAACTGTGATCCTGCAGATTTCAAACTAACCATGTTATGTTAAATAGACCATTGGCAGATATATTCGAGCCTCTTCTTTTTTCGACTCTGAACTGTGAGGGCCTCGGTGACTACAGAACCCTTTCTGCTGACACGCTGAGTGTCTGGGCACAAAGAGCTGTCCAATGTTGCTCGGCCGATGAAAGCAGCATAAAAGTTATTGGCTCTTTGCTTACCAATGAGAGTGCTGAACAGCTCTTCACTTTTGTTTGCGACTTTTGGACTGACTCTGGTGCTGCTCTTGGTAACGCTTTGAAGGAACTTTTTATCAAGCTGATCTCCCTCCTCGCCAAAGTCAGATCCCGTGAGAACCTGATATCCCTACTACATAAATGGACTGTCCGCATTTTGCAGTTTCCCAAAAACCAGAGAGTCCTGTACTTCACACTTGAGATCCTCATCAAGCATGTTGGTGGTGGATTTGTGCGACAACAGGCACCGTCATTCTCTTCACAAATTTTCTTATACATGGGCACCAACGCGCTTGCCAACCCTATCGGCAAGACTCTAAATACCTACTTCTCTTCGCTCTTGATAGAATCTTTTGGAAACAAGAAGGCATCTCAGCTTACCGATTATGAGGTGCGAGAATGGACCAAGCTCTGGGCCAACGATGCTAGACTGGCATTGATCAACACCAAAACTAGAGAGCATGTCCAGACATACTTCCTACCTCAGATTTTCAAGAAAGTTCCTCAATCGCTTAAGGTTTTTGTTGAGCCTTTTATGAATGTTAAGTCAGATACTCCCGAAGACGAGATTTCGCTGCTCGTGGGATGCTTAAAAATCGGCCAGGAATCTAATACTCTTGACTTGTCGAAAGAAGACAACAATGTCATTACATCTGACTTTTTGGAAAGTCTTTTCCACCACAAATCGCCGTCTCTCAGAATCAACGCTCTTTCTTTAGCAATAACCTCTCACCAGGTCTCCAAGCCAGTGGCTCCATATGTGTTTGAAATCTTTAAGCGATCACTTGACAACTTCTTTGTCGAATCTGATCCTGGTTTTAGAAATCAGTTTTATGGATTCACGCGTCAGCTTGTGTTCAGAATCAGAGGTTCCTCTTACGCCATGGCCAGAGAAGCCAAGAAGAACAGAGAGCGCGGTAACGACCAGGTTGCAGAAGGACTAGAGAAGAACATCGAAATTAACCGTGAATTCTGCAGTTGGCTGGTGAATTATCTAGAAGAATCTATCAGACCTGGTTCCCCATACCAGTATATTTTCACTGGCATTTTGCTTATCACTCTGCTTGTTCAATCTGGCTTGGATGAGAATGTGAGCAGCAAGTACTACGAAAAACAGCACATTCCTTTTCCTTTCCATGTGTCAATATACAACAGTAACATTGTTAGACTCCTAATTGACAACATCGCCAACAACTACGAAGATATTCGTTTCGGTGTTGTCAAAATCTTGAAGATGGCCCCTCTTCCTATTCCTTACGCTTCTTCTTACGATGATATCGAAGCTATTTCCAACAATGTGCTGGAGCTCATTTCTGGTATGCGTGGTAGAGAGGGTGATGCTGGTGCTCGTGGAGCTGAACTTGTCTTTCAGCTCTATGGCGCTTTTCCATCAAACGATAAGGTGGGTAAGGATATTGAGTTTTTTGAAAAATTACTCAGCAACCTCGAGCAGCACGTTCAATATGCCAAGGATGATCTCTCTGTTGCTGTTCGGGAGCACCCTATTCATGGATACTACAGTGCCCTCAGATTTATCATTGAGAACATTTCCTTCAAGGCTTTTATTAAAATTGATGAGGACATCAAGAGATGGAAGGGTTATGTTGAGCGTTTGACCGCTGCTATTTTCGGTATCTGGAACACTGTAGAGGCTATTCTGTGCCATGAGTCACCGGAAGGTAACATGCCAGAGGAGCTTGAAACCAGCTTTCAGCCAAGTCTTGAGGCCAAATATGGACCTGCTACCCAGGTCATTCTTAGTTACTCTTGGAGAGCCGTGAAGGAGTCGACTTCCCTTCTGAACGCTCTTTTGGATAAAATCCCTAACAACACAGAAATATTCCCCAACAGTCTTGTTATCGATTCTGGTGAGGTTATCTTATTGCAACTTGCTGGTGTTCATCATAGAGGTGCCTTCTCCTCTGTCTATCCTACTTTTATTTCCTGTTGCAAGAGATGTAACCGTACTAAGGGTTTGGAACAGCAGCCAGGTCAATGGCTCCATGAAAATCTGGCCCTTATCAAGACCAAGGCTCAGTACATTACCAGAAGATCTGGAGGTCTCCCCTACTTAATCACCGCTGTGCTGGCTGCAGAGAAGGATGAGAAGAGACCTTTGTTAAACAGCACTTTTAACACTTTGTATGAGATTGCTAAATCACCTGCTTTGTCATCCGCTGAAGAGAAGATGGACCTCCCCCAGGTTCATGCCTTCAACTGTATCAAAGCTTTGTTCATTGAAACTGAGCTTTCCAGTTTCTCTTCTTACTTTGTGGATCGTGCCCTTGAGCTTGCCATCATGTCTTTCTCACATCCTATTTGGGCTATCAGAAACTGCGCTGTCATGTTGTTTACTGCCTTGCAGAACCGTTTGTTTGGTACTGCGAAGGTTTCGTCATCAAGACACATCGTTCGAACTATCCCTGCAAAACTGTTTTTCAGCAAGTACAAGACTCTTAGACAGGTTTTGCTCAATATTCAAGATGAATACCTTAAAAATCTTGAAAGCGAAAACTCTCATGTCGAGACAGTCTTCCCGGTACTTTCACTGTTAGCCAGATTAGAGGCTACAGATGCATACGATGGACTGAATGATTTCAAGCCACTCATTTCAGTTTGTCTTAAAAGCAAGATCTGGAAGATTAGAGAGATGGCTGCAAGAGTCTATCCCTCTCTTCTTAACGAGCAGGATATCTTTGAGTTTTCTACATCTCTGCTCAATAGCTTTGACAAGAGCAATCAAAACGGCCTTCATGGTGCTTTGTTGGCTATTCTGAATATTGTTAATAAGGCCCAGGAGCGTCATACAGAGAATAAAATTACCGGTGAAGTTCAAGATGAGACTGCTATCCCTGTTGAATTTTTAAACTCACTCTTTTCTAAGTTCGATGATATCTTGGTCAACAACAAATGTGCAGAGACAGCCAGAGCCTACTTCAGAATTTTGGTCACCATCTTTGAGTATAATCTAGAGGCAATCAAAGCCGGCCAGCTTGTGGACGAATTTAAGACTGTGTTTGTCCCTTACTGCTTTGCTGATAGACCTAGAAATAGTTCTTCCCTGAATGCTGTTGAGCGCTCGCTCCAGAGCGAGCTTGCTCATACCGCTCTTATTATTTTATTCGAGACTGAGTTGTACGCTGACAGCGGAGTTCAGAAACTTGAGTTTGTTAATAGCCTAATTCTTCATCCTGACTACGAGGTTCAACAAATGGTGATTGAATTTTTGGATGCTAATTTGTTGAAGCTTTCCATTGAGGAAGCGAGCAGTATTTCAGCTGCTTGCTGGAAGCTGTTCACAATTGCGGACTGGGACCAGGTCAAGGGCCCTGCTGCCACCATCTTTAGTAAGATTCAAAATATTTCATCATCTGCTACTACAAGCGGCGCTGAAACCTACTGGGACACTTTATACTTGTCTATTTCTGAACAAGCTACTGAGGAGATTAACGAGTCTTGTCTTGAAGCCTTGGGTAACTTTACCGGTCAGTTGTACATCAAGGACAGCGCTGCCAATAGTAAAAATACTGCCAAGTGGCTCAAGCTGGTCAAAGAATTTAGTCATGAAAATCTCGCATTCCCCTCCAGACAGGCAGCGCTCAATTCATTGCTTTCTTTTATTGACACAATCAAGTCCGTTGCGGCTACAACTGTGACGCAAACCTACTTGGATGCGCTACTCCAGCTGCATTTCTTCCTCTCGGACGATGATGAAGACATTAGAGAAACTGCCTCAGATTATACCTCTGAACTGCTCTCTCTAACTTTTAGTTCCACTTCGGTTTATTGCGAACGCCGCCTGTTGGCTCACATTGCCGAGCTAGCTTTGAACACAACAGGCCTTGCCGACTACTTTGCGGTGCAGGCATTTGAGCGATTTGCCAACTACAACACATCTTCAGCGCAGCTCAAGGCCGCGCTCACTGAGGATGACCTTCTTTTCTCGTTTGAAAAGCAAAATCTCTACAGAGATGAACTTAGATACGCACGCCAATTTTTCGATATTTTGAAGAACATGGAATCGAGAGTCGAACTGCCAGAATACAAGAGCCGTTTGTCAGCATGGATTAAGGATGCTGAAATGACTGAAGATTTGGCAAAGAAGTTAGGTGCTGACAAGGACGAAGTCTTGGGTCTGCTGAAGGACTCTGAGGTATACTTGGCGCTGTACAGAGTCAAGCTGGCTGAGCAGCTGTAGACTAACCTTTTTGAATATAACAAAACTAGTAATTCATGAAAATATAAATACAAAAATCTAGAGATAAATAAGACAAAAAAAATAAAAACAAAAAAAAAAGTAACAAAAAATGAACACAAGATAAAAGCCAAAGCAACCTTTTAAATTTACAAAGCTTCAATGATTTTGACAGCTTTGCTTGCAACATCATCTCCTTCAATTGCAATCATTGAGTTCTCAGCATCATGCGGAAGACCCAGCCACTCTGGCGGTTGTCTCTCTGGCAAGTCCTGAATCCACTCCTCAAAGGACTCCAAACCACTACCCTCAGGGCCTGTCAAATGCATGTTCTGAACCAACGAGTAGTCCAGATTATAGGCCTCTGGAACGAAAACCTTCGAGACAATACCTTGGATGACTTCCAAGTCCTCTGTCCGGTCAATCTTACCACCGTAAACGATATCAGTGAGAAGACGTTGGATAGCCTGCCAAGGAATGGCAAGCGGTGAAATATTGCTGCGGTTCTTAGAAATAGAGTTAATCCAAGAATCAACCACAAACAGACCGCTTTCAAAATCAGAGTCGTTAAAGTCATAGATCTTAGTCCAGCCAATCGGTGTAAATCTCTCGCGTTCCTGGATAATAGCATGGAACCAAGAAAGCAAAAAGTAAAGCCTACCCCTTTCAATTGGAAGCTTGGAAATTCTTTCAGCACTAGTTGTCTTGAAACTAGACTGCATACTAGCCTTCATTCCCCATGGTGGTTCAAACATGATAATACGGGAGACCCGCAGGAGTGTAGTAGGAACCTTGGTATTAACCTGCATGGTCAAAAGAAGTCTGAAGTCAGGATGGTGTCTAGTGGACTTGAGATGCTTTTCAAGGCTCTCAAGCCATTGAGGAGATAAGTGCACATTCTGGATAAGAACCCAAGTACCACGTTGAGAAGCCGTAACAATGGCAGTATCAGCATTGAGGTTTCCTTCCTTCGAGCCGAGTGCAACAATCTCACACTTGACAGAAGTTCTGTCCAAAATGACTTCGATCTTAGAAGTGGGATCACTTCCATGAGTAGCGCAGAGAGCGAGAGGAGTGAGACAGTCGACCTTGTTCACGATGAATGACTCCAAATCCAGAGCATCGGTAGCCAAATCCTGTTCAAACATCTTGTAGCAGAATTTCTGTACAGAACTAATAAATCTATCAGGGCGGACCAGACGAATAAACAGCATGCTATACAGTTCTTGCAATTCATCTAAAAAGAGAAAGATAAAAATTGATGGTTAGTAAATTTAATTTCGAGATAAACATAAAAGTCAACATACCAGAGATGGATTCATCCCAAAGTCTTGGAATAGACAACTCGGGTGTCTCTGTTTGCATAAGAGTAGTCAAGCTCTTTTCATTCGAATCGACAGAGTTTAGTGATCCAAACTCATCCAAAATGTTTTCAACCTTGGAAAACCAACCATTTTCATGATAGTCAACAGACTTAACAGAATACTGTCTCAGAACCTTGTGAAGAGTCTCTGAGTCAATGTCGGGACTAAATGCTTGGGCAAGCAGTAACAATAAAACAGGCTTATCCTTGTTGAGCAAAGACAAGGAAGTTCTGCGATAGGTCTCTTGATACAGTCGCTTAATTAAATCTTTAACTCTATCGCCAGCATTCTCAGCAGGCTTCTCTTGTAAGACAAAAGAGAAAATAGTCAAGAAGTATTCAAGAGAAAATTGGTAGAAACTGTTGATCAAAAACAACTTATCCAAAATAGCAAAAATTTTACCGCAGTGCTCGGCCAGAGGGCGGTACTCTTGCATGACGCTCTCAATAGTGTCCATAACTGCATCAGTCTCTTTGACCTTAGTTGTCACCTCCACAGCCTCAACCTTAAGTTTTTCAAGAGTGTCAACGATACCATCATGATCTAAAATATTTCCTTCAGACTCATTGAGAGCCTGCAGTAAATTAGTCTCAAGTTGACGTAAATGAACCTTGTATTCGCCATGAAGCTTAATAAGCGAAAGACGCTTTTCTTCCACCTCGGGACGCTCGGCTTGAAGCACCTGGTTCAGTGCCTGACTTGCCAAACTGTTTCGAGTAATAGTGAAATTGACAATTGTAGTTCTGCTTGAAATATGGGGTGCAATAGTGACAGTCGGATCTCTAGTCAGCAGGTACAGCTGGAAGTCCTTGGAAAAATCAATGTCCTGGTTTCCCAGCTCGATAAGGGTTCTTCCACCAGTACGCTTGTATTCCTTGTTCAAGACTTGAGTCAAAACAGAGTCAAGATACTCTGCATCTTGAATAAGAATCGGGTTGCCAAAACGGATTGCACTTTCGAGATGTTTAATAAAGGCATCATCAAGAAAACTTGTAATAGTAAGTTTCTTTTTCTCATGTTGAGCAACCAAAAAGGGAATGACACGAGCAGTAGGGTCAATGATAAGTGGGTATCGATGGTAGCGGCAAAGCATGATGGCATTCTCAACACATAGATCATCAGGAGGAAGCGAGCTGTTATGCCACTTAAGTCTCTCTTCACCAGTAGCAAGGTAATTGCTGACGGAATTGTGTTTCTGGTAAGAAATGCCAGATTGGCTCAAATAATTGGCCCAGGCAGAGGACATCTGCTCGCGAATCTGCTGGTCATAATAACCAGAGTAAGAGATGAAAGCAGCAGAAAGCAAAACATCACCAGGTAAGGCATCCTTGCGATGTTCAAATTCCTTGATATTGGCGCTCCATCTATTTCTCTCGTCAGACAGACTATCAAGTAGGTTGACACTTCTGTTGACCTTATTTTCAACAATTCCCATTTCACTCTTGATAGCTTGGGTTTCAGTGATAAGCTGTGCATAATCCTCTTTGTATTTTTCAATACTAGCCTCTAACTCATCGATCATACCAATGATGGCCTGAGCCTGTGCCTGGGTTTGGACAGCCTCATCTTGAAGAGCCTTGACCTCCTCTCTTAGAGGGCCAACGCGTTCAAGGATTGAAGAGTAGGTGACTTGAGCCTCAACCCATTGAAGAAGGGGACCACACGCTTTACTAGCTCTGTTAACGGTCTCAAAGTTCAAGTTGGGCAAAGAAAGAAACTCAGTCTCCATCTTGTGTCTGAGCTGAGGATTCATTTGACTGTCACTGTCAAAATTGACAATGTTAGAAATGAAGTCATCACGTCTGACATAACCTTGAATCTCCTTCCAGGTTGTAGCTCTGTAGCCAAGTAGAGTACAAACAGAGTCAAGAGCAAGTTTGACAATCTCAGGGGGATTGATCATAGATCTCAACTCGGTAAGATGTTGCTTTTTGATTTTGCTAACACTCTGTTGAGCTTCGAGGACAGCAGGTTCAGCTTTATTCAAATCGTTCATAACAATCTCTTGTCTGCTTGCAATCTTATCCTCCTGAAGCATAAGAGCATTTTGAATCTCAATTGAAGCCTCACGCTTGCGCTCAGCTTCACTTTGATCAGAGATCATCTGGCGCAGCATCTCCTTGGCCTCCTGACTCTTGTTCTCAAGCTGACTCTTCTTTTCAGCCAGATTGGTCTTCAGGTCTCTAACCTTTAAAACCGTATCTCTAAGCTTGTCAAGACCAACGTTAAAGTGACGCTGTTGGTCTTCAAGCTCTTCACTTTTCTCATTGAAGATATCGGCAAAATGACGCAAATACTCAAGGAAATCACCAGGGGAAACAACATTGCGCTTTTCGCCAATAGAAAAGCTGTTGCTTTTCTCAATAGCATACTTGTGAATGTAAACCATTGCATTTACAAGTGAGGCGCGGTAGGAATCAACAGGGAATGTAGAACCAGAAACAGGTACAAGTTGCTTAGGAACCTCAAAGATTGAGCGGTCAATATCCAAATGATCGGTGATTGAAGAAGCAACCTGAAGCAATGTGTTATCAGACCAGTCGCCCATCCAGTTTAGAACACATCTATTGAACAAAGCAGGAGATGCAACTGAGTGAGAAGAGAGATCAGAGTCAGGCGGGTTCATAGTGAAGATGACATGCAAATTGCGAACAATCTCGCCAGTAAACCATTTGTAAAGTTCATCCTGAGAGTCAAGGTTAAAGCCTTGTCTGAGGGCACCTTCTTTACAGGCAGTCATAAGTGTGGTGTAGTCATCACCTTCAAACAGACCTGGGACCTCACCATTGGCAAGCAAAGTGTTCATACGTTCCAGGAAGGCAGATTCAAGAATGTTGGATTCATCCAGGACAAAGCAAATCTTCTCACCATTGGTACCAGCACGCTTAAGGACATGACGCAAGTCAGCATCAAATTCCTCCTGGCCATACTTTCTGGTGGTTTTGAGTTGAACAACCTTAATACCGTTCATCCAGGCCACAAATCTAGAGAGTGTTGCCTTACCACTGCCGCTGACACCAATCAAAATCAAATGACCTTGAGGTTGTCTCAAGACACGGTCGATACGCAAAACGTGATCTAGCAAATCGTCATACAAGATGAGAGGCTTGTCCAAGTCTTCTTCACAGAAGGTTCTCATTCTAGCCTTAACAAACGCCTTAAGCTCATCTTTATCAACAGGGAGATAATCCTTTGTAAGCCAGTTAGAATAAAGAATAGGCATTTTTAATGCAGTATTCAAGTCAACATTAAGGAAATGTTTGTAAGCCACATCTTGAAGAAGTCTGTGAGTCCAAGCACGTTCATCATCTTTAGCCAGACGATCATGGAAAAGCCTAAGAGCCTCATGTGCCCAAATGCGCACCAAACCTTCAATGGGTAACACATCAAGAAGATGTATAGCTTCATAGATACCACGAACCCATCTTGTAAGTTCTCTAGGACTATAAACATAATGGGTCTGCTCTGAACTGAGGAATCGTTCCTGAGACCGAGTGTAAAACTCAATCATTGCGCTTGTCAAAGTAGAGGCATATCCTCGCAATGTTGGAACGCTTTTGAGCACAGCAGAATTGAAAGTCTCGTAGATCTGGTGAAGAGAAGCCTTTCCAGGATAGTCGACAAGAATAACAGCAGAATGGCGCAAGAACCGCTGGTTCAATGCATTTCTGCCAATATCAGTAGGAGGATTACAAGCACCAACAAATTGAATGCGAGAGAGTGTAACCCATTGCTGTTGGTTGGGACTCCAAAATCCTTGCTGTTCAATCATCTGTCTCAGCAATGAGATGGCAGTCTGAGTACCATATTTGTCAATGGCGGGAAGGTTGATTTCATCACAAAAGACTACCAACCATCTACCAATCTGAGAAGGCGACAAGATAGTACCCTTCATAGTCTTCTTGTACTCACAGTGCTGCTCCAAAGACTTAATAAGTAGGTTAGGAGTGGTGGCCTTTGAGAAGTTGAGGCCAACAACATCGAGGTTAGGAAGCTTACGCAAAGCACCAAACAGGGTCATGGTCTTACCAGAGCCAGGAGGACCACAGAGAACAATGGGTTTGTGAGCGTTAAGCAAACCATAAATCAAGGATTCGTGTCTCATAGTATCAATAGTAGGGATAACGACATCAGTTTTGATAATACTGTGAGTATCTAAGCTGAGATGAGGAACCTTATCCTCCCACTTCTCCCACTTGGCATCAGGAAGCGACACATCGTAATCCACAAGAATCTGGTTACTGTCTTCAATACTGAGAATTGCAAAGACAGGAAGCAAAAGCATCTTTAGGCCATACTCCTCTCGATCGGCCAGAGGACAGTCACCAGCAAGTGCCCATACCAAAGCAAGCAGAACAGACTTAGTAATAAACTCTTGTTGCTGCTCGAGAGTAGGTCTGTAGTCAGCATTCTGGTTGAGGAATAGCAAGAGTTTCAAGCAAGAGGAGTTAATGAGCGCAAATACGGTGTTCAAAGCACGGGTCTCAGTAAACTCCATAATGTGGTTTAGATCCCTAGAGAGACCAAGAATGTGATCAAGATCAATTTCATTGAAAATATTGGTAATATGGTCACAAATAGAGGCTTGAATCTCCTCAATCTGAAGTCCAGTCAAATCCTCTTCAACGTCATCGTATTGGTTCTTTCTGAGCTTGAACAAAAAGTGATCCAACTGCATTTTGGCAGTTACAACATTAGGGCCAAACCAGATCATACCACATCTACTAATAGTGGCAGGAGTAGCATATTTCAAGTTTTCAACTTCAAATGCAATGCGGACATTGTTGGGTAAAGCAATACGTTCACCGTTAGGAAGAGTAAGAATTTTGTTGTCATCAAGGACACTATTCAGGTTTTCAGCCCATTCAGGATCGACATCTCCATCAAAGATAATCCAGTGTTGCTTCTGGTCTTCACCACGAAGATTATCGACAATACGTCTCAATGTAGCAGTGAAAAGACCATCGGTCCATTCGCGAGTAGTAGAATCAAGGCTACCAAAAAGAGCTTCCTTGGACATTACCTTGGCATCAATTAGATGAAAGACGCATTCAACACTCTCAGCATCTTGCATCGCAGAAAGAAGCGACTGATAGACTGTTGATTTGCCAAAACCAGAAGAACCGACAAGCATTATACCATGATGAATCTTCTGGAACTGGTATAGCTGAAAGACCTTAGTTAACCACTCATCTGAAACAATATAACCATTTTTTGAGGCATGAGCGCGAACAGAATTCTCAAGCTCAGCAGACTGGAAAGGAAGGTACTCAACACCAGGGAAAAGTTGCTGCTCAATACTATACATCAACTGAGCGTCTTCAGCAATAAGTTTTGGTGCAACAGTTTCACGCAAGCACTGCAAGAGAATAGAAGTTTCCCAATGGTTGAGATCATCTTCCTCCTGGGCACCAAGACGTGATCTTTTAAGGTTACCAGAGGTAGCCAAAACGTTCTTGAGTGCACGCAGACCAAAATCGTAATGGACCTGGTAGGAAAGCTTATTCTGGAGCTCAGTGAAGAATGGAACAACAATCTTAGAAAGTTTTCTAGCATGTACAAAACCTTGCGAGTTGAGAAGAACTTCGGCAATAATTTCCTTGTCGGGTTTGGCCATTGAAAAACTGCGGAATAGTTTCTTCAGGTTTTCAGGAAGTGTGTTTCTACCGGCATATTCAGGGTTCATTGTGATGAAGATACCAGTTTCATCATTGAGAGCAACAGTGCGATTAGCAAGCTCAATTTCAGACTTCGTGTCAGATCCAACAGCAGCTTTGATACCAAGTTCTATAGCTTCAATCTGCATAGATACGGCTGAAAGGATCTGCTCGTTGAGACGGTTAAACTCATCAAAACAACCCCAAGCACCAACCTGGCAAATACCAGCAAGAATTCTACCAATGGCCTGAAAATCAAAGGACTCATCACAGCAAAATACAAGCACAAACTTACCAAGGTTTTGGCCGAGTGCTTTGACAGACTCTGTCTTACCAGTACCTGCAGGACCAAAGGGCGAACCACCAAGTCTCTGTTCCAACGCCTGAGTCATTGCCAAGAAGAAGTTATCAACAAGTGGAGTAGATACCAGCCTGTCAGGCATTCCCAAGTACTCAAAGCCGTAAGTGAAGACAGTTTGAGCCTGTGTGATAATAAGGCGCTTGGTAGGAGAAGGCTCAGAAGCGTCAAAGTGATAAGCAAGCTGACTTTGCCAAGTGAAGTGAGATGCAGAGGTAACATCCTCCGAAATGAGCTGAGAAATGATATCACGCTGGTGGATGAGTTCAGTGATAAGGTTCTCACACTTCTTTCTGTCAACTAGTGACAGTTCCTGAAGAACAAATGTAGCCATGTGCTGAAGAAAATTGGTGTATAACTTTTGTAAGAGTTCAAGCGAAGACTGACTGTTCAAAGCTTCCTCTACTCTTCTGGTCCAAATAATCTGAGATGTCACAATAGAAATTTGGGAAGGAACCGACTGAATCCACAACATGAGCTTTTTAGGAGATAGCTCATTGTCAGTTATAAGGCGCGTGAGAGTTTCAATAGAGTCAGATAATTTGTTTGAAAGAGTGATTTTGGTTTCTTCCTCAAGACGAATAAGCCATTCAACAACATTAGGAATTTTGACAAGATTAATCTTGGAAGTAAAATAAACTTCCTCGCCTTCTTTGGATCTAATACCATCAATGGTTGAATTTTCCTGGTCGTGGATGAGACCCGCAATACCAGCAAACATCTTATTCAGATGCTTTTCAACACGGTGAATATCATTGGAGTTACCAATAATTTCGAGTAAGTCTTCGTCGCCGATAAAGTAAAATCGAGCAAATCTCTGGCGTTCTTGTTCATAGTATTCACCAAGGGCCTTCTGAACCTTTCCGAGCAGATCAGCAAGGCGTTCAATAGACTGTTGTACACCTGGAATGTTCAAAACATCAATAATGAGAGGTGATTTGTATACCTTTCTGAGAATAACGAAAAACTCAGAGTTGATGCTTTGAAATCTGGAAGATTCCACAGGCAGAATATGCTTGATTTCAGCATTGTTGTTAAACACACCCTCGAGGTAGACCCACTGACGCTGAACATCAATCCAGACATCAAAAAGAACATGGATACGGTTCAGTTTCTCTTCCCAACCGCGAGCCTCTTCCTCAAACACTTTGAAGTAATGAGAATGATGCATGGCACCCAGCGAGTTTAGGTGATCGCTGCAAGTCTGAAACAGTTCGTCCCAGCCCTTGATAAGTCTGCAAGTGTTCTTATAGTTGGTGAGCTCCAGACTATAAGTAGTCCAAGTCTGTCTCACTTGGCGTAAGAAAATCTCAAGAGCAAGTTCACCTTGAGCCTCGGCGACGACATCCTTGATGAAAGCAGTGTTGGCAAGAAGTTCCATATCCCAGACGTCACCAAGAGTCATCGAGTTGAAGAAGAGACGTTTGTTTTTGGCTAGACTCTTATATAACTTTTGCCAGTGGCGCTCATGAATTGCCTCAGTCTTCAAATCAATGATAATAGTTTGAGATTTAATCAAATTTTTGAGAACATTCTGGATATGTTCAAATGCAGCGTACTGACGGATTCTAGTAGGCATGCCCTTAGTGACTTCAACAAGATCTTCCAAACTCTTGCGAATTTTTCTGGGAACAACACTAGCCCAGGGTGACTCACGCAAGTCATTGAGAGAATTCCAAATACTTTCAAGAGCAGCCCATACAGAATTAAAGTCTCTAATCTCCTCAATAACAGATACAATATTAGGACTGACTTTGAAATCAAGTTCAAGAGCACTGGCAGCCTTAGATAAAAGCTCAGAGGACTCCATAAGTGAAGTAGCTTCATTTTCAAATTTAGCTAAGCTCTTGAGAGCATCACTCGGACGCAATGAACCAGCAATAGGTTTGTCTTCTTCCCATTGAGTCTCTAAGCTGAAAATACGCTCAGTAAGTCTCTTCATTTCAGCTTGCACGCGAACACGAATACCATCAAGCTGAGAGTCAATGATAGCAGACTTCTTTCCCAAGATCTCCTTGAGAGCGTTCCATTCGCTATCAACTTGATCAATAAAAAGCCAGTTAGACGGGAATCTAAAACGATACCGTGAAAGAGTAGTTTGTCCGTTACGGAAAAGAGAAACTTGGCTTTCCCACTTGGCTAGGAAGTTTGTCCCTTGCTGAACCTTTGTGACAGTAGCAACAACTTGGTCTGTAGAAAAGGAATCAAGAGACTGATTCTCAAGATCACGTCTAAGTCTTTCAATCTCAGCACAAAGATCTTTCATTGCAGAGTTAAGACGCTGCGAGAACTTAAGAATGATCTCCTGTTGCCAACCATCATACTTAGCGTTGATTCTGACCTGAACTGTTCTAAAATCGACGCGTAAAAGACCAAAGTTCTTGTATACTTCTGTAGTATCAAAGGTAGAGCGGGCCTTACGGATTTCAGTCAATATCTGAAGCCATTTAGCCATATTTTCACCCAAGGTGTCAAAAACGTGAGAAGACTCAAGATCCCAAAGTGCTTGAAACTGATACCAGTTGTCAAGATAAGCCTCGGCGTTGTTGATGTGGTAGTCAATTAAAAAGTAGACTTTACTGATATCATCGCTGATGGCAAGTGGGATGTCACTAAAAGTTTCTTGGTGAGTAAGGTCACCTTCGCTGTCGTTGATGGCAAGTTTAATATCAAATCTGTTGGGCTGGATCCGAGGAAGTTTGCATGCATTATTAATATTTTCTTGGAAATTATAAAGCCAAGTAGATCGAGCCGTCTCGAGAGGCGGGTGAAGTGAGATAACACGGTTTTTTAATGTTAGTTCATGAACTGTAACCTTGTTTGGAATCGCAATATCTTGTGGTGCATCGGGCTTGTCAAAAGTGGCAATCCAAGAGACAACAACATCACGACAGCGCTGGATAAGAATATCACTGATCTCGCTGTTCAGGTTATCCACGAAACTGTTTACATTCACATAACCTTCAAGATTGAGCTTATCGACTTCTTCTTGAATTGACTGCAGTAAAACACTGAAAGCCTTGTAGTTGAAAGTACAAGTCTTCAACTGAGTTAGAGATGCTGAAATTGAATCGTAAATTGTAATAAGGTCTTGCATCTTTGAATCCAAAACCTTCACACGTTTGCCGAAATCATAGACAAACTTTACATGACGGTTTTCATTATCAAGCTTAAGATCATATACGTGAATAAATGACTCCCAAGTTAACGAGAGACCTCTGGTAAGCAAGTCTAAAACGTTATTCTCGTAACCATGAAGCAAAGCGTTGATTTTACTGTGATCTTGAATGATAGTAAGGGTGCTGTAAAGAGTCTTAAGGGTATCAATGAGACAAACTGCATATGGGTACACTCGTTTTGCATCTTTTCCCACGCTGTTGATTGTGTGTGGCACTTGATAGTTAAGCCAATTAAGGTTTCTCACTTCCTTAAAGAGAATAATAACCTGAGGATCAAAGTTAACGGATAAGTCATATACAATCACGTTAGTGTTGTTTTTTCGTGTACGGTTGATTCTAAAAAGAAAACCAGAAATGGATAGGTTCCGTTTGGTAATACTGGAAAGCCATGCTTCATAGATTGGTGAGGTGTCCAGCTTTTGTCTAAATGCAACGCTTTCACTATGAAGCTTTTGTCCTTCAGCATAGTACTGCCAGCCTTTACCTAGAACAGCTTCGACACGCTTCATATAGTTATCAAGTTGGCGTTCAATTTGTCTAATCCAAATAATTGTACCCGAAACAGGGGGGACATCACGAAGCTTGGACATCTCGTAGGCCTCAGAGTTGGAATATTGTTGTCTGAATCTATCATGTAAAGCAGAAATGTCAGCCTTGACGTTGTCAATAAGGCGTGACTGGTACTCTTGAATGGCACCACGAATAGAAGCACGAACAAAAAGCGCGTTGAATTTGGAGAAAACACGGAACATTTCGTTTGATGTCTTGGCAGTAGCAAGTCGATCTCTTAACATGGCGATGATGGCATTTTCAACTCTGGTGGTTCGTTCATTGTATTCCTTTTCCGCCTTGTTCCAGTTGTAAACACCATCTGAGAAGAAAAAAAATTGTTAGCTCAAAGTATTAAATAAATAAAATTCAAAACTCACCTTCAGAAATATCTAAGACATTGACTTGCTTGAGAATATCGTATGCAGACGAAATCTCTTCAAGAGGATTAATTCCATCGAATCCAACAGGTATCGATCCCTCTACTTGGTGGCCGGACCCTAGTACTTTTGCAAGAGTGTCGCGCAGCTCTTGGTGACGAATTCTAAAGGAGGTAATATAATCCAGACGCTCTTTGGTTTTCAAGTGTCTGGCATTGATTCGAATTGGAATAAACTTTTCAGATCTCTTACGCGTCATTTCTCTAGCGATGTTAGTGAATTCCTTCATTTGCTCATCCCAAGTATGGAAAATTTCGTGGACAAGTTGGACTGTTTGGTTAAAAGCAGTGTAATCAAGATGCACAAGTCGAAGCCCGCCGAGAATCGACTGAAGAGAGTTATTAAGATCATCAGAAATGCCTTCGACCAGTGATAACGCGCGACGAACGGGATAAGGTGTAATGCGGAGTTTCTTGTTAATGTGGCCAAAAATCAGTAGTAGAGCTTTTTGAACACCATTCAAAGTAGTGGCAGAAATCAGTTCATCAAGAGGGAAATCTCTCATAAGCTGGTTATATTTGGCAATCTTTTCTGATGCCTCTTTGATGCCAGTGTCTGACAAAAATGAGACAGTTGCGTGGAACCGTTTTGCGTTTCTGAGCACATTAAGAGTCAAGGTCACGCCAGGGCCCTGGAGCTGATTTTCAATGTGCTTCAGAGCAGTTTCCATAGAAAGCCAAAAATTGATTTCCTGGGCTGCAGTGCCACTATCAGGATCCCGGGACATGCGTGTAATCCCCTGAATAGACTTGATCCAACCATTTACAATCGATTGTAACGAGTTCAAAAAGTCAGTGTCGGAAAGATATTCTGCTGGGATAAGGTCGATAGAAGGTTCAGAGTTGACATTTGATTCTAAGGCTTTATCAATGATTGGGTGGAGATTGAGAGTAAGCTCAGGGATTTCTATATTTTGCTGAAGATGGAGAAGCGACAACTCAAGTTCGGCAATTTTACGCCTTGTTGTGGGGATAGCTCCCAGTGATTCCTTGTCCTGGTAGCTTTTCGATGTTAATGTGGCGTTGGCAGTTTCTTGAGCAACAGCAGATATTTGTGAAGAAGCTTCAAAGTATGGGCCTAGGGCAAAGTGAATCATAGAGTGGAGAGCCTCATATGGACTTGAGTTTGGTGTGCTAGAGTTTAACGTTGGAAGAGCTACTGTTTGCAGCTGTGAGTGAAGGGGTATATTGGCATTTAATGGAGATGGGCCTTTGATTAGGGCTATTGAACCGACAGTGGATTGTGTGAGCGACAACTTGGTATCTAGTCGGTAAGTATAGGTGTTGTCGTCGTGATCAGACTCTGGATAGAGAATATTAGTACAAGGTAGCCCTTTTTTATAATACAAATGAAAAGAATTATACATACCAAGATCATTAGAGTCTTCATTGTCAAATGAGGTACGTTCTTTTAGGACAAATAGTACCATTGGTGCGTGATCAATGGCAAAATTGGAGCAAATTTTGAAGGTAGACGGTGTAAGCGAGTCCGATTCCGAGGCTGGCTCGGCAGGATCAAAGATGCTACCGGTCGGATCCTCTAGAAGAGTCTGCAAAACATCGTTGATAAACCCTATAAGTTTGAGGGGTCCTACAGGCTCAATTGGGGTATCATGTTCGTAGGAGTCGACGTCGATCTCAGATGTTTGAGAAGTCATGTTCTGGCGGAAAGGGGAAGTTAGATCAAAGCTGATTGAGGCTAGGTTAAGAAAGAACACATACAAGCTAGACCACAAAGTGTTTTTATGAACAGCAAAGCAGAGTGAATTGACGTATTTCTATTAGGGAACCCCTGGAAATCACTGGAATTATCTGTTTCAGAAAAAAAAGTAGGTAGGCGTTAGATGTAATTTTCTTTGGGTGATGCTGAGGAATCTGGGAAGGTTTTTTTTTTTTTTTTTTACTTTTTCTGTGCGAGAGTTTAAAAACGAGCGTGTTGAAGAAAAAAACCCATACAGGGTTGGGGTTATTTTAAGAATGTACTGAAGTTTGATCTGGTTCGAAACGCGGAGAGACACAAGAAGGATAGTGAGTAGCAGAAGCGAGAGCGGTTGATATAAAAAGCATATTAGACATGGTTGCCAAATTTAGAAGGCTTTTATACGCTTGTATTTTGCGTTATAGTAAGTTGTGAAAACACCTAAAGAAACAGGTTGGTCTTTCTGCCCCTTGGTACACGATTTTATTGGTGATCGTATCAACCTTGGTGAAGATGCGCACAGATAAGAAATAGCAGATGTGAAATAGGATTTCATGAATTATGTTGTAGTGTTATATCTGATATCTGTTGTTTCATGTCTTCAGTTCTATCCCAAACCTAGTTAACACCAGTTCTGGTCTTTGTTTGGACGTTCGCTCCCAAATCCTTTACTTACCCTGACTTGCTGTTTTGAACTGACTAATATGTTAGATAATATACCTCAACCCTAGCCCAGTTTTTTCAATTTTTTTGCTTTCTTGCCCTTTGCCTATACGTTTGGTCCCAAGTGCTTTGCTAGTGCTTTGTTTTTTGTGTTTTTTTTTTGTATTTGGGTCTTTAAAAAAAAACTGAAATTTTTCTTTGGGAATAAAAAAAAATTTTTTTACCCTTCTAACCTTTCCCACTCCCGCAGCATCAGGAAGGAAAATTTTCAGTCCCAGAAGGAACGGAACAAACAACAATTTATCATCGACTCTGTTATCTCACCCTCCACAATAACAGCTTCGCCTTCGACATTGTCTTGTTCTTTTTTACGCTATAATCCCTTTTCTGGTCTCATTTAATAACACTCGAAATATATCATCATGACTTTGGTTCTGGCAGAAACGTCCGCGGGTTACGCCCTGCTGAAAGCTAAGGATAAGAAGATCTACAAGTCTTCCAGCTTAATAGAAGATCTCTCTACTCCCGAGAAGGTTGCTGAGCAGTTCAAGGTCAAGCTTTTCTCCAAGTTTGACTCTGCTGCCTCTGCCCTCGAGGAGGTCAACTCCGTCATCGAGGGTAAGGTCTCTGAGAAGCTCGCCAACCTGTTGAAGGACATCAAGGAGGACAAGAAGACTACCCTTGTTGTTGCTGACGCCAAGCTTGGTAACGCCATTAACAAGCTGCCGGAGGTTTCACTTTCCGTCGTCTCCGACTCCGCCTCCCTGGATCTCTTTCGTGCCATCAGAGAAAACCTCCCCGCTTTATTACCTGGTCTCACCGACAAGGACCTTTCCACCATGTCTCTTGGTTTGGCCCACTCCCTTGGCCGTCACAAGCTCAAGTTTTCTGCTGATAAGGTCGACACCATGATCATTCAGGCCATCGCTTTGTTGGATGACCTTGATAAGGAGCTCAACACCTACGCTATGAGAATCAAGGAATGGTACGGATGGCACTTCCCTGAGATGGGCAAGATTGTCCAGGACAACGCCGCATACGCCCGTGTCATCAAGGTCATGGGTTACCGCTCTAACGCTGCCAACACTGATCTCTCTGAGGTTCTCCCCGAAGAGATTGAGACCCAGCTTAAGGAGGCTGCTGAGGTTTCCATGGGTACCGAAATCACCGACTTTGACCTCGAAAACATCAAGTCCCTTGCCGACCAGGTTATTGACTTTGCTGACTACCGTGATCAGCTCTCTAACTACCTGAACGCCCGTATGGCCGCCATTGCTCCCAACTTGACTGCCCTTGTTGGTGAGCTTGTTGGTGCTAGACTGATTGCTCACGCTGGTAGCTTGATCTCTCTTGCCAAGGCCCCTGCCTCCACTGTCCAGATCCTCGGTGCTGAGAAGGCTCTTTTCCGTGCCTTGAAGACTAAGCACGATACCCCCAAGTACGGTATCATCTACCACGCCTCCCTCGTTGGCCAGGCCTCTGGTAAGAACAAGGGTAAGATTGCCCGTATGCTTGCTGCCAAGACCTCTCTTAGTCTGAGATTTGATGCTCTGGCTGAGGACCGTGAGGATGTTGCCTCCGTTGGTATCGATGACAGAATCAAGATTGAGAAGAGACTGAGTGCGTTAGAGGGCCGTGAAATCAACACCACTGCTGCTCGCGTGGCCATCAACGACAAGAAGGATGCCAAGGTTGACTTCAAGGACAACAAGAGCTACAACGCTGATGCTGATACCGCTTCTACCGCTGCTCCTGAAAACGACTCCGACGACGAAGACTCTGATGATGAGGTTGTGGTCAAGAAGGAGAAGAAGGAGAAGAAGGAGAAGAAGGAGAAGAAGGAAAAGAAGGAGAAGAAGGATAAGAAGGAGAAGAAGGAAAAGAAGGATAAGAAGAGAAAGAGAGACGAGGATGACGAGGAGGAAGTCAAGGTGAAGAAGGAGAAGAAGGAGAAGAAAGATAAGAAGAAGAAGAAGAGCAAGGACTAAGCGGGAAGTCTTTAATTTATTATTCTTTTAAGAGCCTTTTTGCTAGTGTTTTTTATTGTTTTTTTCTTTTTTTTGTTTATATTTTATATTATACATAACTAGTCAATATTGTTGTTAGAAACAGTGAGCTCCAAAAATAAAAAAAAATTTGTTGAATCGGGTTTGGGTGCTGAGCATAACGGGAAGGGCGGTCGTCGAGTTTCGGGCCATAGTGCGCGAAAGGAACGGCAAAAGACACTCTTCTCAAGTTTTATTGTTTCAGACCAACTCCCACCAAGCCAAGTGTAATTGATTTAAAACACACACTACCTACAATCAGTATTCCCGCTCACAGCACAGCACCATGATCAACGACGGCGCAGTCTACACAGATGAGTCAGGCAACGTGCCAGAGCTCAGCACCTTGCTACATTTTGTCGAAGATCTAACTACACGACTCAACAAAAACCGAGGGAACCTCGACGACATCAGCATCCTGGCCAAAAAGGTTATTGGGAACCAAGTCTCCACCATTCAGCAACTAGAGACGGCGCTACAGAAGCATGCTGGGAATAATGAGCTCAAAGAATTGTCTCAAAATGGTGAGGATGACGAGGTGCTTGAACTCGAGCAACACGAGTTTGAAGAAAGCAGGGATCATGGCGATGAGGGGCGGCGCCTGCGGCGCCCACGTGGCGGCCGCGGTGAAAGTCTCTCCAGTTTGCCTGATCGCCAAGCAGCTGAGATCGAGCGACGCCGGAAACGGGCAGGCCCGGGAGCGGCTTCTGTCCCGCCAGCGGTGGTCCCAGATATTCTTGAAGAAGAAAGTAGCAGGCTAGCACCACTCCAAACACCAGTACCCCAGCAACAGCAACAACAACAACAGCAACAACATTCCAATCCAGAAGCTTTACGACACGCGCAGGTTGAGCAAGAGAATCTTGAGCTCAAGATCGAACTGCAACGTCTCCATTCCGTCGAGCGCAAGCTCACCGACCTGCTTACCCAGTTCCAGTATAAGACGGGCGAGGTCCGCGATATTAGCAAAAAATATACCCACGACTACAAAATTGCTTCCCGTAAATTGGTATCTTCCTACGAGGCCCAGCTGGAACTTGAGTATCGTAACCAGCAACACCTAAAACACACCCATACGCAGTACCGCCATAAACTCGAGGAGCTTAAAACAACAATGGAGAATGCTGCCGCGTTCATTTCCAGTGATGTCCAACAAAAAATTGATATCGCTGGTTCTGATCAGAATGCCCTTGTTAATTATAAGGTGGGGTCTTCGTCGTTGCCCACACCGGGACCAGCGATGCAGTCTATGTAATGTCATGTAACGAAAAATCGATTTAACTATTTCAATTACGGGACAAGATTATTCGGTACTTTTGGATCAAACAGTGTATCCAAACACATCGGGTCGTCTCTGACTCCACAAGGGCATGTTTTCTCTCACTACAAAAAAAAAAGACTTGTTAGCAAAAATTAAAAATTAAAAATTCACAAAAGTGTGCAATGGTTTTCTCATACCTTTTTGCAGCGCAGTCAAATCAATGTCCGCCGTTATGATGCGCGGCTCTGTGTCGATATCTGGGGCCTGGGCCAGAACTGTGCCCCAGGGGTCCACGATGATTGAGTGTCCGTATGACTGGCGCTTACCCGTGGGCGGGTCATGCACGCCTGTGAGCGCCGCCATGATGACATAGCACTGCGTGTCAATGGCGCGCGCACGCGCCAGCACCTCCCAGTGCGCTGCGCCCGTCTTGACAGTAAAAGCGGAAGGGAAAAGCAGCACCTCAGCACCAAGCGACCGCTGGCGCAGCGCCAGCTCGGGGAACCGAATGTCATAGCAGATCCCTGCCCCAATCTTGCCAATAGGTGAATCGAACGGCGCAAGCACCTCATTTCCAGGCTCAACGCTATTGGATTCCTTAAGGATGGGCCCGTTGCTAATGTCAACGTCAAATAAGTGAATTTTTTGGTAGCGATGAAGTAATTGGCCATCAGGGTCAAACCAAAGTAAGGTATTTTTCAAGCGCTTCTTTTGGCCATTGGTACTGAGTGTGTCGCTGGGCTCGTGTACTCCAATGGATACATGCGGGCGCACGGCGCCGGCGGGCAGCTCACGCAGCGCTGCGCGCACACCGTCCTGGATCGCTGCGGAAGTCTCGACGGGCTGGGCCAGCGCAACACTCTGCTCTGCCGTGCTAGCAATATAGTCTGATGCTTCAGGGAGAAATAGCACTCGAGCTCCTACTGCTGATGCCTGGTGCACCAGCTGCTTGATAATGGCCGCATTGGCGGCGACCGACGATGTTGCACAAAACTGGCCTACTGCTGCTAAAACCATTATGGAAAAATATTTAAATTAAATTTAAAAAAGATATTAAAAGAAAAAGTAATCGGAATATCCTTGTAATGAGAAAGGAAAGGCCGATTGACTGCTGGTCGAGAGCGTTAAAAAGGTTGTGGAAAGTTGGCGATATGAACAACGCCGACGGTGTTTTTCATCTCGATAATAATTATCAGGTATCCAAATTATGACGCCAATTGCACCGTTGATTAAAAAAAAACAATAAGCTTTAGAACTTGTGCATTATTTATAATAGTGTATTTATCATGTTTTATTATCTATATATTTAAAGTTTCTCTGCACTGCCAGTCTCAGTTCACATGGCATCATTTCCAAATTCTGCCCCTGAACCCTCTGGGTAGGCACTGGATCTTTTTTGATTCGTCGTTGGGGATCAGGCTGGAGTATATATCCTTGAGTTACAACTAACAAGAATGCTATTCAGAGTCAGCCATGGAAATGCTGTTTTGAGATATTGAAAAAGACAAAAAGGCACAAGAAATTTGAAAAAAAAAAAAAAAAAAATAAAAAAACCCCAAAAATAAAAAAAAAAAAAATAAAAAAATTATAAAAAATCATAAAAAAAAAAAATCTGGAGAACCTTCCAGTCAGGTTAAAACCCTCTCTATAAAATGAAAGGAACAAG
>Ga0160505_100454_pt1:0-22500 | contig 23751 bp, 15 predicted proteins | sample DIDeMG_FD_108225 | JGI IMG/M metagenome (GOLD analysis project Ga0160505, IMG submission 108225) | Enriched chicken feces microbial communities from UW Madison campus, WI, USA - DID2874_E49_Stillage MG | ecosystem: Host-associated > Birds > Digestive system > Large intestine > Fecal ... | reverse complement strand
GACTTCTTAACTCTCAGGTCGTATCTACTGAAGCTGGCGACTACACAGAAGATCTTGTTGATCCCAACCCTGTAGGAACCGTTGCAATCACCAAACAGGACGGTAAGAAACATGAACCACATCACAATGAAAATATTGATAACATTAGTGGAGTCTGGGGAGTCCTCCATGGTGTCTCTGTTGGCGACCAGCTTAAAACGCCTTGGTTCTACCTTATGGCCATTTTTACCACTATCCAAATGCTCCGAATCAACTACTTTGTCGCTACCGTCTTCTCTCAGTACTCCTATCTACTTGGCTCTTATGAGAACGCGGTTATTCTTAACAAGTTCTTTGACGTGGCTCTCCCTCTTGGTGGCATCATAGCGATTCCATTTATTGGCCTTGTGCTTGACAACTTTTCAACATTTACCGTCCTTTCCATCCTGCTCACCATTACCAGTACGATTGGTTTCCTTGGGCTAATCCCCAACTCCTTCGCTGCAGCATACATGAACGTGGCGCTGCTCGTGGTTTACCGACCATTTTACTACACGGCTGTGTCCGACTATGCTGCAAAGGTTTTCGGCTTTGAAACGTTTGGCCGTGTCTACGGCGTCATTATCTGCATCTCTGGCGTCTTCAATATGCTACAAGCAAGCCTTGATAAGGCCACTCACGGAGTTTTCAAGGGCAACCCAATCCCCGTGAATATCTGTTTACTCACTAGTACCGTTCTCATTGGTGCCGCCTTGCTAACCTATATCCGGACCCAGCTTAAGTCTATCAAGCAGAAAAAGCTCGAGAGCGCCATTGTAAACGTTCCCGCTGATATCTTCCCTTAGGCCCGGGAAACACCTCCCGCCCTCCTAAGATAAAGAAAAGTATAAACCTTATCAGAAATCACTACACCGAAATTGGGATTTTTATATCGGGTATGAACCTTATCTTTATGTTTTTTTTTCTGATTAGATCTAGTCACCGCCATTATATCTATCAATCCTTCACCTACAATGGCACTTTCTACGCATACCTCAAACCTATCAGCTAGTAACTGAAATATGGTCCATAAAAAAAGTTTACGAAATTTCCCAAAAAACAAAAAAAAAAAAATTATATTCAAACAGGAGCAGCATAATCTCACGCAGAACGATCAGATAATAATTTTTTTTTAAAATAAGATATTTTAATTATGTGATAGTTGAATGGCATATAAACTATAATGTATATTTCATTTTAAATTAATAGCGTGTATACCACCCTTTGGACTCCAAACCTGCACTAACACGGTTTTCCATAGATCTTAGGAAAGGATCTAAACAATTATTATCTAAACTCTCCCATGCTTTCCCAATCGCCTTATAAATGTGCCCTTTCAATTGGATTTTAGTACCCTCAAATGATTCAAGGTCTGGTTAAAGCAAATCAATATACTTTTTAAGCTTAGCACAGTAGAAGGTCTAATATGGTTTCAATGATAGTATTTTCTGTTGAATAAGGCAAATCCATTGCGCATTGAAAATCAGACTTTTTGTGGGATGCAAGATATCAGCCAACTATAACTACCCATTAAAATGGTTCCAATTCCTTTTTTTTGCCGTTTTATTTAGAGCTGGAGGCTATGAAAGGTGTGTGAAGCATGACTTTGGTAACTGTGAAGAAAGGATATGACACTAGATTACGCGTTACACGTCGCAAAAATTTCGAGACTTTTTCTTAGGGACGGTATATATAACATACTAGTTGATCATATTGAAGAAAAAATATATTACAAAAACAAGAAAGCAATGTGCAATCATAAAAAAAAAATACAATTAACACAATAAATACATGTATATAGAAAAAAAAAGATTTCTTATACATGAATCAATCCTCTATAATAATTATCGATAGAGAGGAAAGAAACACAAAAAAAAAAAAACCCATATACTAAAATAAGAATAAGTTAGAATGTTACCTTTTTGTCGAAAACTTGAATTTGAACCCCGCGTCATCATCTTCATTATCTTCATCGTCGTCATCATTGTCATCATTGTAACTGACCTTACTTTTGCTGCTAAGCTTGACTTGACGGGGGTTCCTTGGGGCTCGCATGTTGGTGGTCCGCATCGACGTTGCTGGTGCTTGCCGTGCCAGTGCTGTACTTGCCACAGGGGTTGAGATCCGTGTGGGGCCCGACGACGCTGTTGCATGCACTGACTTGAGCCGACGGAAGCTGGTTTTTTCAATTTCATCTTCCTCATCATCATTCTCGTCTTCGTTGTAGGCGTTGAGCTCGTCAACATCATCGTCAAATCCTCCCATAAATAGACTTTCACCATCATCACCCTCGCCATTTTTGTTGTTATTGGTATCCATGTCAATATCAATGGCTTCTGTTGGGGTCGGATCTCGAGCTCGTGGCGCTTGGGCGCTGGTGACCCAGTCTATGTGGGACTGAACACGAAACTCGTGGGGGTCAGCTTGCACCAGCGTCACTACCATGCTGCTACCACCCTTGCTAGCCCGTACATGCTGCGGCTGATTCTGTTGTTGCATGGCTACCCCGGGCCGTCGTTTGACAAACCGCTTGAAATTCTTTCGCCCGGCCCATCGGCCCTGTTCTTGCATAGGAGGGACCCGATCAGCGCGCTCCATTGGCACACTTTCAACAATCACCAAATTTTTCAGTTGTGTGATATCTTCGTCTTCTTCATTGTTGGCGATGCTGTCACCATGTTGGTAGCTGTACACATCAGTCTGCTCCTGCTTGATCTTACGAACAGCATCTGCAAATGCCACCTTGGGTCGACGCGACACTGCCGGAGTAATTTCGTCAAGTGACTCAATCATCTCAACATCTTCGCTGACATTGTACTCCGAGGTTCTCTTTTCAGGATTTGTGCTTTCAGTCTCTTTTTGATTATCCATCTCTTTTTGATTATCCAGCTTTCGTTTCTTATACTCGATTGCAGTCTGTGTTGCTTCTTCTAGCGCATTAACACTAACTAGCGCCTGTCTTTTCATCCGGCTTAGCTTTGCTACGGAGACTGACTGCTGGTCCTTTTCTACCACTAAATCTGCGTCCTCTGAAGGCTGAAATTTATCGATAACTTCATCGCTTCTCCTTGTTGGCTCCAGTGAGCTCTGGGATGCTGGTGTTGACGGCAATTTGGCCTTGGCAGGTCCTGAGGTTTGCGTGAAAAATGTAAAGATATCTTGGCTGCTCTCTCTTTTGATTCTAGGCTCCGCTACATCGGCCTCAGCAACAGTAGAGGGTGTTAATGGTGCTGGAGAAGGTTGGTGTGATGACTGTGATGAGATAGCAGCTGACTGTGAAGGGCCCACTGATGCTAAACCAAAGAAGTCCATAATATTGGCACTGCCTCCTGTACTTGTAGATGTCTTTTTAATAGCCTTTGACCGCTTCTGTTCCACAATGTGAACCTGTGTACTCTGAAAAGAAGTTGACGGTTTTGCTGGAATCTCTGCAACAGAAGTAAATGGGCGTGCTATTTCAGCACCTGTATTAATATCGTCCTCTCTTAGCAGATTGGGCATGGGCCCTCCTGGCCTAAGTCTAAACATATTGCGGCTTTCCACGGCTTTGATAGCTTTTGTAAACATAATCTGGTCCATGAGGTAAATTCCCAAAGCTTTCGTAGCTTTGTTAACGCGAACAAGAAGTTCTGTCTGCTTTATTTCTGGTGTCTCGATAACCATTTTAACTGGTATCAGCGCGCCCGATTTTAGTGCTTTATCCACGCTTACCTTGTTGTCGGTAGCCTCTCTTGCTGCCTGCTGAATAAAAGCAGCTATATCTACCACCTTAAGCTGAATATTGGGTTTAAATTGGAGAATTGAAGTTCCTCCGGCTGCAGTGATGATGGGAGAAATCTGCTTATACTGTGTTGGATCCCAGAATGCAAATGTCATACCCAGAAATAGTTTTTTGCGTTTGACGTTGACTGTTAGTTCAGGATCAGCTTCAAAATTTACAGGATCCGGTATTGATGCAAAATTCCGCTCCATTGCATCCTGAGCTTCGACCAGTGCATCGATAAACACCGGCTTGACTATGGGTATTGCGGTGCATGCGGCTTGTAGACACTTCGGAGTGATGATCCCTGTGCATTTTATAAAGCATAGCGCTGACTCGGTCACATCCTGTGTGAGCTTAATCCCTAGGGGCTCGAGCTTTGCCGTCCAGGCATTCACATTGTCTACCTTGGAGTTGTGTGCTAATATTATAGGTTTCCATTCTAATCTGATAACGAGTCGTTAGTTCTGATATTCTACAGAAACGGAGAAATTACCAACCTGAGATCACTGCCATCGCTAGTCTCGCAGCGACCAAAAGTCAAAGTGTTTGCATCAGGATTGTCTATAGTCACGGATTGATTTGTAATAGGGACTCTGTTAATATCGATTCGACCCCTTGTAGTTGAATCGGTCAAAACGACCTTGGGTTTTGACGATAATAATTTCTGGGCAAAACGTTAGATTGTTGCAAAGCTCGATATCCTGTAATAGTATGAATCAAAACGCACCGAAGAGTTTGGCAGAGGAACATCTACTCTAATAGTAGCTTGTTTTCGTGAGACGGACTTTATGTCGATGAAAAAGTCGGCATCTAGCAAGGCCAATTGTTAGACTCGTAAAAGATGGGGGGAAGCAGGGACCATACCTTTGGCGCGGCCAATGCTATATGTAATACCAGGCTTTAACCATCTTGAAACAACTATCATATAGTCAGCAAAAAACCATCTTTTCAAAAATAATCAGACCTTTGTACCTTTACCGTTGACCTCTTGCGTAATTACCCACATAGTTGGTGTACAGATGTTCCTGAGCGAAGGTGGGAAAAAACGTAAAATGTAAAACGTAAAAAAAAAAAAAAAATAAGAACAAAAAAATTACTTTAAAAAGAGAAGAATAACAAAAAAAAAAAACATTAAATTTTATTTATATCTATCGCTCAATCGCTTCTATAATCCGGAGTCCTGCTCCGGCTTCTGCTTTGACTTTGGCTATCTCTTCTCCTTCTCGGACTCCGGCTTTGACTTGGGCTGCGTTCTGGACTGATGCTTCTGCTGTTACTTCTGTTTCTTCTGCGTCTTGGTCTTGCAGTAGGAATAACAGTCGACTCACTTGGGCCTTGCACAAACGCAAAGGCGACAGACAAGGCTTGACCCAGAAACTCAACATTGTTGGCTTCCCTAACCGCCCGTTCGGCCTCTTCGTAGGTAGGATACTCAACCAACGCATAGCCTTTTACGTAACCCGTTCTTCTGTCCAAGTTAAGATGCAGATTCTCGACTTGACCCCATTCACTAAAAAAGTCCGACACATCCTCCTCAGATGCTTCCTCGTGGATGTTGGTAGCAATAATGATCCACCCTTCAATGGCTGTAAAACATTATATTAGCAAAAGATGAAAAAAAACACAATTATCGAAATTTCACATAAAACATACACTTCACTGGCAGTCTTTCTGAATCAATTGCCGCGTTATTACTGTCTGTTGTCAATCTCAAAGTGTTAGAGACTTCATCTTCATGTCACCAAAGCCCTATGCCAGGTCGCAACAAACAAACTCACCAGTCATTTCAACCTCCATTGCACTGTAAGCAACTTCCGCAGACGCAGATTCCTCGTTTATCACAGGAGCAGACTCGTTTTGTTCATTCATTGTTTGTTTTGATCTTGTTTGTAATCGTCGATGTTATTGTTGATTAGATGGGAAAAGTGAAAATTTGAACCCGAGCTTTTGGCCTGCGTTGATCTGGGTTAGGTTTCACGCTACATCGTCCTTTTTCATTCTAGGGAATTAAGATCTTCCTGTACCATCATCAACCCACAAACGATCTGAAACTACTCGTTATATTTGCTTGCATCAAAAAGATATTGACCAAGTTATTAAACAGAGATTAGATACTTTTTATAGGTTGAATTTGATTCATATAATTTCTTCCTTTCTACACAATTGCAGACTATTAGTTTTCTGAAACCTGGCAAAAGACGCAATGACGGAACTTGACAAAGACTCTGCGCATCTGCTCACAGCATTATCTAAACCCAACCTGTATGTCATTTTGAAATCCTTTTTTTCACCAATTCAATTTTAACTCATTTTGTTTTGTCCGTTTAGTAAATCCGTTGAGATCCTCCCTTTTCTAGACCCCGCGACACTTGATCCATCAGACAGCAATATTAAGCCATATGGATCTTTTGTTTTAATAGATACAGTTCTCGGTATTCCTAAACGAGCACTTTACAAAGTATTCAATACTATCATTCATGAATACAACTCGCTACTTTCTCAAGTTGAACGACCAGACGCTGACGCGGAACAATGGGATCGACTATATAGACTGACAGACATCATCTGCTTGGTGACATATGACAACCTGACCGCCATCAATTCCCGGAAAAGATTTTTGCAACGCCTGGTAGGTATAGATTCTGGGAATGCAGTTAATGCATTAAAAAAAGAATTGTCTTGGTTGGAATTGCTGTTCAGCTCCCCTCTGCCCAAGCAGACGAAATCTAGTATGCTTTGGCAGCACAGGACCTGGGTATACGATAAGCTTTCATATTTATTATCAGCCGATTACAAACAAGCAAAGTTGGTAATAGATATACAAAAAGAGCTTGATCTGGTGATACGAGCCAGCGAACTACATCCACGAAACTACTATGCATGGAGTTATGCCCGACGGCTCTCATACTTGAGCTTAACAAACGAGGAGTTCAAGGCAGTTTTAAAGAAAGTATTTCAGACGTGCAGGCTACATGCTAGTGACATTTCATGTTGGACATTTCTAGCCTTTCTTCTGACAAACTCTGCGCTTACCCCTAGCACAACGACGCAGTTTTACTTGAATCAGATTCTCGACTACGTTGAAATCGTGGGAACAGGCCATGAATCCATCTGGTCAGCTGTGAGGCTGATAGTTGTTTACCAGGTAAAAGTACTTGGAAGCTTTGATGGATATGACTTAGTTGTGGGGAAACTCAATGGCAAGTCTGGAGTCGAGAAGATAGAAACATGGTTATCTAGAATTCATAATGCTGAGCATGCTTAGTCTTAACTCCAGATAAGTTTACTAAAGATGTACAATACTTAAACATGCTTTTCTATATATTGCCTTTTTGGAATTTAAATAATCGTAGAGTATTCACCTAAAGTGTGTATATATAAATGTAGTATGATAATAATACTTTATCGCTGAGATGGTGATCTTGAACCAACCTGTCTAAGCTTTCATCGATTCCGAATTTAGGTTTTGGCACATATTATTGAACCCCCAGTTAGAAATGATTTGGGAGTTACCCGGAGTTTTCAGAACATCAAAAAAAATTTTTTTCTAACGTTTTAACCTTTTTTTCCTCCGTGAGAAACGTCTTCTACACCCTAGTATCACGTACCTACCCCAGCTCTAAAATGGTCCAGAAAGCTTTAAAGAAGAAGGATACCGCCTCCAAGGTTACCAAGGGTAACAGAAAAGCGTATGTTTACTACAGCTCGATTTTTGAGACCACTCTAAATTTTAGTTTTACACAAATCTAACATCAACTTTAGTCCCAAGAAGGCTGCCCCCAAGAAGCTAGCACCTAGAAGAAAGGGTGCCGTTACCGATGCCAGAATCCTGAAAAGACATTCTGCTGCGCTGACTTCCGCTACTGAGAAGCTTATTGCCTCGAGAGTTGGTCACCTTGAACTGCTGAAGGGAAACAGAAGAGAGATTGAGAAGGCTGAAAGAGAGAAGAAGGAAAAGGAGAGCAAGAAGAAGAAATAAACGCTCTCGAATATTTCCAATCGCGTATTACAACTACCAATCTTTTGTCTTTTCTTTTCTCCGCATATTTTCATATTTATTTATTCATTTAGCGTTCTTGTTGTTTTCATGATTCTGTTTGTGTTGTCTATAGAAGTGTTTGCTCGTATTTTCTTTATCAATCTAATCTATTGAATCGTTGTAATTTCCACTTCTGTAACAGTAAAAATTTCGAAATTGTTTGAATTTCTACTTTGCTTCCATAAAAAAAGTCGTTCCACCTTCATTTGTCTCTTTGCCAGACATTTACCTTCTTTTAAAACAGCATCAACACAACACACACTCAACATAATGTCATCAACAATTGCTAGACGCGTTCTTCAAGCTCCTAAAAAGCCACTTACGGCAGCACAGCGTGATTACTTAGAAAAGGTGATCCGTGTCGACCAGGCCGGCGAGTTAGGCGCCGACTTCATTTACGCTGGCCAGCATGCCGTGTTTAAGCGCAAGACACCCAAGTTGGCGCCTCTTATTAAGCATATGTGGGATCAAGAAGTTCATCACCACGACACTTTTGACAAACTCCAGACTGAGCGTCGCGTGCGCCCCTCATTATTCACACCCGCATGGAAGGTTGCGGCCTACGGCCTTGGTCTCGGTACCGCTTTGATCTCCAAAGAGGCGGCAATGGCCTGCACTGAGGCTGTTGAGACCGTCATTGGTGGCCATTACAACTCACAATTGCGCTGGTTGCATGAGAATTTCCCCGAGGAATTTGGCGATGAAACTGAAATGGGCCACATGAAGCAGACAATCAAGCAGTTTCGCGACGACGAGCTGGAGCATCTTGAGACTGCTATCGAGCATGATTCAAAGAAGGCTGTGCCTTACATTTTGTTGACCGAGACAATCAAGGCTGGGTGCCGAGCTGCCATTTGGACCGCCGAGCGGTTGTAAGCTTTGCATCTCGCAAATCTCCAACAGTCGAGTATTCATCTACACTCTACTGTCTTCACTTTTTTGTTCTGAGAATGTGTGGATGTAGTATGTAAATAACCAGTTAACGTTCACAATGATTTGATAAGATTTATATTTTTTTTTCAAGTACAGACATATTGCTTGGTTTGATTTCTAAACCAATGATGGAGTGTATATGTAGTATAGTGTTGTACGTAACCCGTTCAAGTGCTGTTATTGGTTTAAACCTCCCAGGGCGTGAAAACATTTTCGTCAAACCAACGCAGAAGGCCTTCTCTAATGACAGCAGGTTTGTTGCGCACGCTCACGTCAAAAACATGATTTTCCAGTTTAATGTAACTGAGTGATTTTGATGGCAGCTGGGCATTGATGAACCTTTCCACACTATGCTTGTATCGGACCCAGTCTTCTATTTGATATGATACGTACTGGCCAAGATATGGCTTTGTATGGTTGTTTCGCAAATGAAAGAAGCGTAGGTGAGGCATGCAGTGGAGAAGCTTGTCAATGGCATTGTTAGAATCCAATGAAGGTGAAGGGGCAGACACGCTTAAACCAGTTAGATTAACGCAATCTCGCAGTGTGAGAAGAGCCTTCATAGGGAGCGGTTTATAAACATCTTTGAATGAGATTTCTTCAACACCATCGAGAGCAAGCTGTTTAAGTGTATGGCAATGCGAAGTGGTTATAGAGTCGACATAATGCTGGCAGTGCTCACTCCATGTCATGTCACTGCGACTTCGTGCTATGTTAGACCGAATGATAACACTTAGTGATTGCAGCCCGCGTGTGAGGTCTTGGAAAAAGTTTGGAACATTATTTACAAACTGCTCAGACCAATCAATTTCAAGTGACTGTAGCTTCCGTAACTTGGGACCAAGAGGCTGCACAAATCGCACACTGCTAATGTCGGCGCCATTCACACGCACCTCGTCTTCAGTCTCAAAACCAATCATGTCGGTCCCTGCTAGCTTTAAATGAGTTATTGTTTCTAGCTCAACAGCCTGATCAAGAATTTGAAAGTCAATGCCTCCGTTAACAGTAATGCCATCAAGCCCCAGATGCGTTAATCTCAACTTTGTGTTTTCTGAGTTTTTGGCTAACAAGGTCCCAAAGAAAGCTGGAATGGCCTGGTCATCTACCGGACTTTGTGAAGGGTTCATCGAAGCAAACGCAAATCCGCTTCCTACTTCATGGCTCAGATGAAGCTCGCGGCCCAGATAAAGGGCTCGAAGGTTCTTAATAGTGTCAGGCGAATTTGAAATCATCTTGGCAATAAGCACTAGAAACTCAGATGACAGATAGGGACGAATTGTTAGGTGCCGCAAATTAGGAAAGACCATCTGGGCGATGCTTCGCGACACTTTATTGTTTCTTAATGCCAGGTCCAAGCACAATGTCTCAATGTATTCAGGCCGTGCAATTTGCTGCACTAGATCAACAGTAATCTCAGGTGATGCATCCCAGACCAAACTTGCCAGATTTGGCATGCTCGGGAAGACATCTTTTACAAATTGGCGAATCTCGAGGTCGGGAAGATCCATAGAGTTGAGGCATTCAAACCGGCGGACATATCCTGCTTTCACCTTGTCTGCCCGCAGTGTCTTCATACACCGCCTCAGCCCACCTACTGTGCGGACAGACGTGTACGAAAAATAGCGAGATTCGTGATCAGCCCGCGAAATGTCATCTGCATCCTCATCTACTGTTGAAGGTTTGAGTCGTTTGTATGTGAATTCCTTATTAAAGTGTCTATGCGCCGAGTCAAATACAATGCACTGATAGAGCCGCGAAACTGTGGAACTATACAAATCTTTGCATGTTAAGCATAGCCGAAAAGCATCTGCTTGTAAGCATTCTTGTGCTATCAGACTTCTAATTTCAAATGGTAGGCCTGATAGCGATGCAATGGAAACAGTTTGTTTTGTCCTTTTTAAATGAGTGGGGTTTTTCTTATTTGTTGTGCAATTGTTTGTTCTTGGCGCAGTCTCCATTTCCATCATTTCTGGGGAAGAAGAGTATGCAATATCGTAGAAATTATCGTCGCTGTAGGCGTCAGATAAAGAGCTTGTGGAGGAAGAGAAAGAGGATGAGCTTGAGCTGTCACTTGACTGATAGTTTGATCGCTTCTGGCATGGATAGGGTAAGGTCTTGGAGTCTGAAACTGAAATTACGGGCTGCTCTGAGTAGCAAAACGGTAAAACTATCGGGGACATTTTAGTAATAGAGTAGAATGCGAGTAAAAAATTGCTGAAATCTTTGAACAACAAGAAAAAAAAGGATACATCTTGAGTCTTATATATCTTTTTTTATATAAATTACCACTTGCTAAAGAATAAAGAACGGGAGTGTTTACCGAAATATTTGAAAAATTTCAGTTGTCATTTTTTGTTGTTGATGGGCAAACCGTTGGGCAGTAGAAATGATGATCAGATAAATCCTGTTTCGGAAGTGTCTCAAAAAGGAAATACAGGATCTGATTAGCCACTGTCGTATACGAGCTGGTAGCCATTACTATGAGTCTTCGCCCTTTAGCGCGCACTCGAGTTGAAAAATTACATCAACGAACATTTCAAATTCTCGCAAAACCACAAAATTCACCAAATTCTGCATATTTTACGCTTATTGTACCATAAAAGTCTTTTTTCTTTTCTATATTTACAGGCACCTATCAAAAGAATAATCAGTGCAAAAAGTTAGAACTTATTTCACTTGTTAATCAAGAGCTACAACGGTAAGGTATAATATTGAGTCAATTTTTGCAATGTTGAGAGCCTCTATGATGATTAGTTCTCCGGTTTCGGTCGTAAAAGAGTTACTTGAAAACTCACTTGACTGTGGTGCTAGCTCTGTTTTGATTCAAACCGACAGTACCACACTTGCTTTTCTGGAGGTGCGCGACAACGGGCCTGGAGTCAGCACGACTGACCGGATACTCTTGACTGCACCTAGCTCAACGTCGAAAATGAAATTACTAGATGAAGAACTCCAATATTTAGGGTTTAGGGGTGAAGCACTTGCATGTATTGCAGATTTGAGCGAATCGCCGCCAAATATTAAGATGAGGGTTACGACCCAGACAAGAGAAGAAAAAATGGGCCAAACATGGCTTGTAGACAGAAGTGGTCAAGCTGTGCATCCGTAAGAAAACTATAATCACCAAAGCTCGTATTTTGAGACAGTGGTGATTTCCATCTGGTTGAATCATCGACCATAGAAAGTGGCTAACTGTGATTTGGCTGGGACAGGTTCAAATCGGTTGCTGGTCAAGTTGGGACAACAATCACGCTCAATGGTTTGTTTGCACGATATCCAGTGCGAAGAAAGATTTTGCTCAAAGAAAGCGCAAAAAATATAGTTAAAATACGGCATCTATTATTGTCATTTTCGCTTGTATATCCTAAAGTTAGAATTGAGCTGCGAATCAGAGGCACCAACTATAAGCCACTGGTGTTCAACCCTACGGCAGAACCTAAAGAAAAGTTGGCACAAGTTTTTACATTACAAAAGGTAGCTAACTTGAACAAAGTAGAAGTTAAACAATTCAAAAATTGGGACTGGTCGACGGTTCTTCCAAAGCTCAACTCAGCAAATGTTAAGCATAGTGGAGCAACAGATTCTAAAGAAAAAATTGGATGGGATTACTGTTTATTTGCAGTTAACGGCAGGCCGTTAAACCCAACACTCCCAGTTACGCGCAAGATCATTGCTAGTATCAACTCCCAGCTCTCTGGTATTCTCATCTCTAAAAGTAGTGATGGTATAGTTTCAAGTATCAGTCCTATGTGGGTGATTTCTATTTCCTCAGTAAAATCTCAAGACTTTGACATTCATATTGAGCCATCAAAAGATGACATTTTGTTTTCAGACCTGCCGAAAGTTCTAAATATAATCAGTGAATTCTTAAGTCAATATTACCAACGCACACCGGTTGAGAAAAAACAGGAAATATCTGAAGAGAGCTCTGCATTACAAGACAGATATACGTTGATGAAGAATATAACCACTCTCAGTACGGTGCCTTTTTCTCAGTATCATGATGTCCATAATCAGAAAAGTCCACAGTCACCTCTTCTTGAAAATCAGAAAAATACTCCGACCAGTTCTAAAACCCTACAGTCAAAAACAGACAATATTAATAGATCTGGAACGCCATTCAAACAGCATTCAATAACCTTCACTGCATTTGGTGCCAAAAACCAGGAACTTATGCCTTTGATCAGTTCGCCAATCTCCTTTAAAAATGAGTCCTCTACCAGTCTAAGGCTACCTAGGCAATCCCCAGTACAAAGTACACAGTCACAGATCACTCCTCCTCATAAAAAAGGTCAGTATACGCCTACTAAAACCAATGTGATGAGACGGAAAAACAGTGTTTCCAGATTTGACGGCCTAGTGTCTCAGTACATGTCGCCCAGAAGTAGCCCTGTTAGTGCCAATCTAGCCAGGTTTTCTTCACCTTGCGTTGGCAACTATCCAGTACGACAGAACCAGGCAACTCCACAGACTACGACTGATCAAATAGCAAAAAGTCAACTATCGTTATCGCCATCCTTAGTGCCACAAACAACTCCAGCTGTATCACGGGCAGTAGTTACAAGGTCCACCAGAGTGACTAAACCTGTAAAAAAATCTATGCTCAAAGGCCAAATGACCATCCCGTCAATGTTTGCCAAATTCTCGGGACCTGTGAAATATACGCGCGAAAACACTAATGCTTATTGGATTACCATGGAATCAATTCGTCGCAAAGGCCATATCAAATTTGCACCCTCTTTTCAAGGACCCCAAAATTGTTTGGCGTCGGATTTACTCTTGTTACTAAATAGTAGGCATAGCAGTGGCATCTACAAAATCAACCCACAAATGACTCTAAATGGCTGGATCATTTTGGAGTAAGCAGTACAAAGCCTGGCTCAGCTTTATTTTGCACAAATATGAATATAGTAATAAATATTAATTGAATAGATACATACACTTATGAAGTTGCTTTTTCGTTTATTCTTTTTTTTTTCCTTTTCTTTTTCTGTTTATAATATTGTTTGGTCCTCCCCCTTTTGATTTCCAGTTATGAACTCGTTTCATATGATTTTTTTTCTGTCCTTCTTATTCCACTCCAAGTCCCTTAGTGCTTGTCTGTGGAAGAAACAGCACAGTAGTGGTCCTCTATCGAGATGGCCTCGTATGTGCCTTGCATGCTTGTAAAAATGCTGTACTCGTAACCCTGGACGTCTGAGACAACGTTAGTCTCGACAACCTTACATTTGTTACGGGCGGTGCACTCGCTGCGTGTGTACACAAACGAGAAGGGTGGTGTTCCCTTGAGATGGAAAATAATCTCAGCTTGGTCACCCTCATGAATGTCCTGAATAACTGTGGTGCCCTCGGACACAATCACAGAGGGAATCTCGTGAATATACTTCACATCATGTGGAGGCAGCTTAACAAGGCAACTCGAAGAGCTGTCGCGGAGCGTGAGCAATGTCAAGTTACCGGGTGCAGCGGCCAATCGCGAGAATGGCGACGTGGTCGTTGCACGCTGCTTCTTGCCGTTGAAGTCGTACGTAATCTCAAATGGCGGTACACCGTTCAGTCCAAATGAAATGCGCTCACCGACACAGTAGTCGCGTTTAGGATTGATAGGTGCAAGGTAAGGCACATCAGAAACAAAGATATATACTCGCTCATCTTCACGGAAAAGCGTGCGTCCGCATCCGTTAGCATCCGAGACAGAATTCAGAGTCACGGTATGCTTGCCCAGACCCAAGCCCTTGTAGATGGACCGGATCAGATGCTTCTTGTCGGCAATATCGCGGATCTTGACTCTTTCAGACTTGGTGCTATCCTCATGGTGCACTGTTAAGCTTACTGTGAATGGTGCTTTACCTGTAAGTGTGATGGGAATGGGATCAACGGAAGAATCCTCAAGTTCGGTGTTAACACAAAGCTTGTAAGTCTTGCCGCGGTCAGCAAAAGCTACTGTTGGGAGCGGGTTGACGACCTGCTTAACAACAATGGGGGTGAAATCAAAGGATCGGAGATCAGACTGTGAATAGATACCATCAGAAACACCGGTAAAAGAGTACCTGTAAACACCGGCCTTGGAGTTCTGCAGGCCGAGACTGGCATACTTAGTAGCTACGGCAAACTTCTGCTTCAGGTAATTTTTAGGACCGTTCACATCATAGTAAATCGTGTAAGGAGAAGACCCTAAAAAAAGTTAGTAAGCGGGTATATCTAAGAAAAACAAAAAGTGACTTACCAGTAACACCCAATTCCAAAACATCCTCTTCGTTTTCGCAAATGGCACGTCTCTCATACAGGTTGTCGTTAACCTGCGTGAGCAAGCTAGATTTAATTAAGCTGAGCTGGGGTCTTTCAATCCAGGAAACGTCAAATGACTTGGAGTCCTTTACATCACCAGGGCAGTACGCGTCTTTAACTGACAGAAGAGAGTACACACCCTTCTGGTTGATTTGAATCAATTCACCATTAGCGCGATGCATAGTGGTGCTCTTGTCGACAGTAGTTCCATCAGGCTTGGTATGTCTGTAACTAATGTCCCAAGGACCCTCACCGCTAAGCTTGAGAGGCAGGCCAATAGCCTTACCCTCAAGGGTCTTGACCTCCATGGAGCCATCCAATGGCAGGAAAGCAGCAGCAGGACGATCACGTCTAACATCAACATAAATGTCACGTTCGTTAAGAGAAGTAACACAACCATTGCTGTCTTGAACGGAAATAAGAGAAATAGTGTATCTACCACCTAGCTTTAGAGCAGGAGTAGAAAGGTGCACAAAGTTATCAGTGATTTCCTTTTCTGTGAATGCCTTGCGCTGGGAAGAACCGTGAACAATCTCGTAATTTAGGGTGAAAGGAGGGATACCATTAAGAGAAGCACTGAAGTCAATTGAATCACCAGAGCAGCACTTACGTCTTTGGTCAGGGTTAACAAACGAAGCACTAGCCACTGCTCGGATAGTCTGCTCGGTACTGAACTCAGGACCAGACAGCTCAATGTTCTTGTAAACCTCATCACCAAGTTTGAAGAACTCGTATCTGTAATTACCAGCAGAAGTAGGCTTGAACTCGACCTTATCACGAGTTTGTAAAATTCTCTTGTATTCAGACTTGATAATAACATTGTCGCGAATAATTCTGTAGTTAACCACAAATGGAGGGTTACCAGCCAGAGCAACATCAGCAGTAACACCGACAGGGCCAGCACATTTATCATCAACGCTGGCAAAATTAACCTTGATGGATGGCTCAGGCGGGACATAGACGAGACAGGTAGCTGGTTCCAAAACAGTACCCTTGCAGTAGTTGCCACTAAGTTCAGTCAACTTGTATGTACCAGAGTCTTGAGCAGTAATACTGCCAAGGAGTCTTGAGAAGTTGTAGGAAAAGCCAAAGGCAGATTTACTGTTAGAGTCATCCTCAAGAGGAGCATACTCAAACTCAGCCTTGAAAGGGCCATCTGAAGCATCAACACCATTAATAACAATAGGGAGTTTTGCAGTGCTACCCTTGCGAAGCTTGATGGGGTTCTCAGGGCTGCAGCCCTTAAAGTTAATTTGAGGGCGGGGGTGAATTTGGAAACCATAAGCCAGAGATTTGGAGTACAATTGTCCAGGGTTTTCGCGGTTGTTATAAATCTGCGTGTAATTTACAACGTTACCCAGTGCGTCTTCAACTTCATCAATATAATAAACCCAATCGCCAGTGGTGCTGAGAACAGTATCCATTTCAACATCAACAGACTGTGAAGATGCCCACGACAAAGGCTCTTTATCTTTCCAGAAAAAGTACTTTCCAGAGGTAGGGAAATAAGAAACAGTCGAATTAAGAGGATTAGAGCTTTGAACAGTCATAGTCTTTTCTTGGCCTTGAATTGATCGACTGTACTTGACTTTAAGAGGAGGAACACCATCAAGAGAGATCTTGGGGACATCGACGTCGCCTACACAATGATGAGAGCCATCAGTGTCAGTGCCACTCGAAATGAATGCAGACGGGCACTTCGATACCAGAACATCAGATCTGTAGAGTCTGATGTTTAAGTTCGAAGCATCAGTAACTTTTGCAATTCTGTATAATGCTGGCTTGCTGACTGGAATAGCATAGTAGGAAAGTCTTGGGTCGTCAAGCTTCTCAGGCGAATGTGGCATCCTGTACTTTTTGATGTCCTTCTTTGTAAAGTTGTGAGTAGTTAGCTCACGCGTGGCAAGGTCATAGCCATTGAGTTGAATGAAAATAGGATCCGTAGCATTGAATCTGATAGGAATCAAAACCTCTGACTGATTACTGTCGTCAACACAAAATGACCGAAATGTAGGATTGAATAGGGCGGTGCTTTCGGGTAAAATATGCACAGTATGTCTACCTGACAGATGCGAATTGGTATCGAAAATGTCCTTCGTTCTGATGCGGCTGCCCGTAATGGTCAATTCGCTATCAAAAAATGTTTTCCAAATGCCCAATGCAATAGCCGAGAGCGAGAATGATGCACTGATGCTGAGTAGCAGGTTGATGATGATGAGCAATAAGATAATAACTAAGGTGACAATCTTGGTGAACGTGAGCCATGGTATCCGCAGTACTGGCAGCACTACTAAAAACGCAGTTTCAATCAAAAAGTACTTGACAACAAAGCCAAGATCTGAGAACTCAGGTCCAGAGGTAGTCGAATGGCGTCTGGCCAAGAGATCAATAATTTTGTAGGCTTGGAGAGCGACAAACAGAGCCGAAACTAGTGTTCGCTGAGTACCGACATCAAGATATTCTTCAGAAATAAGTGAATCTGCGCTGTTCTTTGCAGTGTCCTTCCTCCATGGCCTAATGGTAGGCTTTCTGGGGGTTGCCGGGGTTGGAGACGACATAGCGTTGGTGAGTAGTGTTTACCGTTTAGGACTGGGACAATGAAAGGTTTTGGGATCAGAAAGATTTGGGAAGGTTTAAAGAAAAAAAAAATAAACAAAAACTTGAGGGTTACCCGGCTGTAAAGCACGAAAAATTCACGAAATCAACACGAGGAATAAAAGCATTATGTTCTTTTTATTTTTTACCAGTAGAAGTATCTGGTATCTTGTTTAAACTATCGTGCTCATTGAATTTATCTGATACTCATGATGGCAGGAAGTTGATATACAAGCGTGATAGTTCTCTGTTGTGAATTTTATTTCTTTGGGAGTTTTGAGGTTGGATCACTATGTTAATGTATTTGCATACTGTAATTAAAACGACGTATATAGAGGAGGCTGAAGATAGATAGATAGAAAATCAGTTTACTTTTCTGGCTGAAGATAGATATCAAATATCATTGCATTCTTTTTCTTGGCCTTAGAGGATTTGGTAATAAATAATTCAGCTTCGGCTTATTACCACAATGTTCAAGTTTTTCTAGTTATATCTCGGAGATTTAAATTTGTTTGCGTATTTTAACGATGGCTGGATATACCATAGTTTATATGAGTCGTTGTAGGTCGGCTTGATTAAAGTCATCTACCATACTTCTGGAGGGATTAAAAAGTCAATCTATCAAACTGATACTGTGCTAATGGTATCCTAACCTTTTAAATGTCAGTATTATCTTATTTCATGATTAATGCAAATAATGGTTTGTTTTCTTTTTATTCCATCGCCATGTGAAACTTTACAATTTTGACAGCGAAATAGCCGTTCACTCCCAAAGCAGCCGTCTCTTGTTTCCTCCTCCCTTTCTTTTCACCAGAACTCATTAACACATTCGCTATTCAGGCCTACGCCATGAGCACTTCCAAGGACAATACTTTGGCGTCCGGAAAGGACCCAGAACTACCAAGAGACAATAATATACCGACTCCATTTTCCGAAAGCGATGGAGACGATGATGACAATAGCATAGTCAGCCAGCCTACAGTTGATGAAGACGATGAAGAAGAAAACAAGAGCGTTAATACAGATAAAGACAACTTGTCGGATCATAATGATTTTAAACCAGTACTGGGACCATATGCGCTTGACAGTATGGCATCCCACTCATTCGTATCAGCACGGCACTCACCGAATCCGCTGTCTCTGCAGCCAAATGGGACGGAACCTGTGCCACAGCTCTCACACCTGGCACCTGGCCGACAAGGACTCATCTCGCAGATTCCACGAGATGCCATTCCCGAACCCACTGCCGACGAGCTGGAACTAATTTCACAGACGCCCTCACAGTCCGCACTACTACAAGAAAAAAAAAGGTCTTCAACACAACCGAAGTCTGGAAAGCCAGAGAGTGTAGAAAGTGGTGAACTACAATCAGCAAGTAGCACCCTGCAGACATCTGCGTCTGACCCAGAGTTCCAAGCCAAAAATACAACTTGGGTCCGTCGGCGCACCTCTCTGGCAGTTAATCACTACGCCAATCTTGAGAACACACAAGGCTTTGTCGGTGCCGTTGCCCTTGCGTTTGCAGCGATTCCAGGACCAAAAAGTCTAATGGCAGCAGGAAACTATTTTTTCGACAAAGACAACAAGACATTCTATGCTAAAGGCGAGAAGCGCCCAGAGCCTCGGCCCACAGCTGCAGCAGAAATCAAGTTCAAACGTGAACACACTCGGCGCCAGATCTTTAAGCGCCGTCTGGAAATTTTTGGCTTTCTCATTAAAGAGTACGTAAAGCTTTTTGGTAAATACGTCATGACGCTTAAAGGCTTTGCTGTCACACTTTATTTTTTGCTAGTTATTGCTTTTGGCGGTATGCTTTTCTTGTTGCTTTGCAACGCTGCTCCTGCCATGACTCGAGAATGGGGTCCAAACAACAAGGAGCATTCGCCGCGGCAGATCTGGATGGAAATTGACTCTCAAATCCTGAATGCGCTCTTTTCCATAACGGGCCTTGGACTTTTCCCCATCAGGATGCGAGACTTGTACCTGTGGTTTCGAGGTCGCTACCTAGGCGATCCAAAATGCAATGACCGAATTCTTAAAATTCATAGCAAATGGTTCTGGTCGGGGTTTTCGAGCGATTGGAAACTCATGACTGTTATTCTGCTTTATATTTTTAATTCAGTCTTTCAAGTCCTGTTATGTTTTGTCATGTGGAACTACAATCGTTTCAATAGACCCCCTTGGACTACGGGCACACTAATTGGTGCTAGTTTCAGTTGCACCATTGGAGCAGGAATCATCATGTTTCTGGAAGCAAAACGCATCGACAAGTACTGCTTTCAGACAGGCAACGTGCGGGTCCTGGGCGTTCCATTCGATGAGATGCACATGAAAGGAGACGTTGATTTTGAAGCTAAGGATGACAATAATGAGCTCCAGAAAGTTAATCCGGAACCGGAACCCAAGAGGAAAGCCTCTGTTAGATTTTCCAACAGCAACCCGTTGCTCTTACAAAAGACTCAGAAAGAGTCTGTGGATGGGGATGCATCCAGTTTGGTTTGATTTGCTTTATTTATTTGTTATAATATTTGTTATTAATTATATATGTGATTTTAAAAAAAAAATTATAGTACATCTCTGTATACAGGTTTCCTCCGTTTTATTCAGAAATCATAAGAATGATACTGAAAGACTTATGACATAGTGCTTGCCACTTTGTTTTGAAATAAAGTTTTTTCTGTCTCAATGAATGCCTGTTAAACCTTTGTAGGCATCATTTGCCAAGTTCAGCTGCTGACTGTCAACTTGTCAAGTCGTTGATTCTGTCGTGCTTCGAGACTAAGACAAGCCGGAAAATTCTCCGAGTCAGCATTACCAAGTAATTTTTGTAATGGGATAGGAAACACATAGCAAATGTTGCTCATAGATCTTCCATCATTCTTCCATGTATTGAATCAGGCAACTACACCTTTCCTGTTAAATGGGTTAAGCGCCAACCTTCATGGTACCCATCTCTGGCTACATACTTCCCCATATTCTCGTCCCTTCCAAAAATAAAAAATAAAAATAAAAAGTGTCGGGTGTTTTGTTTATTTCCCTTCTGAATATTCTCATTGGCATATATCCAGTACAAAACAATTAATCTTTGTTTTCTCTTCTTATTTACGTCATGTCCATCTCTGAGCGCACTCCGCTGACGAGTTCCAGACCTGCTCCCGCTGGTGGTTCCTCGCATGTCTTCCGCGCGTTCGAGGGCGTCCCTGGGTCTTTTAAACAGTACAAATCTACAGTGATCAAGTCGCTAATCAAGTATGCCAAATTTATTGGACCTGGTATCATGGTCTCGGTCTCTTACATGGACCCCGGCAACTACTCCACTGCCATCTCTGCTGGTGCCCTCTACCAGTACAAACTACTTTTTGTCATTTTTGTGTCAAACCTTTTCGCCGCTTTTTTGCAGACGCTGTGTATCAAGCTGGGCTCGGTTACTGGCAAGGATTTGGCAGAGAAATGCCGAGATGAGCTCCCCCGATGGCTCTGTCTCATCATCTATGTAATGGCAGAGATTGCTATTATTGCTACAGATTTAGCTGAAGTAGTTGGAACGGCCGTTTCCTTGAATATTCTTTTCAATATCCCACTGTCTGTTGGCGTCATCCTTACAATTGTCGACGTTCTTATCATTCTAATTGCATACAGACCCCACAGCGAGATGAAAATTGTAAGGATCTTTGAGTATTTCGTTTCTGCTCTTGTGTTTGTCGTAGTTATATGTTTTGCGACCCTATTATACAGCATTGACAACTTGGATACCGGGGCCATCTTCCGCGGTTTTCTTCCCTCATCTGAATTGCTGGAGACTCAAGGTCTGTACCTCTCATGTGGCATTCTTGGTGCAACTGTTATGCCTCACTCGCTCTACTTGGGATCTGGGCTTGTGCAGCCCCGTTTGCGCGACTACGATAAAAAGCATGGCTACTTTAACGACAATGGTGCCTCTGAGGATGACTACGATGACGTGAAATACAAACCAACGATTCACGCCATTAACTACGCCATGAAGTACTCAATTGTGGAGCTTATTTTATCACTGTTCACTTTTGCGGTATTTGTGAATGCTGCGATTCTCATTGTAGCCGGAGCAACCCTGACCAACACTCCAGGTGCAGTTGATGCAGACTTATTTTCAATCTACGAGTTGCTTGGAAAATTTTTGTCACCTGCTGCCGGCACTGTGTTTGCGCTGGCCTTGCTTTTTTCAGGTCAGTCATCTGGTATTGTGTGTACGCTTTCAGGCCAGATGGTCTCAGAGGGTTTCCTTCACTGGTCATTTAAGCCATGGGTGCGTCGCCTTGTTACGCGAAGCTTGGCAATTGCACCGTGCCTATTTGTTGCATTCTTCGTTGGTCGCAAGGGCCTTGTTGACGTACTGAACGGCTCACAAGTGGTTTTGTCGCTGTTGCTGCCGTTTGTATCCGCGCCGCTGCTCTATCTTACGTTCAAAAAGAGCGTCATGCGCGTGCCTGCTACACCCGCCCTGTGCAGCTCAGCAGCAAGCCAGAGTACACTAAATGAAGGATACTCGTCTGTACCACAGGAGAACACTTCGCGGCAGTCGGTGGACAGTGAGTCGAGCGTTGTTGTTCCCGAATATGTTGACATGAGCAACAACACATTGACAAACGTGCTCGCACTGGTGATCTTCACTTTGGTTTCGACACTCAACATTTTCATGATTGTTTCTATGGCCATGGGTGCTGATGTGCATTTCTAGATTGTGGCAACGTGACTTTACACAAACTTACTCCAGGGGCAGCACCCTGAGTTCATTTACTCGTAGATTTTTTTTTTTTTTTTTTTTTTTTTTTTTTTTTTTTTTTTTTTTTTTTTTTTTTTTTTTTTTTTTTTTTTTTTTTTTATATAT
>Ga0160505_100453_pt1 | contig 23755 bp, 14 predicted proteins | sample DIDeMG_FD_108225 | JGI IMG/M metagenome (GOLD analysis project Ga0160505, IMG submission 108225) | Enriched chicken feces microbial communities from UW Madison campus, WI, USA - DID2874_E49_Stillage MG | ecosystem: Host-associated > Birds > Digestive system > Large intestine > Fecal ... | reverse complement strand
TTTTTTTTTTCTTATAAAAAATTTTTTAATTTTTTTTAAAAAATTTTTTGGAGGGAATTAAATTTTTTTTTTTTTTTAAATTTTCTTTTTTTTTTTTAAATTATTTGTTTTTTTTTTTTTTTTTTTTTTTTTTTTTTTTTTTTGATGAGATGACACAATGGACTCAGTTAGCCGCGCGCAGAGCACCATTGTTGACAATACCCACCGTGCCGTTTCATATTCATATAGCGCCGTTTACGGTTGTATTAAATCATCTGAATAGAAATGTCTCATCAGAGCTCATCAACTTGTTAGTGACACAATCAGCCTATTTTTTTTCTTTTTTCTTGTTGAAAACAAGGCTCTAGGATGTTTGCTGTTTGATCGTGTTTTGATTCCGCGACCATCAATTTCACACTACATCTAGTTAGATCACGCAATGCCATCAGAATTCAGAACTCCTTTGGCAACTCGACTGAGCCAATGGCTTGGTCTGTCGGGCCAGCGGTCTAATGATTCCGGGTGGGAACCCCCTTTCCCACTGCCGTGGTAGCACGGCACCGAAATGGGAAAGGTTCGCAGACACGGCGATTTCGCAGACATAAAAACCTCCCAATCGGCCACTTGGAGATTCCGTTACTCCTGCAAACACCGCCACCTCCATCACTAATACTATAGCTCCACCATGTCAATTGATATCTCCACCCTCTCTATTTGGGACGACGAACTCGCCGCCGATCCCACGACCCAGCTCGCTGCTACTGTTGCCGCCAACCACGGCACCGAGACGTCGCTGATCAACCGCAAGGTCTACACCAAGAACAGCATCAACCTCTTTTCCAACCTTGTCACCCCCGAGGGCGCGCCCGTCCGCAACCAGAAGGCTAGTGGCCGCTGCTGGCTCTTTGCCGCGACCAACGCGCTACGCGTTGACATCATCCGTCGCTTCAACCTCAGCGAGCTCGAGCTTTCGCCCTCGTACCTCTTCTTCTACGACAAGCTCGAGAAGGCCAACTTCTTCCTTGACCAGATTGCGCAGACCGCGCACACGGAGGAGTACGATGGACGTCTTGTTCAGCACCTGCTCACCGATCCCGTTTGTGACGGCGGCCAGTACGACATGTTTAGAAACATTGTCACCAAGTACGGTATCGTTCCCAACCACATCTACCCAGAGAGTTTTAGCACGCTCAGTAGCAGAGGCCTTAATGACAAGGTTGTGACACTGCTGCGGCAATTCGCCCAGGAGATTCGCGAGGCGCCTGCTGATACTGACATTGAGGCCCTCAAGAAGACCCAGATGCAGAAAATCCACAAGCTGCTCACCGTTTACCTTGGCACCCCGCCTGGCCCCAACGACCCAATTGTCTGGGAGTATGTTGACAAGGACAAAAAGTACAACTCGCTTGAGACCACGCCCCTCAAGTTTTACCAGGAGGTGGTGAAGTACGATGCGAATGAGGCCGTATCTTTGCTGAACGACCCGCGCAACCCCTACGACAGCATCATTGAGGTTGATCGCCTTGGCAACGTTGTCGGCGAACCCTACGTGCGCTACCTCAACGTCTCAATTGAGGACCTGACCAACTATGCCGTCGAGCAGATCAAGGCCAACAAGCCGGTCTTTTTTGGCACGCACACGCCCATTTACCATGACAAAAAGTCCGGTATCATTGACCAGTCGCTCTGGGACTACCATCTCATTGGCTTTGAGCCCACGCAGAACAAGGCCGACCGCCTGCGCTACCATCAGTCGCTCATGACGCACGCCATGACTTTTGTCGGCGTGCATCTCGATCCCGTTACGGGCGCGCCCGTGCGGTGGAAGGTCGAGAACTCATGGGGCACGGATTCCGGCACCAAGGGATACTACACGCTTACACAGGAGTTTTTCAAGGAGTACGTGTACCAGATTGTCGTGCAAAAGGCGGACCTGTCCGAGCAGCTCCAGGCCAAGTGGGACAAGGCCGAGGTTGATGTCGTGCTCCCACCATGGGACCCATGTGGAGCCCTTGCCAACTAAGCATTACCGAGTATTTTCTACTTGACAAAGATCACAAGCCCCGTGGTGTTGACCCAGCGGGATCCAACCAGGGCGATTTGCATGTGAAGGTTAAATAAACTTTGTTCAATTGTAAAAAAAAAAAAAACGAATAAATAATAGAACATGCTGAATATAAAAGCCAAGTTTTAAAGAAAGTCTTTCGACGCAATCTTTTCTTCTTCTTACCCTCTACACTGACCTGTCTTACTGACACCATTAGACATATACTGCTTTAGTTTCTACACGATATGTGGTCGGTTATTACCGCGCTCTTTCGCGTGCTCCTCGAGGTCGCGTACTACTGGTACAAACAGCTCGAGCATTACCTCATCACGCCGGCGTTTGACCCCACCACGCCGCTCAAGCAGCAGCTACTCAAGGCCACCGACTACGAGGAGTGGTGCGCCATTGCGCACCAGATTGACTCGGCCCTGGGTAATGACCTGTGGCGCCAAACCCCCGGCAGCTCCAAGTATGACTACAAGCTGATCTCAACGCGTTTAAAGCAGCTCGCCGCAGCGCGCGATGAGGAGAATGCCAGCGAGCTTGTGTCGTTGCTGCGATCGGGTTTACTGCGCAATCTTGGCTCCATTGCAAACTCGGAGCTTTACAACCGCTCCTATTTTGGCACCAAGCTCCTGATTGAGGAGTACATCTCCGAAGTCATTGGCTCGCTTGAGTACCTGGCTGACACTAGAACCTACTTTGCATCGCACCAGGCCAAGCTCGACTTTTTACATGACACGCGCCAGTCGTTTGGCCGCTCGGGCCTTGTTCTGCACGGCGGCTCCATGTTTGGGATGTGTCACGTGGGTGTTGTCAAGGGCCTTTTCCTGCAGGGGCTGCTACCCCGCATTGTGTCAGGAGCCACGGTAGGTGCGCTGGTGGCGGCGCTCGTGTGCTTTGTAAACGACGACGAGCTGCTGCCGGTGCTCAATGACCTGCCCCATGCGTTGGCATGTGTGCACCATGGGTTTAGCGAGCCCAGCGACAGCACTGGCCGGCGGAAAGCCACCACGATGGTCGAGCGCATCTTGTCGGCAGAGTACCCGCCCGAGCTGCTCTCGTTGGCTGAGCACGTACGACTGCTCCTCGGCGACACTACGTTTGAGCAAGCATACCTCAAGTCTGACCGTGTGCTCAACATCACCATCACACCCGTTACGGCGAAACCGCATTCAATCCCGACGCTGCTCAATTATCTCACAACGCCCAACATGACGGTGTGGTCGGCGGTCAAAGCGAGCCTGGGAACAGGCACACTGCCTCATTCAACCACGGACATGAACGATATCGTGCTCATGTGCAAAGACTACCGGGGACAGCTCAAGCCGTACACAACCGAACTCGTGACGTTCCTGCCGGCAAACAAAGCCATTTACGGGGACGACCGCGCGTCGCCCTACACCAAACAGGCCGAACTCTTTAATGTCAACAATTTTACGGTTTCCTTGGCGCGGCCTTACTTGGCCCCCCTTTTTGCCGGTGAGCAAACGTACCGTGGCCGTGGCGGCTGGCTGCCACGGCTGTCAAAGGTGTTCAAGCTTGAGCTGCAGCACCGGCTGCGGCAGCTGGCCAAGATGGGGATGCTGCCGGATCTCGTACACCGCGTGCTTGTTGACGAGCGCGTTCAAGGCGGCGAGGACGTTACCATTGTGCCCGAGCTTGAGTCGCTCGTGAAGGATATTTTGCTCGACGAGGATGAGGAGGAAGAAGACGCCAACGACGAGGAGGATGGCCCCGACGAGGCGAGTGAAAATGACGAGGACTACCACGACGAGGATGTTTTTCAGAACGAAAAGGAAATGGACACAGACTATTACGATGAGTACAATAGTGGCACCGAGACTCCGCCGCAGCACGCTGCGCTAAAGCTCACCCACCGCGAAGACGACGGCCACCACGCTCTTCGCAAGCGCAGCAAGAAAGTGGAGTATTACATTAAAACTGGTGAGCATAGCATCTGGCCCTTTGTGAGTATTATCTGGGCCCGCTGCGCCGTTGAGTTTGTCCTCGACGACCTCTATAGCAAGGCCTTACGGCAAAAATACTAATAAGGGTCAATTGGAAGGGAAACCACCGTTAGTCTCATTGTTTTTTTTTGTAAAGCACACGGTATAACACATTAAGCATAAGTTTTCATTAGGTATCACATATCACAAAATTTACATATATTGACACTTGACGTCATAAACAAACAAACAAAAAATCTATACAGTAATTGGCAAGACATACAATTAACTCTCACCAGTACTCAAAGTCAACTAGATCAGCCGCAGTCGGCTCAACCTCAGCGCCAATGTTATGGAGATGAGTTTTGAGCGTGGCTTTATAGCCCAGCCCACCATTATCGACTTTTTCCAAGCGGTTATCATAAACGCACACTTCACACAGGGTTCTAATGTCAGACAGGGTCAGGTCCACGTTGGCCACGCCGCTGGTCTTGACAAACTCGGCAATGGCGGGCACGGTGGGGAAGTCGCCGTAGGTGGCGGGGTAAACCCGCAACTCAGAGGTGCCGCCGCCGCCGCTGCTACTGCTGCAATTGGCATTGCTACTGGGGCCGTCCAGCGGCGGTGGGTAGGACCGCGCATCGACAAACCGGCAGATAACATTAGTAAGACTCTCAATGAACTCGGTGTCAATCTCAGCGTCGGTGAACCAGGGCCCGCCGCTGAGCTCCAGCGACGGCTCCAGCCCCGCCACCATGTAGATCTTGCGGGTCGGGTGCGTGACCGCCTTGACGGGCTTGATGTGCCTGAGCGCCTCCAGCTGCCGCAGGCAGCGCGCGACCACGTTGTGGTGCAGGTTCGTGCGCGCGTGCAGCGTCTTGGTCCAGATGCCGTTGCGCCCGGCCTCGACGATCTGGTCGTACACGAGCGCCTCGTCGGGCGTGAGGGTGCGCATGACGCGCGCGTCGGTCAGCGTCACGGCGCCAAAGTAGACCGCGGAGCCCTGCTGCGCGAGCTTGACGAGGTGCGCGTTCGTGAGCTCCTGCACCCACCGGAGCAGCGCCCGCACGTCCTTGGCCCCCGCGAGCTCCTGCAGCTCGCCCTGCGAGTAGAGGTACCCGGGCGTGTGCGCCGTGACCATCTGGGTGTGCAGGTCCTGCGCGCGCGCCGACAGCTGCGGCACGCCCGGCTGGTTATGCTGTAACGGTTTTTGCGGCGGAGACATTGTGTATATATATATATATATATATTTTTTTTTTTTTAGAGTGTGGAGTTCGTGGTCAACTATCGTCCAAATTTCCTTGCGTTCCTGAACAGCGTGGTTGGTAGCCGGTGCTCCAGAACCTCGTGGGGGGGGGAGGGAGAGGAGGGATTCAGAGACGACAAGGCCATAGACGGTGGGTGGCCTCCCCCTTATTTTAGCCTTTCCTAGCCGGGTAAATTTTAAAATTAAAAGTCGGTGATAATTGGGGGATTAGTGGAATTACAAATTACGCGTAGTTTTCGTGTATTTTTTTTTCTTTCCCTTCAACGCGACAAGTGATTACATAAAACATTACACACCTGGTAAACTCCCATTATCCGCAAAACTTCCAGAACAAGAAACATTCCTAATACAGAAACAATAAATACAATTTTTTTTATATGATATATACAACTTTTGGCATTAATAGCTCTACTCAATCTTACCACCGTTGACAACAAAGGCCTCCAGAACAGCAATCGCAGCGTAGAGACGGTTCTCAGCCTCAGGGAAAACAAGGGAGCGATCAGAGTAAAACACCTCATCGTCGACCTCCTCCTTATGACGGGGCAGGCAGTGCATGAACTTCCAGTTGGGGCTGGCACCACCCTTGGTGGCCATGTCGTTGGTGATTTGGTAGCCGGCAAACTGCTTGAGCTTGAGCTGGGTCTCGGCCTCCTGGCCCATGGAAATCCATGTGTCAGTGACGAGAATGTGTGCGTCCTTGACGGCGACCAGAGGGTCGTTGGTCACCTCAAAGATGGCGCCGGTCTCGTCACCAGCGCGGCGGATCATCTCAACGATATCGAGATCAATGGGGTACTCCTTGGGCGTCGCAGCAGCAACGTTGATACCGGACTTGGCACAGGCAATGGCCAAATCATGCAGAACGTTGTTGGCATCGCCGATCCACGCGAGCTTGAGACCCTTGATCTCGGGGAAGTTCTCGCGGATGGTGATAATGTCAGTGATGGCCTGGAGGGGATGGAACATCTCGCACAGGGCATTGATCACGGGGACACTTGAGCCCTTGACAAGGCCCTGGATGTCAGAATGGGGGCCAACACGGGCGACCATACAAGAGGTCATGGAGGAGATGACCTTGGAGGTGTCGTACAGCGACTCGTTGACGCCGAGCTGGATATCGTCCTTACCCAGGAACATGGGGTGACCGCCGAGGTATGTGGCAGCGCCCTCGGTGGAGACACGGGTACGGGTAGAGCGCTTGGAGAAGAGCATCGGGACAGTCTTACCGCGAAGAGACGTGGCAACCGATTCGGGCACGGTGCCTTCTTTGATGTACTTCTTGTGAACGAGCGCACGATCAACGAGCTTGGTCAGCTCATCGCTGGTCAAGTTATCGATGGTAAGCAAATGGCGGGGTGCCTTGGCGGTTGTAGAGACGTTGCGAGCAAAGGACATTTTAGAGGGCAGTTTAGTGATGGAACGGGCAAAAGACATTGCTAATTAAATAAATGTAGGTTATAGGTAGCAGAGACAATGGGGGGTATTTTATAGAAAAGATCAGACAAGAAGCAACGACGGGAGAAAAAAAAATAGCGAAAAATTCAAAGAATTCTGGCGAATAAGCGTCAAGATTCGGGGTTTAATAGTGATGTTTTGAATGGGAGAGAATGGAAAAGAAACTCGATGCTTTATCCTGATTATTATCTTGATAATGACTCTTTTAAAGGGTTAGGTGAACCCAGCAATGTACAAAATCCAAAACAGCAAAACAGGCGCTGGTTTTCCCCGACTCGGCTACCACGTCCATGGCTAGAACACAGGTCTCATTGATGACTTTATTTTTTTGAAATATATTACAAACGATTACCCGAAAATAATGACGAGTGCTGGTTTAACTGCTTTCTAAAGACTCACCTTCTTCGCCGTGCGCTGCTGCCCGGCGCGCATCTAGCGCCACGCGGGCCAGCTGGTAATCAAGACCGGCCTGGTCAAGCCCGGCCTGCAGCTCTGCCTGGCGTTCGGCAATGCGCGTGCGCTCGGTGTCCAGGGCATCAAGTCCGGCGCGGTGCTCTGCGCGCTGGGCCGTTAGATCTGCTAACCGCGCTCGCAATCTTGATAGTGATTCGGCAAGCACCGGCAATGGTGGGGGTGGGTGACCATTTGCGCCAGTTCCTGGTACGCTGCTGACAGCAGCGGCAGCAGCAGCACGCGTCGCGTCGCGGGCAACTGCGTCGTGGACCGCGAGCCCGACGCTAGGCGCGGCTAGCAGCTCGTCTTCGTACTCAGCGATTGCCTCGCGCATCTCGCGCCGCCGATCGTCCTCCTGCGCGTCTCGCTGTCGGTTGTCGAGTGCCAGCTCCTCGTCCTGGAACCCCACGCCCTCCTCGAGGTCCTGTTCATTGTACAGCTCGGCCTCAAGCAGCTCGCGCTCCTCCGCAATGGTCTCGGGGTCTAGCGGAATGTACTCGTCGTCCTCGTCGCCGATAACGTCCTCGTCGTCCAGCGTGATGATCTCGGTGGTGCCCAGATCCAGGTCGGCTATAGTCGTGCCCTCTTTGGGCACATCAGGCATCTCGGCATCTGGTGTCTCTGTGCTACGTCCAGATGCACTGGCTTGCGCTTTACGTGCGGCGCTTGCTGTCTTTAGTGACTCTATATAATCATCGGTGTAAATTGACTCATCTTGCTGCTTTTCGGCAGTCTTTCTGTGTAAACCGTTAGCCCTAACTAAGAAAAAAAAAAACAAATCCTAAAACCAATATGAAATACTTACGCTGCCATGGGCTTGAACAGCCTGCGCTTGCCGAGTGTGATCTTTGGTTTAATTACAACGTCTTCGTCCTGTTCCAGTCAGCACATGTCATAACCACATCATCACCATAACCATTTCAGATTCATTTTTTTTTACTCACTTCTTCATCGTGTATGCTTGGTTTTGTAGGCCGCTTAAGCTCCTTTTTCGCCCGCGTCTTGAACGTTGCTGTGGCTGGCTTAGCAGGTTGATCTCTGTAATTGGCAGCACTGCACTCACCTTTGGTACGCACGGGCGCTTGAATCTCATCATCATCATCTTCCTCGTCGTAAAGACTTGAGATAATCTTTGCCCCCTTTTGGCGTCTGGCAGAATGCATCTTTTGATTTTGGTGTTGTCGGACCGGGTTAGAGCCGGGGGGTGCCCACTGAGATCATCATCGTCAAGGATGGCTGCTTGGGAGGTTTTGGGTGCTGAAACTTACTCTGCGGACCACACTATACCAGCAATGACTGTCGAGTCATGGGTGAATCACCGTAAGGTCCAACAGGCTCAGTCCCTGGCTGTGGTTAGTGGAACAATGATTCATCAATGGCTTCATCTTGTTTGCTTGTCGTTCTGAGAGCTTTCTATTGTATAAAACTTGACTAATTCTGCTCTATTCTCAGTCACAAACATCCAACAAAAAAAGCTATCATCCTGAAAGCTATTCACGTGACTACGAACTTTACCAAAACTTCAACGGTTGATCTCGATCACCATTTCAAACAAGCAAAACACCCCACCAACATGCCCGAACTGATCGTTCCCTTCGAGCTCTACGACTCCGTGCCGGTCTCGCCTGAGTTCTTTGTTAAGCTTGAACAGGCCGCTGCGTCTCTTGTCAAAAAGGGCCGTGCCAACCGTGCTGTTAACGCGCTCTGGACCAACCCAGAGATCAAACTCAACCGTTGGAAGTTTAACGAATGGGACTACGGCAAACCCGCCATCAAACTGCCCTCGAATGCCCGTGGCCTATTTACCATTGGTAGTCCAGAGAATGGAGATGCCAGAATTGTTGTTCGCGGTTATGACAAGTTTTTCAACATTGACGAGGTCCCCACTACGCGGTGGGAGTGGATCGAAGCCAACACGTCGGGCCCCTACGAGGTGACTTCAAAGGAGAATGGCTGTATTGTTTTCATTGCAGGCCTTGAAGATGGTACGCTTGTGGTCACGAGCAAGCAGTCGACTGGTCCTATTGAGGGCAAGGATAACGAGCGGAACCATAGTTGGGTCGGCCAGAAGTGGGTCGAGCGGCACCTTGCTAGCAAAAACATTTCTGTTGCTGATTTTGCTAGACTTCTTTATCGCATGAATGTCACCGCTGTTGGCGAGCTCTGTGACGATGACTTTGAAGAGCATGTTCTTCCTTATACAGGCGAAAATGCCGGCATTTACTTACACGGCTTGAACGTCAACACGGAAACATTTACCACCTACCCATTCTCATCGATTGAAAAGTTTGCCCAGACGTTTGGCTTTCACACTACCAAGTACATTGTTAAGGATACGGTACAGGAGCTGCGAAAATTCCTTGAGGAGTGTGCTGACACCGGATCATGGAACAACACTGAAGTCGAGGGCTTTGTCATTCGTTCCAAGGTTCAGGGAACCGACTTTTTTTTCAAGTACAAGTTTGAGGAGCCATATCTCATGTACCGGCAGTGGAGAGAGGTGACCAAGGCGTTTATTTCTGGGAAAAGAAAAGCTGAAATCAAAATCAACAAGCACGTTGAGATCACCAAGCGCTACCTCGACTTTGTCGACCCGCTGCTCACCACTGATGTCGACCTCCGTGAGCAGTACGTGGAGAACCACGGTATCATTGCTCTGCGCGAGAGCTTCCTCAAGTCAATCAACCTCACTGGTGCGCAGATTGTCAAGAGTGAGCTGGCCACTGGACCCATTGAGAAGGAGAAAAAATACGTCTTGGTGCCCATCTCGACTGTCGGCTGTGGTAAGACCACAGTGGCCAACGCCCTGCTCAAAATGTACCCGGGTTGGGGCCACTTTCAGAACGATGATCTCACCTCAGGCCACAAGCCTACGATGCTTGTCAAGCACTGCACTGACTTTCTCAAGTTTTCCAACGTGGTAATTTTGGACCGCAACAACCACCAGTTCCGCGAGCGCGCCCAGATCTTTACGGACTTCCCCAAGCAGGGCAACTCCAACTTTGTAGACTACATCTTTATTGCCCTCAACTTTAATCCTTATACCAGAAGCAAAGGCACTACCGCCGACGAGAAAACATTCAACTTGACGCGTGAGCGTATTCTCAGCCGCGGCGACAACCACCAGACCATTAACGCTGGTAGCGATGCCAAAAAGGCGGTTGGCATTCTTTCTGGCTTCAAGACGCGGTTCCAGCCGCTTGATATCAGCCGGGCCCCAGATAGCGAATTTGACCTTGTTATCAATCTTGACTCAACTCGACCCGACTCTTCGCGCTACAACCTTGAAGCTATTATTAAAAGCCTAAGTGAGCACTACCCCGAGGTGCTTGAGGGCCGTGCACTCCCAACTAAGGAAGAGCTCGACAGTGCTTTTGAGTTTGCCCTTTCCTACCAGCCCAAGCGCGCAATTACGCCCAACGCCAACAAGAAACAAACGGCCAAGAAACGCAAATTTTCTTATTTTGGTGTGCAGGTTGGTCTTACCCAAGAAACCATGACGGAGCTGATTGATTCTTACTTTGATAACAACGCGATCGACCAGCCCGAGATCTGGACCACCATGAAAAAAACCAACCGCGTTCAAAATACTTTCCATGTCACTCTTGTGCATATAAAGCAGGGTGGATCCAAGTCCGATGATAAGGAGGGCCAAAAGCTTTTCCAGCGTTACCAAGAGCTGGCTTCAACCGTCGCAGCCAATCAGCTAGCGCAGCCCGAGACAAAAAAGAAGAGTAAGCCGGAGGTTGATGCCGATGGGTTTACCAAAGCTGCGACCAGCAAGCCCAAGACAACGGTCCTGGGGCTTGACAAGTACTCCGACGTGGTGATTGAGTACATTGCATGGACAAATGACCTGATGGTTTTGCAAGTGGCGCTCGACAATACCGAGCAGATTGCCTCGTTGAACCAGTTCCCGCATATTACCATTGGCACTCGCTCGGCGCAGATTGCCGCTGTTAACGCGGGTCTGGCACTGGCGGCCAATGGCCCCGAGCTTACGAAAAGGGAGTGGAACATTGAGCCCAAGGTACTCAAACGACAGCAGGTGTGCGGCTTCTAAGTCTCCAGCCGTGTGTATATAATCTACATGTGTATACATAGTTATGTTAATACATAGTTTGATTTGGGAATCATATAATAGAGGCATTATGATCAGTAACTGCGCCGTTTTTATTCATTTGTGATTGTCAGTTTTATCAAGTATTGCGGCTTACGTAGACTCTGAGATTCCCTTTGGTAGAGCACAGGCTGTCTCACTTCGCCGGGGGCTTAGTCAGTGGCGCATAGGTTCTGATTGGGCGAGACGATGAAGCAAAAAGACAATGGTTACGTATTGGAAGTGAATGCCAAACCAAAGCTCATTGACACCTTGAGGCAGCTACCCCAGACACCAACAAAGCGTCAGTGGTCAATGCCTTGTTGGTGAGCGTTGTTGTAAACTGATTATCTAAGTGTTGCTGTTGCTGGGCACGGCTCTTGCCAACCGTTGTATCTGCCCCGGATCTGCGAAAGTCGACTTGAAACTGTCAAAATCATTGTTATTCATGTTACTTGATTTATTTAAATTATATTTATCATCTATTGTATTTATTATATTTATTGTATTTATTATATTTATTATTTGTACCATTTTTATTATTTTTGATTAGTTTTTGAGTACCAAATGGGTCAGTTTTAGGGCTCAGGCGAAACTTGCCGACGAGGTAAAAAACCCCAATTCTGGTGCCTTGAACCTCCGTACTGGGAACAAAAACAGATATATACACATGTATACATGTGTATATTGTTATAAATACCCATTGCTTTCTTGGCCATCATTTCTTGATTACTTTGTCATCTTTGTCAAAATTTTATTTTATTTAATTCGGTCAGAAAGACAACTATACATTCTTTTCCCTTTACCATATCAAACCGTTTGGAAAATAGGACCGCGTAGCAGCTCAGCTCACATCAACATCCCACCGACTTTTTAAAAATAAAACACATACCTTCAGGGGCGCCTCATAAACATGTCATATCCCGGCCAAGGAAGCTACAATTACTACGGCCAACAACCGCCTGTTAGCCGCTTTGATAATAATTACAACCCAGGCCCGCCACCAAATCGCTTTGACAACGGATACAGCCAAGGCAGTCGGTTTGACGGCGATTATAACCAGGCCCCGCCGCCCGGCAGCTGGGGATACAACCAGAGCCCACCACCCCAACAGTACGGTGACTATCAGCAACCTCAGTACCAACAGCCACCCCCGCCGCCACCACCGCAACAGTATCAGGAGCCCACCTACGATCGGTTTGGCCCGCCAAGTGGTTCGTACTACCAGCCGCCGCCCCAGCAATACTCGCCGCAGCCGAGTTATAACAACGGTAACCAACAGTTCCAGGCCCCGCCGCAGCAGGTTCAACGCTATGGACCAAATCAGGCTATGCAGTTCCAGTATTCCAATTGCTCCGGCCGCCGCAAGGCGCTGCTCATTGGAATCAACTACGTGGGCCAACCCAACGCTTTACGCGGCTGCGTCAATGATGTTCGCAACGTGAAAAAATTCTTAGAGTCCTACGGTGGCTACAAGGAAGAGGACATGGTCATTCTTACCGATGAGCCTAACCGCGGTGCCAAGTGTCAGCCCACTCGCGCCAATATTATCCGGGGCATGCAATGGCTTGTCAGCGGTGCCCGCACAAATGACTCGCTCTTTTTGCATTACTCTGGCCACGGTGGTCAGACCGAGGATCTTGACGGCGATGAGGACGATGGCTACGACGAGGTCATTTACCCCGTCGACTATCAGCGTGCGGGTCATATTGTTGATGACGAGATCCACGCCATCACGGTGCGGCCGCTGATGGCGGGCGTGCGGCTCACAGCCCTCTTTGACAGTTGTCATTCAGGAACTGTTATGGACCTGCCCTACGTTTATTCCACCAAGGGTGTTCTCAAGGAGCCCAACTTGCTAAAGGACGCCGGATCCGGCGCCCTGTCTGCGGCCATGGCCTACGCCAAGGGCGACATTCAGAGCACCATAAATTCCGTCACCAGTATTTTCAAGCGGGTTACCAACAATAACAACAACGCCTACGAAAAGACCAAGCGCACCAGAACATCCCCCGGTGATGTCATTCTTATTTCTGGCTGCAAGGACTCGCAAACCTCGGCTGATGCCTATGAAAACGGGCAGGCCACCGGTGCCATGTCATACGCTTTTATCCGGGTCATGTCCACAAACCCAAACCAGAGCTACCTCACGCTGTTACGGGCTATGCGCGAAGTCCTTGCGGGCAAGTATAACCAGAAACCGCAGCTAAGTTCGTCGCATCCTATTGATTGCAATCTCAAATTTTTCTTCTAAAAAGAAAAACAGTAGTAAGCAAAAGGTGTGATAATGTAACTTTGGGGATTGCTTTTTTCTGTAAGATACTTTTTGGGATATGCGGCATGTACAGATAATTGAATTATAAATTATCCAACTAATTCATTTTTTATTTTGGTCTTTTTTTTTGGACAGTATGCGATTAAATTGCGTAAACCAGGGGTGTTACAAGTTGACCAAACAAAGTCACCAAACTTTTGGACCCATAAACAGGTGTTAATTGTGTAATGCACAAGTAATGATAATTTATCAAAAAAAAAAAAGATTATTGTTTATTTCATTGCTTATTTTGTTGTTTAATTTTTTTTTATTTTAATTTATTTTTTTGGACCTTTACAAGTTTTTGACACCCCCAATGTTATCAGCGCTGTGATGAGAGTGCCCAGCAGCCGCAAGATTGAAATCATCTTTGTTGTCGCCAGCAGTGGCTGTGCGGTATAAATTGTGGGTCAAGTCAGGATCATGGGTGCTAAGATCTCAGGGAGCCTTGTAGTTGGGCGAGCTTACCTGCCACGACAGAGTCTGCGGGGGCAAACTCACCTCGGAGTCATAATGACACTGGGACTCGTCATTATGAGTTGTCATTGCTGAGCAGGAGCCTGAACGATCGTTTTTGGTAGCTTGGATGTCTGCCGTTGGGTCGCTGGCCAGCTGGGCCGTGGCGGCACTACCAAGACCAGCTTGTAGCCGATCTGTAGCCTCCGCTGTACCTGGCTGCGACACAAACTCTGAGAAACTCTCGGTCAAAAATGCATATATCTGCTCAGGACTTGACTTCCCGCTTATTACTGGCGACGAACGCTGCAAAAAACAAGGGGAAGAAGAAGAAGTGGTGCTGATGGATTCACGCGAGCTGGTCCCTAGCCTGGGGTTAACAGGGATATTCGTGAGCTGGCTATTTCTGATACTGGGATGGGCTATTTGAGTCTGCGTGGATTCAGAGGTTTGAGACGTTGGTAGACAAAGAGGAGACTGTTGGGTTTGTTGCTGCTGCTGCCTCGTTGGCAGAGGCGTGGTTATATCACAATGGGTATGAGCCTGGTCGGGAATATCCAATAGCTGGGAATATTCTGTGGTTGTCCATAAGGGATTCGCAAAATCTTGCTGATGAACTGAATGTTCCAGTAGTGGCTTAGGTTGCGTCGATGGGGTCTTGGTTTCAATTATTTCTGTTGCTAATGTGCCTGTATTCAGCCCTGATTGATCTCCTCCTGTGGGTTCGAAATTGTTTGAAAAGATTCCATAACAACTTGAAGCCACTGGATCACAGGAAGACCGGTATGATACTGGCACTGGGATATCCTGGCAAGAGGAAAATTGTGACAAAGTCCTGGAGGGGGTGGATAATGGAATAGACGGATAATAGTTTAAAAAGGATGATGTGTGTACTGTATTTTGGAAGTTTTTTTGGCCCGATAATTCAGGGTCAAGTTGATAGCTAGACGCATTTATAAAGCTGTCTTGAATGATATGCTTGGGATTAGAGTTATCATGAGAATCAAGCATCGATATACGATTCTGGTTACTAAACATGGTCAAATCATCATCAACGTGCTGCACAGAAAAGTCATTAGGGTAAAAATTAGTAAGTTTGCAATTGCTAGGATATTCATAAAAAGCCTGAGTGGTGGCCATCAAAGGTGAATAAGTGGCTGCTGGAGAAGAATTGGTTTCGGCACGGGGATTTTTATGCGCAGGCCCATAGTCACCTATAGCCAAGCGCTTAAGGGATTTTTCCGGCACTGAAGAAACCATATTGGAAAATTGGGCAACTTCGGGCTTCGAACCTATTGGTGTCATTGCTGTCTGTGAATAAACATGGTTCTCACCTAACTGAAAAGTTGGGTGAAAAAAAGTTTGTGCAAATCTGTGAGACGTCTGACTAGCTGAATTACAAACAGAGCTTGCGGGATGAAAGAAACCCATAATTGAGAGATCAACTGAAGGTAGCGCTATATAGACTGGATTATTTGGATCAGGCTTTTTCAAGTCCTGATTAATCTCATTGGCTATGGCTCTTATGGTTTCATCAAGACCCTCATTTGACTCTTCTTCAATGACCACTAGATTTTCATTCGGCGGCCAAGAAATACAAAAAGGCACAGGTCCTGACCAGTGGCCAAACAAGTATAGAGTCACGGATTTCGAAATTGGAACCCACTGCACTCCTTTTTTAATCCGCATCCAATTAAGCCACTGCATGAATATTTGAACTGTAAAGACTGTAGAGCTGTTGGTCAACCTGCGTATCAAATTGAGCGAAATGCCATCAACAAAGTAGCCGTGGGTTCGATGATATGTGATCTTGTTACTGCCATGGATGATGGCATAAGCCAGCTTTAGTTTAAACAATCGAAATTTTTCTGTGTCTTTTCTAACCATGTTTTCTTAACCAGGATAAATCAGAAAGCCTCTGGGAAAATAAAGACGGCGATGGATCCTGGGTTAGAGGATGTTGGCGGCGTGTCTTAAAATAAATAAATGCAAAAGAACCAATTCGAGAAAATGTGAAATTGCAAAAAACGAGAGAATATTTATTCCTGAAGAGTAAAACATAAATGATGAAAAAAGCTCTTATTGAAAAAAGGAAATTCTGACATTTCTAATGTTTGGCTGTCTTGGACTTTAAACTAGACTATTCCTAATCTAAGTTCTGCAAGATTCTTAAGAAGCCCAGGCGTAAAGACTCAGCGTCCAATCCCTGAAGACTAGGCTCATACTTCTTAATAGAATATTTTTAGCTACATTGTAGTCTGTATCAAATGTTTGACATTGTTGTAGACATTCGAACACATTTGCGCTTCCAATATTGTAGTGAAGAAACCCGCATTCACTGCAAGTTGTTTTTCACTGTGCTATTCATTGCAAATAATAACTTTGCAGTTCGGATATTCTGGTATTGTTCATCAATTGTTTATTGAATCTGTGGTGACTCAAAGTAAGCATATTTCCAGCGGGTTTTGAGTTGATTTTTCTCCAACTTTAGAAATCCGCTTTTGGATCTGGGTTTTGGGTAGGGATATGGAATGGCAATTCCCCCAGCTATACTAGATTTTAGATTTTAGATCCTGCAAGATTGGCATCGCGCGGCTGAGCATGCCGCAGTACATGGTGACATCCCAAGAACTGAAAAGATCCAAATCCCAAAAAATTTAAAGCCTCAAAGCTTGGGCCAGGCCGGTTTACAATATCTTGGGGAATCATTTAAACCAGGAATACAATTTTTTTTTTAAATGTGGTATTGTGAAGCTGTCCCTAGGGGTTTAAAATCAAGCTTATAATATCTTTGATAGTGCTGCATGACATCAGAACCCCCATTGAGCGCCCGGTAAGACTAGTGACTTAAATTCCATGAGAAAGTTAAAGCCTGGTAAACTCGATTCAACTTGTCAAATAGGACAGAGTAACTCCACCAGTGCTTTTAAGAAGAACCTCAAGAATGAAATATGCTATACCAGTAAGATCAACCAGGTCTACATGAGGGTAACACTGCTATATTGTGATTTACCTGTTTACAACAATATCACAAATTGTCAATAACCACAATTGTTTAACTGGTCAAGTACTAGTGTAAAAGTATGTTCATATTGAAAGAAATTGAGATCAAAAAACACTCTAACCAGATGTGAATATTAAAAAAAAACCATTGGGGATCATATACTATTTTACATTATCAAAAATAAGCAGTTAGTTACAGTCTTTTGGCTTTATAACATTATCAGCCAGCAGAAAGTGATCTTTAAAGACTGTTTGCTAGGGCCATGAAAATAGATGGTATTGATGATGGCAGGTATTAGTTCAAACTATCACCATGGAAGCAATATGAAATGATATCCTTTGTCTCAAGAGAACATTTCCTTACTTCTTATTGTACTAAACTAGCATTACAAGCTACACTACACAACAAAAGATCAAAACCCTTAAAGGGAAATAAAGAAAATAAAACCTCAAAAATTAAAAAAAGATCTTCTAATAGATTAGATTTAAAAAACATTTAATTAAGAAGTTGCCGAAAATTGACCCCATCTACTCTTAACAACAAAGGAAGAACCAGAAAAAAGCAAAATCAAATCCTGGAAACATTACATCAACACCCTCAAGAGGGTAGTTTGTATTGGTAAAAAGATTTTCGACAAGAAACAAAACTCATTACTCAAGTTGAAATAAGTTAATTTGTTGGAATACAAATGATAATGCGTTTTCTCCCGAGAAATACTGGGCCAGATAACACAATTGAGAACCGAAAATGAGGATATTGGCGAATAACTTTAGAAAAGAAAGTTGTTCAAAAATTATTACAGCTGTAAATGGGGCAAGTTTGAGATAATACAAAGTATTGTTAAGCACTCCTTGAGGACACAATTGAAAAAGAGGTGATATTAGGGGTATCCCCAGTCAAAAGCTTAGTAAAACTGTTAAGAACATCAAGGGGACTCCAGACTGAAACAGTACTTGTCATGGGAATAGACACATCAAAGAAGGGCAGTAAAAACCTTGTATAACATAAGAAGTGTCACTAAAACCTCTCATGAGTAGCGTATCTCGTCATATCTCTAGTAAGCTGATTCAGCTTTGCAAGGGTCATGGCGTCCTGGAAATGTATTTACAAATGAGACACATCAGTTAGCGAAATAATTATTGTGACCGTTGTCAACTTGAAACAGTTGAACAGATCCTCAAGGAGTGTCCTTTGTACCCTACAGAGCAAGATTTCTTGATACCAAAGACCTTGGAGCGGCAGCCAAGCTTTTAGATTTGTCACCGCAATTTCTTTGCTGGTGGTTCGTTTGATTAGAGAAGCTTGTTAAGGCTTTGCTGAGTGTCAATCTCGGGCATCGATCTACTGGGTATTATGTATCTTAGGTTTTCTTTAACACATAGCATTATTCATGGAGAATTCTATGCCATCGTACGCTTGAATTTATTATACGTGCTGACATCGCTACTTTGCCAATCTCATAGAGACTAATGTTTTTGAAATGCATATCTTCTTTGTGTGTCGTTTCGTTTTATGATTTTATGTGTAATCATTTAATGTAAGGACAGTAAACTGATTTATCCATTTAATCTAACCCTATAGGCCGATGAAAATAGTGGGAAAATAACATACAACAGATAAATACAAAAGATTTACTTCAGAAAAGTTCATTTATAAAGGTCAGGTCGTTTTGACATTAAGCAGTTAACAAAAAGGTTTTGACATATTACTCGCTCTAAGGAGTTATGATGAATTAGAAAAGGAGTGAAAACTTGTATCCTGCGCGTAGCGGGGTATTATAACTTTTTAATTGGCTAGGGTGGCAATCCCCTATAGCGAGGTATTCCATATACAATATTCTCTACAGCGAGGTTTTACTGCACTTCACATGGATTAGGGTTAAAATAACCTTCAGATGTAAAAATTATTTCTCCTTCTTGTATAAATTTGCAATTTTTGCATATTAATTTCTTATAAACTTCTGTTATCATATTAAAGCCGTGGAAGCTTTAGTTTACTTTCTTTTAACTCTCAAGAATATTGTAGACGCCTACTCTGGCCATTACTTTTCATCAAAAACTAGAGATGCCCAAATTCCGCAATAGCTGGCTTCAGCGCTTTGAACCTCTACAAAATACCCGGGGAAATTCGCGTCGGGGCCAAGCCGGGCGTGCTACTACTGATGCTGAGGAGGAAATGGGTAGGATCCGACAAGTTATCAAGCAGTACTCTCCAAAGGATATCTTTAACTGTGATGAAACTAGTTTATATTGGAAGATGGTTCCTGATCAAATTCTTGCCAACCAGTCAATCCCTGTGCGCGAAAAGGTGAAAACTCGAATTAGCTTTCACTTTTGTGTTAATTCTGATGGCTCTGAACGACTCCCGGTATGGGTCATTGGCACGGCTAAGAAACCCCGGGCTTTCCAGGCAGCTGGTATTAACATTGATAATCTTGGTTGCCACTGGCGGTATAATAGCAATGCATGCGTGACTGCCAAGATCTTTGAAGAATGGCTTTTCTGGTTTGATAAACAAATGGAGGGAAGACATGTACTTCTTTTGATGGATAATTTCTCTTCACATGAAATTACCGTTAAAGATATATCTTCGCGGCTGAAAAATACTTTGATTGTATGGTTACCGGTAAATCCCCGAATCAACTATCAACCGCTTGACCAGGGCATTATTCAAACCTGGAAGGCCTACTGGAAACGGCAATGGCTTTTTTATATGATGAAGGAATATTCCCGAGGTTACGATCCAGCCAACACAGTGACAGTTTTAAATGTTGTACGATGGGCGATGGAAGCTTGGCAGTTGGACCTTTCAAATGAAGTTATTAAAACTTGCTTTGCAAGGGCGTTAGCAGGCCAAGCTAACAAAGAAATGATCAGTACGCAACTTTCACGCGAGCTTAAACTTGCTCTTGATCAACTAGCAACCTCTCACATCCGGGATATCATGACTCTCGAAGAGTTTTTGAATCCCGCTGACGAGCAAATTATGGATACTCTTGAAAGTCTAGATAACATTATTTTGAGCCAGTTCGCTCCCAAGGCCGCTGAACCCGATGAAGATGATGAAGTCCTTGAAGTCTTGCCAAAAGTGTCGGCCAATGAAGCACTGGCATGCCTTTATAAACTCCGATTGTATGAAGAGCAGCAACCAGTGGGCAATCAACAGATTTTAAAAATGCTTTTACACTATGAGCAAAGCCTAGTGGAGAAAAAAATGCACAGTCAGCACCAGACTGATATTCGCAACATGTTTTCATGATTTGGGATGTACTTCATATTATTTTATCTATATGTATAATACATGATTATTGATGCTAGTGTTAGATATAAGTAATATATGGTGGATTTCTTATAGCGAGTAGTCCAACACTCCATGAAACAGGTGGGATTTGGCACAGTATTTCTTCCAATCCCCATCATCACCATACCCGTTCAAATTACATTTGCATTCATGTCATAGTAACGACATTGCAATAATGATTACTCTATTATGACAATAAAAAAAAATTGCATTGAAAAAGATTTTTAACCAGTAACTTCTGGGTTACGCTGAAAACTTCAAAGCAGAATGACGTTCTGCATTCAACTTTAGCCTAACTATGTTTCTGGTACTCAATACGGTCAAGTCACCAACGGCTGCCAAAGCTTTGAACAGTTTAGCTAAAAAAAAAAAGAAGAAAATTGAACAAGACAATCACCTTAGGTCTTAGTTATATTTAATAAAAAGCTGACTCAACAGAAATGATTTACCATGGAAATATACTTCATCAGCACTTAAAACTTTGATAGTATCTAAGAGAGGCTAAACCAATGGTCAGTTTGGCCTCGGTGGGGGAGGGGTTAAAAATTAAAGAATTTTTTATGTCCTCATTGGATACTTATCAGTATTACAGAAACAGATACAAATAACATACTGAAGCTTTAGTCAAGTCCCAACTTATTTTCCCGGCTTAAGTTAGTTCTTTCAGGCTTGTCTTCACAAAGAAAGTCCCAAATGGATACTTTTTTATTCAAGTTTCAACTTAAGTCGCGGGTCAAGTTTTTCGCTAGAAATTGTTTGACTACTACCAACTACCCTCTTAAGAGTGTTAATGCCTTTTTTCCAGAATTTGGTTTCATTCGTTTTTGGTTCTTCCTTTGTTGCTAAGAGTAGCTGAGGTCAATTTTCGTCAATTACATGGTTAAATATTTTATAAATTCAATTTACTAAAAATTTCTATTTTAATTTCTGGGGTTTGGCTTTCTTTATTTCCATTCAATGATTTTGAATGATATTCTTTTATGATGTCTCTTGTCATGAGCGCCAAGTGCAATAGAGAGACAACGAAAAATTAATATGGGATGCCATGATATACGGCTTCCATGGTGAGAGGTTGCGCCAATATTTGTCATCAATAATACTATCCATTTGCTTGACTATTGAAACAAAGATTTATTTTTACTATGAAATACTGATATGCACTACAGTTGCCAAAGTGGTTTCACAGCTAGATCATCCAGTCAAATGCAGAATTTTCAACAGAACCTGCAATGTCAGCCTCCATATTTTATTGTGGCGGTTTGCAAAAGAAAATATTATCAGCCAAATTGATACTTTACAACTATATTTACCTTCAACATATAAGAATTGCAATGTATGTGCAGAGCATTTTGAGCTATTGAATCTTGATCAACTTTATTTTGTATACAATGAACGTTGTTTTGTTACTCAAGACTTGGCTACGTTGTTAATAGAAAGCAGGGCTACGTGTGCTTTCCTATGATGATTTAAGCATCACGCATCTGAACTTTCCTGAAAATCTTGAACTTTTAAAAGTTGGTAGTAGGTCATCTTTCTGGGACCTGAAAATTCCTTTGAGTCAACAATTTCTTAGGCTGGCTGAATTGAATTTAGACTTTCACGCCCAGATTAATGAAAAATATATTGACAGAAAACTTCTGCATCTCCCAATTTTGAAAACATTGAAGGTTTCCGGAGTGGTACATCTAAATACCAAGCTGATATGTGGTATTTTAGAATCTAATCCCATTGTAGCTGCATTTTCGATATATACAATGGAACCATACGAGAGCCTCGAGTCTTTATACCGGAATAAATCGCATGTCAAACTTCTAGACATTTCATATCAAAATATGGCAAGATATACATTACCGTGAGCTGGACATTGAATCATTATTTGATGTGATATTAAGGAATACCAGGTCCCTCGACATGATTATGATTCACAAATCCCTAGAAACCAAACCCGTTTTCATTTAGCAGCCTTGCAAGCAAATTGACTTCTGAATACGAGGGTAACACCAAATGGCTCAGATATTTATATATATTCACTGATAATCGCAATCGAAATGAATTGGATGTTCAAATCCCGGCTTCTAAGTTTTTCGCAGACTTGGAACATGAGACATCCCAAATGTCTCCATACAATCCAGATTTCAAAAGGTTGTATAGGATAGACTGTGTTATGTTTAAAAATGCAATGGATACAAAAGATATCGATTGGAGATTGATGTTTGTGGAATACAAAAGATGGTCAAATCTTACCAAGTTAATGCAATTAGTTGTAATGAGTCTTGCAACACGCTACTTTTTCCCAACAGCCATACGATATCCTAAACCAAATGTCTTTTTTTTCACCAGCTGCCACGCTTGCACGAATAGCTACACGTACCTCTGAAGAGAGGGGTTTGTTTGTCGGTCAGTTTCCGCTTATTTTGATATTAAAATCATATGGATTTGAAATCTTGAGATGTGGTGAAAATTTGAAGATTGCTGTAAACTTCATGGATGATGATAATGTAAATGTTGAGATTGGGTGGGACAAGATTTCTGGTAACATGTTGTATATCGTCCTTAAGAATAAGTATACAGTTTCCAGAAACAACCAAAAAATATATTCAAATAGGAGCAGCACAGTCTCATCCAGGAAAACAAGATGTTAATATTTTTATAAGTTATTTGAATATGTGATAGCTGGATAACAGGTGAATAATTACATATATTTCACTTCAGTTTAATAGTGTGAATACCACCTCTTAGCCTCTACAACTGCATTAACAACGCCTTGCATAGATATCATCAAGGAATCTAAATAATAATCGCCCAAACTCTTTCATGCCTTCTCAATCATTCCCATAAAGTTTTTCTCAGTTTTCTCTTTTAGCACTATAAAACAATACCAGATCTGGATAAACCATATCATTAGATACGGTGTTTACGTTTAGCCCAGCCATGCTCAATCGGGCTCAAATAGGGTGGATACGGGAGGGTCCAGTCAACAAGAGAAATAATATTCTTATCAAACCGAACTTCAATGATACTAGTTTGCATTGATAGCAGCATTATCGTGCATTGACTCCAAATTTCCATGTACCAGGGAGAGAATCTTCGATAATTTGCAACCAGAAGCGCGAAGAAACCCCACATTTGTCTGATTCATTATCACTGTTCATTCGGTAGATTTCTGTATTATCAGCACCCTAGATTGCCGCCCAAATCGTACTCAATATTTCTTCATCGATTGGATAAGGAACAATATACTTTTATTTAATTTTGTTTTATCTTTACTCATTTATTTTTTTTATTGTTATTTTTTTTATTTTTTATTGTTTTGGTGAATTGCCCATACCCATTAATTAAGGTTTTCTTGCGCTTTTCAATGGCCATGCCCAGAATTTTTTTTTTTTTTTTTTTTTTTTTTTTTTTTTTTTTTTTTTTTTTTTTTTTTTT
>Ga0160505_100452_pt1 | contig 23762 bp, 20 predicted proteins | sample DIDeMG_FD_108225 | JGI IMG/M metagenome (GOLD analysis project Ga0160505, IMG submission 108225) | Enriched chicken feces microbial communities from UW Madison campus, WI, USA - DID2874_E49_Stillage MG | ecosystem: Host-associated > Birds > Digestive system > Large intestine > Fecal ... | reverse complement strand
CAAAAAATAAAAAAAAAAAAAAAAAAAAAAAAAAAAAAAAAAAAAAAAAAAGGATTTGCATCATTAATACCCAAAACCATGCTTTACCAGTGAACTAGTTCTAACCAAAATTTTATGGCTTCCTATTTTCTCATGACACCACCAGTAATTTCGTGATAGTATTATTGCAGACTCCAACAATTTGGGTAATTAAAACCAGACCCTTAGTCTGTCAAATCTTGTTTACATTCTCATTTTACAGTTTTCGCAACATATCGCTTATAGATATGCTATTATTAGACTCCTTAATACATTTTAAATTCTTTTTATTTAATTTCTACTTTTTTACATATTCCTGATAAGATAAGCAGTCCAGACATACCTAATGGAGATCTGGATCCTTCATTTGGTGCCATATTGTGGAGATGCCTTAAACTACCCCAGTAATGCCAGTGAATCCCAATGCTCATTGCGTGGCACCGCTTTGAAACTATTAATTTCACTATGGTACCAATAAAATACAAAGTATTAGTCATCATAACTAATTATTTGTGTAATCATATATACAGTTTTACTACGCGACACCAAGGTTCCTTGATTTTTCACATTAGAGCCTCATGTCAGCGTACTTTTTTCGTGTTCGAAAGTACCCACTTTTGGGTAGTCAGCTTTCTGCCGTTTTTGACACCTAACATTATACCGTATACTTTTTCAGTTTTAATTTTAATTCTTAATTATTTTTCTTTTCTCCCCTTTCTTTCCATGGCACGATGTATTCTTGTAAATTTCTGGATTCAACTAGCGATTTCCCTTGACTCCACTCACCTTCTTTAAGTCAAGCTTACTGAACAAGCCAAGCTGCTAACTGGACACTTATAGTGTAGATAGCACTGCCAGCAGCTACTTTTTAACTAACCACTCTTTTGAACAAACTTCCTTAAAATCATGACCACCGAGCCGGCCTGCGTGCAAGCTGCGCCAGCGACTAACGGCACCTGGTCTTCCCAGAACGACTTTGATACCACTAGCTTATCCGGCGACGCTTCTATTGATGACTTTAACGATTTCACTGATGAAGTTACCAAGAAAATTCTTTGGCGGAAGCGGAACAGTAGACAGAACTCTTTATCACCGTCAGTTTCAGCCACCTCTTCACGCCCTGCAACTCCGTTCGGTTCGGATCCCACCCAAAAATTTCAACCTGCATACAGTAAGGTGATAGAGTCAATACTGCTCTCCACCACTGCCGCCATAGCATTGTATCAGAATCGTGCGTTGCTTGCCCAGTCCCAGGCTTTTTTACTATACCATACTGCCGTGTTTTTACTTCTCACTGCGTATTCATGGCAGCATCTCGTTTTTCCGAACTTCCTCTATCAGGTGCTTTTTCCTCCGCTCGTGGCTCTCACAACCTCGCCGGATCAGTTTGAGTTCAATCTGGTCCTGTCACTAGCCTCATTTCCCGTCGTTAGATTTGAGCTCTTGACCTGTTTTGCTGCCTGGCTATCACCTGGACAAACTAACACGATAGAACTTTTCCAGCTCATTTATTCGATTGGCGCGTCACTTGTAGCCAATTCTTTATCAACTACCGAGATCTATCTTTTCTCAGCTTTGCTACTCAATCTTCTGCTCAATACTGCTTCTTTCTCCGCACTATACCTTCAGACTTTTCTTTTTGGTTCACTCTTTGCCCTCAGACTGGTATGGTTCTGGGTCGACAAAATCATGGACTTATCGCGGCCAGCGACCAAACTGCACAAGCGCCGGCCGCAAAATGCTGCCGATATTAAACTGCGTTACGCGTTATATGTGCTTATTGGCTACCTGACCTTTGTTATTACTCTAGCACCACTGTATTTATCATCGCGACTTGTACAGATTCTTCCAGAAACAAAATCTAACGCCATAATTCTTCTAATCCAAACCCTTTTTATAGAAAATGCCGGTCTTCATTTCGCAATAATTGGGTATTGGGGGCTGTGTCTAGCCCTTGCATTAGTGTTTATTCAATCAAATTCCATGAGCTGGTCGGTTGATATCCGCCGTAAAGCATGGCATGCCACAGTTGTACTCATGTTTCTTCCCGCTGGTGTCATTATTGACCCTCTATTTACCAAGTTGGTGATGGCGATCGCATTAACCGCTTTTCTGTTGGTTGAATTTGTGCGCGTTACCACAATCCCACCATTTGGTACACTGATCCAAGAGTATATAATTCGTTATATGGATGAACGCGACACTTGCGGTCCTATTGTCGTTTCTCACATTTTTCTAATGCTAGGAATCTCACTACCAGTTTTTCTAGCCTCTTCTCCCGCTGGCGTAGTTTGCCTTGGACTCGGCGATGCCATGGCATCAACCATGGGCAAACGCTTTGGCCGCCATAGTTGGCCACAATCTAAAAAGACATTAGAAGGATCGTTTGCTTTTGTCGGGGCAGTGATTGTAGGACTTTTAACCTATCGCCAGCTGGCAAGTTATTACCAAAAAGAGTTTAATCTCCCAGTAGTGCTCACCGGGGCACTGGCATCAGAAAACAGTACCAGAAATACTAGCTGGTCATTACTTCAGATCGTTCTAATTGCCACTGCTACTTCTTTATTAGAGGCTGTTGGTGGCATGAATGATAATGTGATTGTTCCGATATATATGATGGTATTATTACAACTGTGCTAAAAAAATATTGTCAATTCTTTTTTTTTTTTTTTGTTTTTTTGGCTCACTTTCTAGAATTTTTTCCTCAAAATAGTGAACAAATAATACCCGCACTTTGATATGCCATACGCATTTATAACAACTGAAAACAGTAATAGCCAGCTTCCCAGGCTGTTGCAACCGAGACAGATTTTTAACTTACCATCAGTCTCAACAATGGATGGTTCATTTAGTTTTAACTGTAACAGATCTAGTAATAAATGTGACTTTTTCTTCTTTTGCAAAGCATAAATTTTTATTTTTGTCATCAACTGTAAGAGTTTTGTCATGCACATGTTAGCACTTTTTCTATTCACGTGCGGTCAAACAATTTCCCAACTATAGGGTGATATAGAAAAAAAAGAAGAAAAAGAAAGAAATACATGTTTAATAGCAGAATGTACACAAATTGAGATATGGCCCAATCTAAGGTTTCTATTGTAAAACATTCAGGTACATGTATATATCCGTGATATTTATCAGTGTTAGGACTTGGAATCATCTGGGCTGAATCCAAAACATTGGTGCTCGGTTTTGGTTAAAAATTTATCAACCAGGTAAACATGAAAAAGTCTATCAAAAAAAGTGTTTTTTTTTTTCACTTTTGGTTCAAATCTTGCTTGTGTTTCTAATTCAATGATTTTTTTTATACCATTATTTGCTTGCAATTCGTAGGAATCTATAATGGGGTGATCTCGTACAGTATTTTCAATAATATATTTCCGAAGACTATTAATATGTTTTTTTTTCTCTCTGAACAATTCGTTAACAACAAACAAATGTTTGAATTTTGACTCTGTAGAATTAAAAATGGTCATCACTTTGATTTCTTTTTAATACAGAACTGAACAGTATCATGTAATTGATTTGTTGCAACGTGTGCATGAAAACCTAGTATAGAGAGACCGATGCAAGAACTCATGGTTTGACCAATCCCACTGATTGTATGATACCTGATAATTAGTTTCTAGAGTTGATACCGTACATAGCTATCATAATAATTCTCAAAGGACTCAAGCTCAAGCCTGATGATTGCTTTGGCGGTAGATTATTTGGGCCTCTTTAAAAAAAAATTGCGAGTTTAGCTCCATGTCTAATTTATTTTGTTTAGAGCTAATGTCCAACACCTGTCTAACTTCTACTATCAAGTAGATGAAAGTTTACTAGAAACTGCTTGAGGTTCAAAAAGAAAACAGATCATAAGTTAATAATGTCAACTTCTAAACATGTAAACCTACCCAATGTCATCAGAGTTAACATTTGCTCGAATTGAGTAGTGCCTAACTAGCTTTTGTAAGAATAAGTAAAAATATAAATTTATAATATCGACCTATTACACTATCTAATTCTTTTGAGGCTTCTCAATGCCCTTTGTTTGTCTCACTGAGATATGTGTTCCTGGGAATATCTTGTTCTCTTTGAATGCTTCTTGCATGCCATAGTTTGGGGCCAACACAACATGACTGTTTATTGGAATAAAACTTGTTATCAATTTAGATATCATTTTATGTCTATTTCATATTCAATGTTTATATTTCATAATATTAATAACGGGTTGATTTTAACCACAGCCCATTTAGTCCCAAAATTAACACCTGTTTATGTATCCTATTTAGGGAGCATATAAATACTATTTTCAAATCTGCCAAATGGTCATTTTCAAGCAAGATACTGTAAAAAGAAGCCAGAAACAAAATTAATATACAAACACAAATTGCCCATCACAAGCCTCTCTAAATTGGCTGAAAAACCGTTCCTCTTTCTTTGTAACTGACATTGAATGATTCGCACATATTTAACACTTGAACTTTTGAACACTTGAAAAAACCAAGAAGAGCTTTATACTAGTGGCTAATAATAATAACAGCGGGGGTTTATTGTTTCTACCAATAATCTCAAGCAATATGGACATCTACAAAGTAATAAGTATCCAAATAACGGGGCGAGCAAACTTGAGGAAAAATATGGAACCTCTCCAGTTTTCAACAAAGCAAACCCAAATCAAATCTTTAAGAGCATTGAAGAAAACAGAAAATGAATTTAAACGACAAGGTAATACTATTTCCATACTAACACACGTAGACATTATTGCCAAGATTGGCTTTTTAGACAATAGCAAATGTTTAATCCATATTTGTTGAAATTTATTTACACAAGTTGGGCAAAAGTTTCAAGCTGGAAGTGCCAGCCAAACACACCTAGTCATACTCAATTAATTTGATATCCAACCGATACATAACACAGATACCATTCACCTTTCTGTGTTAAATTAATGCTGCAGTCGCCTCTAAGGAAATGAAAGATGAATGTTATTGATGCCTTACACAGGCTATCTAGACCTGCAAATGTCAGAAATTGAATGACATTCCAGTGAAAAACTAACCTGTACCTGAAAAACACAATCAGTTGTAGTGAAAATTCAGATAACGCTCTCAGGCGAGTTTGAGTAATACTCTCACACCTGTTTAAGCAGGATACAGCCATAGCTGAAGTGACTACCAATCAAAATAAATTCATTAGGAACAGCTCATAATCAGAGACAAAGATAAAACATTACAAAGTCTTTTTTTAAACACACTATATACAGAAAAAAAAAGAAAAAAAAACCATGCAGAATTTACCTTAAACAACAACGCTTCCCTTATCAATGTAAACTCCCTCGAAATTACTTGACTGGGAGTTGGAGTCACTAGGAAGAGTACAATCCAAAGGTGAGTACAAGTACCAGGCCTTCAAAGCATTGACGGCAGCTCTGGTTTTGCTTTCAATCAGACTAGCACCCTGACCTTCACCAAGCTTTTGCTCACCGCTGAAAACTCCAACGACGAAAACGGGATGAGACGAGAATCTACCACTCTCAACAAGAAGACGGCTCACTGGGGCTTCCAGTCCCTCTCTGACGCACAGGCGAGAAAGTTCTCTTGTAGGCTGGTCAAAGATCAGCATGTCCTTCAAGTCAAGCTTCTTGGGCTTGATGATGTAGTTGTGAATGAACTCCTTGGTAGCATCAATACCAGAGTGAGCGTAAATACCACCAATCAAAGCTCTCACGAAGGTGGCATGAGCTCCCTTTCTACCAGCGTAAATATCCTCTCCGCTCAAAAGTTCGATGACACCGTTTTGTCTCTTGATTGAATTAGAACTGTAGATAAGCTTGCCGAATAATGACCGTTCATCAAATCCACCTTGACTTTCCGATGATAGATATCTCTCTAAGGCTGATCTGGTATCTTCTTCCACACCCCAGGTGTCGCTAGCAAGCTTGTACAAAGATTCGGTGGAAAGGTACAAATCAGCAACACTTTGCAGAACCTCTGGTGTTAATCTGGGGTACTTGACCAAAAAGTATTCATAAACGTAAAAGTTGAGAAGGTTCTTGCCAAAAGAGGCCATTGCTAAATTGTCGGTATATTTCGAGTTAGCGGATTGGCAAATTAAGGTCCTCGCCAAAGAATTTAATTCAATCTTGTCTTTTAATCCAAGTCGCGCATGCAGTGCCCGCAGTGACGTCGCATAGTCCAAGTCGGATTCCTGAATGATTGAAGATGAGCCCTTGCGCCAGTAGCCGCCAAACTCCTTGATGTCGCTGGGAACTTTGTAGCTGGTCGAAACCTTTGAGGAGCTAATGTTCTGAACTGCAGCGGGCGAGCTGAAAGCCCGAGCAATTTGAGCCGGGTTGATTCTTGAAACTTTCAAGAGGTTGCTTCTGGACAGCATAGTTGAGGATGTGGAGGTTGCTGCAGTTGACGTTAACTTTCAAAGGTTTTGTTGTCTCTTCTAGGAAGAAAGATGAAGGAAAACTTTTGGTTGGTTGATGAATTTCAGAGAGGAAGGGAAAATTTTTTTTTCTGAAAATTTCATTCTGATAATTACGCATGGAAGTTGCATATACCCTAGCCCTATAAACTAGCCAATAGCAGCGAATCAGTTGTTATATTATGTTGTTAAGCTCTCTTGCCAAAAGGAAAATAAAATACCATTAAAAAAAAAAAATCAAAAAAAAAAATCAAACCTCCGGCCAGGATTAATCAACACTCCCTTTCTTTCTCTCTCTCATCTATCAGATAACCAAACACACACCAAAATGGGCGGACACGGACACGAATTCTTACCCAAGGTATGCCTCGCCCTTTCAGAAAAAGTTTTTCATTATTTATTTTCAAATAAATCTTTATATATCTAACTCTTTGCACAGCAACCTTGGTCTCCTTCTGGTGGCTGGTGGTACACCCCCAAGAACGCCAACACCAACCTTCTCTACATCTCCCTCGGTATGACTCTTGTCTCTATTGCCGCCTGGAAGTTTGGTGAGAGAATTACCGTTCAGTCCAGTCACGAGGTTGACGACGATACCATCACCAGATGGAACAATGCCGCTAAAAAGTCAAGAGAAAGTGCTGCCATCGCCAAAGTTTCTGGCGAACAGTAAGATGCTCTTTTTATAGCTAGTGTATTTATTTTCGTTTCTTGTCATCTATTTTCGGTCTACCTGCATTTTTTTTACGCGATTTATAAACCATTTCCACAATTCAAAGCGTTTGTTCTAGTGTTTGTCAAATACTTTGATAGTATTCAAAAAGCCTTCTCTCCCCATCTTTCAATTTGCTTAGTAGCTTCTCTTCGACAAAAGCCTGATCCGAAATAGTCTTCACCAAATGGAGCATAAGACTATAGGCTTGTTTTCTCACGATGGCTTCCTTTGCTCGTAGTCCTTCTAAAACCACATCACCAAGCTTGCTTAAAACTTCCGCATCATCACCCTTAGTAACAATTTTCTCAAATGTAGAGAGCAAAAACACCTTGTGTTGAGGGGTCGTAGTCGTAGCACTCCACGCGTCATCATAGTCCTTTAGACTGGCTTGTAAAAGAACGCCACTATCAACTATGTCTGTGCGTTCCATCAGTTCGTTCCTGACAAAAGTAACCCCACGGATTAAGCTTCGCTTATCCGAAACTCCAAGATCGTGTAACTTGAACAGGATATTAAGCAACTGCAGTTCATTCTCGGAGAAAACAGAGTTCTTGAAAATCAGCAAATAATTGACAAGCAGGAGAGCTTTATTTGCCTGGTCTGCAGTTAGCTGGCTAAGAAAACCGACATCAAGATATCGAAAAAGACTTAAACGCAATGAGTTTAGCCATCCTTTTTCTTTCCATACATTGAAGTCCTTGCTATCCAAGTCTTTCACAATTGAGACAAGTTTGTTGAGCCCGTGGTTAGAGATTTCACGAGTGCCAAGCTGAACAATCAGCTTGTCAATAGTGTTGTTGTTTCTCGCATTAGAAATAGATTCGGATTCATTAGACAATAACGAAAGTGAGTTCAATGCTGTTTCTGTCTTGAGCCAGTCCATCTCTGTTTGCTTAGAATTAGGGCTGTTAGTGGGATCTAAGGTAACAGGAGAGTCAATGCGGTCAGCAGAGTCATGAAAGATCTCAATATCTGGCGTTGTTCTTCTTAGGGTATCAAGGTCAAGAATGCGAGTGCTTTCTGATGACTGTTTATCATCATCGAGAAAAGAATCTTCCATTAAAACGTCGTCCTGGCTGACTGGCTTGGCAATATCTTCTCTAGTGCTCATAGCGTTATCAGAGGTGGGATCACCGTGCTCAACAGACTTGTCAATTGAGTGCTTCTCAGACTCATCAATTGAGTGCGTTTCAAGTTCGTCAACCTTGGTAATAGCAGTATCAGGCTCAACCTTCTCAGCAACCTGGTCACCACTAGACTGGACAAAATCAACTGACAAACTAGCAGAGGGAGACAGATCAGAAAACGGAACAGAAAGAGTAGACTGCACATTAGTTGCCGGTTCACCTTCAATGGTGTGTTCAGAGTTATCCTCAGCTCTCTGCTTAGTTACATGATTAGAATCAGATTGAGGGGTAGATTCAGCGGGTTTCTCTAAAGTTATTGAGGAACCTTGACCAGCATCTTCAGTTACATCTGGGCTATTCAAAATCAAGGAGTCTGATGACTTTGTGGTATCTGAGCTTTGCTTAGCCTTTTCAGAGTTGAGATCTTCAGCTCTTTCAGCAATAGTATCACTGGTATTAGGGGCGTTAGAAGAGCATTTAGGGACAACAGAAACTTCCTCCTTATTTAATTCTTTTGAAAGGAAAGAATTAAAAAATAATTTAAACTTTTCTAAAGTTGGTGAGCTTGGTGTTGCTGAGTTTAAGGCTGATTCCAAAAGTTTAATGTTTTCTCGAATGCTTTTAGATTTCGGACAACTCAAGTGCACCTCTTTGAGTAAAACCAGACAATAGTCGATAACCGCCTCTTTAGTTTTAATGTTATCTTCAATCTGTAAACAATTGGAGATGGTGTAAACAGACAGTGAGACCCGTTCCTTATCAGAGCCTAACTTGTTAAAAAGTTCTTTAAGGGCCAACACATTCAGATTGTCTGGCTGAGTATGGATAATTCCTAGAGCGACCTCACTGACAGAAACAAACTGCGTCATATGAGTAACAACATTGGGATCAGTGAGAATGTGGATCAGTTCCCAACGCTCCTTAGATAGTTTGCTAGGACCAATGGAGAAGAGATGTTTGAAAAATTTATCTAAAAGCTGAGTAGATGGTAATTCAACAGAAAATTCGTGAGGGTTGATCCAGGCCTTTACAATAGTCCGTAAGGCCCGGGTTACAACCTCAGGATTATCACTTTTAATTTGGTCCGTCAAAGTCGGGTCGGAGTTCATTTCAAGAGGCTGCGGGAGAACTGGACTTTTTCTTTCCTTAAAAGATTCAGGTGGACTGCTGGGCAAATTGCTATAGTTACCTTGGCTACTCGACGGCCTCGAAATTTTTGGAGCGTCTCTGGTACCAAATTTTGGCGTGGTTTTTGATGCGCTTGAGTTAGAACTGGTACTGATAATGCGCCTTTGGGCCTTTTGGGTTATTCCCAGACGAGCGGCCTTAACTGTTAAATCTTTGGGGGGATCAGTTGGCTTTTCTATTTTCAAGCTTCGATCCAATGGTTTCCTTGAGGCGCTAGGCAAAATATTTCGTTCTCTTGATTGACTAATCAAACTCTTGATAGAGGAGCCTGTGCGACTGGGTCTGGTCATGGTAAAAGGAATAGAAGCTGGCGGCTGAGGGTTAGATTTCTCTAAAATTTTTCTTGTCGAAGGTTCCATGCGTGCCAACATGCTCTGTGCAACACTTGGCCAAACTTCGTTAAAAGCCCAGAAGGTTAGTCTCATCTCCTCTCGTACTCCAGGGCTTGCATCAGAAAGACCCTTGAAAATGCAAGTTTCTATGATATCTCTGCCACCTGAAGATTCAATCATAGATTTGACATTACGATGACAGTAGATGATGATCCGCAGCCATTTAGCACTGTAGACACGAGGCTGGATATTCTTTTCATTCATGACGGCAGGAATATAGTTCAACGCTCTAAAGCTGTAAGACGTATTGGCATAAAGGGCACTAACAGTGATATTAGCAACGGTGTGTGTGATCTTTTTAGAGAGGGCTGTTAGCTTTATTAGGCTACTGATAAAGATATCAGAGATAAAATCAATGTCATGTTTAAGTATGATTGCCATTTCCTTCACTAGTTGGCAAGAAGAGGAAGATAGTGTGGTTCGAAGGGAATGTGCGCCTTTCAAAATACCAGATGACAGATGCTTGAACGCCCAAATTAGTAGCTCATGATGCTGCTTAGGCCCGTTGCCACGTAGCCAAGATCTCAAGCGAGCAACATTCTTATCTCTTTGTTGCCAGTTGAACTCAGTTTCTTTACCTTCAAAGACGGCTGCCATCTCCGATATTTCTCGTTTAAAGCTTTCAACAGAAATTATTTTTTCAGGAGAGACATTTTCAAGAGCATACATGGGATCATCAAGAAGAAATTGGATTGATAACACGGATACCTTAGAGTCTGAAGGAATTTGAGTGGTATGACTGGATGATACTCGAGAGGGCATATTGTAGTTGATGGATTGCAAGATAGAACTGGCAGTATGCTCATTGATATTGTGAAGATGTAGTTGTCTCGCCAAGTCTGCCTTCGCTGCATCTTTTGAGTTTTTGAAAAACATAACCAACAGATCAGAGGCTTTATGACTACACAGAGAGGATGGGCTATTGAGCAACTTGACGACATTCGGCGTAAAAATTTTGAACGCAAATGTCGTTGATGATGCAACTCTGGATGTTAGGATATCGAGGCACTGAATCTGAATTGTGTCTTTCAAGTTGAGAAGACCACATTGTATGAAGACTGAATCGGTTCCTTCAGGACAAGCCATCCAACAGTCGTTTAAAGTACTGGCGGAAGAGCTGGCAACAGATTGTTTAGGATCAACGAGACCTTCTAGAACTGTAGCACAGGCAATATCAATTGAGGCTGCTAAAGCTTCCGGGCTTTGCGTGATAACTCTTTTAATGAGATGACCGTTGCAAGAATGAGCTAATGAGGCTAGAGCGGTGTCGCCAGATTTCGAAACATAGTGAAGAGTTTCAAAATACGCCCTCGAATTTGAAAGCTATGATAGAGGTTAGAAAAAGACAAAGAAAGACTTCATAACATGGAGATGCTTACATCTATAGAATTTCGCTTGGCATAAGACTTCAACGCCTGTAGAGTGTTGATTTTGACATCGCGAGCTGCAAAATTGATGAAGTTAGTACTACAGAGCCATAAAAAACATATTATTCAACCAACTTACAGCCTCCAACAATTGCACTATGAAGCTGGATTGGATCCAGGAAGTTTACTGCTTGAGCCATAAAAAGAAATAGCTTTCCGAGGCAAAAATGTGCTGATGACCAAACTATTTAGAATGAAGAAAACAATAGTAAGGTAAAAATTGCAAAAAAAAAAAGGGCGAATAGGGATAAACAGTAAATGTCAGCGTTGATGCGTGCCCTGTAATGTGTATACCAAAGAATCACAGTTAGACTGACTTTTTTGGTTGTCGTTATCGTTCAATATCGGTGATATTTTGGAAATGATGGACTTCAAAATTTTTTGTTTATTTTTTGTTGTTGTTTATATTGTAAAAATGTATCCAGAACCTCCTAGTGCGCGACAATGTGTTGGTCATCTGGGTCTCAGGATTTTAGAACGCCGTACTCTTATTTCAAAAGTTTAAAGACTCAAGCAACAAGTACTAATTTATTTTTGTTTCACCGGGTAACCAACTATGAAGGTAACGTGACAGACGCGTTTGGGTCACGTAGCCTAACGCGGTAGATAAACGCACACAAAAGCTTTTTTTGTTTCTTAGGGTTCGGCAATGTCTCCGATTGGTACCAGGTAAAATTAAGTTTAAAACCAGATTTGAAAATTTCGCAAAGTGACATGTGTGTCGCACCGTAGCTGAAATTTGTGCTGGAAACCAGGCACTGTCTACTTTAAAACCTTTCCGGTTGCCATAATTGACAATATTTTGCTGCCACATGTATGGAATATCAAGGAGTAGAAACAATGATAAAAAATAAATAAAGATAATTAAAAAAAAATAATGAAAAATCTCAATACTATCAACTAAAGATATATAGCAATAGCCTAAGCAAAAATTCTTTTATCTATTACAACTTGTTTCGATAGATAATCAGTTTATTGTCCTCACATTGAATAGTTACAAATTCTATATATAAAATAAAATGACATATAAAGAAGACGTGGATTTCAAAACTTGTTTCGAGCTACTTCTCCGTTTTATTTTATTCTATTATTGGCACATTTGTTTTCATTCCAAAAATTTGCACTATTGTATATATAATACCTCGTTTCTTGCACTTTTTATTTCTATTTTCTTAATTTTTTCTTTCCCTCTTGTATTTTACTTCTCAGTTAATTCAATAACAATTTTCAGATTTTTATTGAAAAAACGTTAGATCTAATTTACAATATTCGATCTTGAACCCGTCAGGCAATGACCACAGCAAGAAAACAAGTGTCGGGAACTGCTGAATTGCCAAGTACCTCTATTCACAGCACTTTGTCCGAAGATATATCTGTTGTACCTCGACTAAATCTCCGACAGATTGAGTTTGAGTTTGTAGTTGAAGTTGGCTTCGAAAGCATTGCCGATATAGACTTCAACTATCAAGATGTCTCCAAACTAGTGCATGAGTTGACGCAAAACGAATTTTATGTGGAAATAAGGCAGGGTAGTTCTACCACATTACTTCTTTTTCTTAAGACCAGCACAACACGATTGATTCAACAGTTCTACAAATTTCGTACTAGAGACTGGCTTTACACTATCAGCACAGAACATCCTTCCAGATGGGATAAAAATAGTGCATTCAACCTGACCCCTGCTCAAAAGCTTAATCTTATCTACGGAATTCTCACCGAACCTCCATCTGATGGAGGAATTGGCATAACACCTGGATATGGAGACTGGAAATTCGTCAGTTCAATTTTTCCTCTTCATAATTATACTCTTAATAGAGAATGGATTACCAGGTGGTCTACAAAATGGGTCATTGACAATGAAGAGATTAAATGGATAAGAAACAACTTTGGTGAAAAACATGCACTTTACTTTGCGTTTTTGCAAGACTACTTTCTAGCATTGATTTTTCCTGCTATTTTAGGTACGCTGTCGTTTCTATTGAACGGTGCTTATTCTAAACTTTTTGGAATACTTAACATTGCTTGGGGAGTGGTGTTTCTTAATACTTGGAAAAGAAGAGAAAAGTCTTTTGCATTTGAATGGGGTGTGACTGGTAGTTCTATCCTTGAAACACCCCGGCCTGTATTTAAACCCGAAACAGTCAAGATTGATCCTGTCACTGGGAGAAGAAGAGGCTATTACCCAAAATGGAAGCGCGCTCTTAAACAATTGGCTTCTAGTCCCTTGGCCATTGTTGCAACAATCGTGGTGGTTATCCTTGAAATAATTGCATTTTTCTTGGAGGTATTGATTGAGAATCTATATCACGGTCCTTTCAAAAACTATCTGACTCTTCTTCCAACAGCCATCGTGTTGGCTGTAATCCCTTTTGCCATTACCATTTACAATTTCTTTATCACACCACTGAATGATTGGGAAAACCACGAAACTGAAGACTCTTATGAAATATCCATGACTCAAAAACTGTTTTCACTAACGCTTTTAACAACATTTTTTGATCTGTTTTTAACTGCTTATATTTATCTTCCTTTTGGCCATCTAGTTGAACCCAACATTATATATATCACTGAGTTTTTTGGTGCTACTTTTGGAAAGTACATTGTGATTCCTGAAAATTTTTCGATTAATGGTCATCGCTTACAACAGCAAATGTTTTATCTCATGAGTACTGGCCAATTAATGAACTTTGTGACAGAGGTCTTTGTACCCTATATTCAGAGGAGAGTTTTTCATAAGGCTAAGAGTTTGACTTCAAAAGAAGCAAACCCCTATGACGATGACCCAGAAGAGCTTGAGTTTTTAACTGAAGTTCGTGAGGAAGCCAAAATGCCGGTACACTCAGTCCAACCTGAATATCAAGAAATGGTTGTCCAGTTTTCCTTAATTATGCTTTTTGGCTCTGCTTGGCCATTGGCTCCTTTGGCTGCTTTGATCAACAACTGGTTTGAATTGAGAGGCGATGCTGTCAAAATTTGCGTAGATATGCGCAGACCCATCCCAAGTCGAGCAGAGACCATTGGACCCTGGTTAACAAATATGAGGCTGATGACTTGGTTAGGAAGTATAACCACCAGTTCATTTATAATTTTGTTTGGACCGACATACAAAGACTTTTCTTTACTTAGTCAGAAAGGAATGCCCTTAGTAAACACTACCCCATGGTCTGTTTTATTTTCAGTAATTATTGCGGAGCACGGCTACTTTATTTTCGCTTTTTTAACTGAGTTTTTATTTGAGACTTTCCAAAATGTCAGACAGATCAAAGACAAGCAAGCTAGATATTATCTTCGCAAGGTTATTCTTGAGTCTAAAATGAGCCCCGTGACAGTGACAGGAAATCTTAAGTCTTGGGTATCATATAATGTCCAAAAAGACCCAGCTGAGTCTGCATGGCAAACAAGTTCTAATTTCCAGCTTATGCAGAGAACTGGAAGTATCTTGGAAAAATTGGGAAGAGAAAAGAGCTTTTCCGAAAGAGCAGTCCCTTAGATTCCATAGTAGCTGTTGATTTAAACTGCTACTGATAATTTTCTTCAATTAATTTATTGAGAGAGTATTGTTTCCGTAATTTATGTCTTTAAATAAGGATTTCATTGTGTAGGTAGATGATTTGAACTTACAATTCTATAGTTAGTCATATAATAAAAATATACCTAGTCATATAGAAAATCAGTTTATTGTTCTTACATTAAATGGTTACAAATAAAATTATATAACGAAATACCATACAAAAAAGACATGATATTTCAAGTCGTTTGTAACTATGAGATTTTCAAGGTAGCGATATCAGCTCGCACTATGTGTTCAGACTTTCGATGGCGCCGAATTTTCCGTGAATATCTCCATGTGCTAAAGAAAATCTGAGATACATAACACCCAATAGATCAATACCAGAGATTGACACTCAGTAAAACCTTAACAAGCTGCTTAATCAAGCGAACCATCATCAAAAGAGTTGCGGTAATGAGTCTAAGAACTTGGCTACCGCACCAAGGCCCTTCTTGGTATCAAAGAGAATCTTAGAATCAAGCTCCGGGAAAACTTTCTTCAACAAGTCTCGCTCTGCAGGATACAGAGGACACTCCTTGAGGACGTGCTCAACTGTTCCTAGTTGACCACACTCAAAATTATGGTTAGCTCCTTGATGTCTCTCATCTGGAAATAAATTTCCAGAACGCCATGAAAGTATACCTACATCAAGAATATTATTGCAACCAAAATTCCTTTTTTCTAACGAAGTCAATCAAATATCATCTTTATCCATGGCACAATTAAACGAATTGTATGGACATCTACAGCTAAAGCCAAAAACTTGGAAAGTATGCTAATATATATATATATACTATGTAATATATACGATAAGAAGGAGGAAGTACTTCACAAAAAAAGAATTACAAGAGAGATCACATAAAATTGACTACAAATCTTGTTTCAGAGGCCTAGAGCCAAAGATTGTACGTCCGACTCTAACATTAGTGGATCCTTGCCTGATTGCTTCAATATAGTCCGCGCTCATTCCCATACTTAAACCTAACTTCTTGTTTATCTGCTCAGAAACATGAGCCTCAACTTCAATCAGTTTCTATAAATCTCAAGGTTAGCATTGGATTTCAACAATAATACTGAGAGTGATAAAATAAGACACATACTTTAAAATCTTGGTTTTCACCCTCGCTAACAGACGCAGAAAAAGACCCAATTGTCATTAAACCTAGCAAGTTTAACTTTGGGCATTGGTCAACAATAAATTTCGCAATTGAAATGATTTCTGCTTGATCTGACAAGCCGCTCTTTTGATCCTCGCCGCTTGTATTCACTTGCAGGTAGACATTCAAGGTATCAAACTCTCCCCTAGTATCGTTCAGCTTCTGGGCCTTAGCCTGGCTGTCCACTGTTTCAACAGCATAAAGGTTAGGTATTCTACCAGACAAAACTTTGCATTTATTGGTTTGCAAAGATCCAATGAAGTGCCACTTAATATCTTTTGGAAGCTGGGTTAACAGTTAGTATTACCATTAAAAACATGAATTGAATCAAGGAAAATATGACACTCACAATCTCAGCCTTGTGCGTAAGTTCTTGAACGTAGTTCTCACCAAAATCTCTTTGACCAAGATCATACAAGGCTTGAATATCAGATGGAGGCATGTACTTTGAAACAGCAACTAAGTTTACTGAATCGACTGACCGACCAACTTGATTGACCTCTTGAGCAATTTCATCTCGAACAGAATTCAACGACTGCTTTAGCTCTGCAAACCTTGATTCAGAGTATTTTAAAAAAGTTTGTAAATCAGAACTCATTTGTCTTCTCCCTAATAATATACCAGTTAAAATTGATTTTTGACGGAAGCTTTTGTACAGGACATTCATCACCTTTGCTGGTAAATGGATCTGATGATCTAAATATGTCAAAAGAAATAAAAACAAAAAAGAATGAGTTAAAGGGTAAGGGTGCATCTCACGTGAAAATTTCAGTTTTTATTGCTACTACCTTACTACTTAGTACTTATATTCCAAATGATCTACAAAAAAAAGTAATTACTTAGTGCTTTTGATTGTTCTTCAGTCTTTTAATATCAAATTTTTTTAAGTGTTCAATGGTATTATATATAGATAACGATAAAAGAGACTTGTCTGAGTATGATATTATTCATCTAATGTCTATATAAAAAATTGTTAGGGTAAGACTGGAAATTTCCCAGGACATTCAGTACCACTCCAAAAGAAAGCCTAAAAATCCAATATTAAGCAAACCAGGGAAATCTGGGAGAATGGGCATCTTGTAGAATTTTTAGTTGTAATACTTAAAACATAATCTGGACTATATATTGCTGGAGGAGCCATTTATTATTGGAGGACATTCGTTTTAACATATGCGATTATTTTGAATATCCTATCGACTATAGCAAAAAACTTCTACCTAGATAAAATACTAAAACTATAAAAGACTTCATTCTACTGCTTCAGACGAAGAATTTCAACCAAAATAGCTAAAGCTTAATGTTTGCTCTTAACTGAATGAAGTGATTTTTTAGAAATTGCAAATCAAAATATATATGAAAAATTTCTCTCAGATTTTTCTCAGTACATAAAGCTTCCCATAGTGGATTTGGCGCTATCAAGTGTCAGAGCCCCCGCGAGGTAATAAGCGCGTTACTTTATAAATTTTATTGGGATATATGCTAGGGTTTGATCCAGTTATTAAGGCAATGGACAGTATGTTTTATTTTTCTTTTTTTATTTATGTACGGCTACGAAAGAAAATTTCTGGAAAAAACAACCCCCTTGAAAATACCAGAACTAGGAAAGTTCAAAAAGCAGTAGAGATTACTAGCAATCACAAATTACACATGAAAGCAGCTTGGATATCAGATTATAACATATAAACCAGTACAGGTTTTACAAAATGTAAATCAAACCTAAGTTATATGTCAAGACTGTGGAAAATCTAGTCCTATCCAGAACATAATGGCAAAAGCAATTTACCACAATCCACCACAATCCAAGTAAAGAATATTAGGTCATGGCATTCTAGGAAAGTATTTCCAAACGAGATAAATCAAAGAGTGAAATAATTATTGCGAATGCGGTCAACTAGGCATAGTTGAGCATGTTCTCAACAAATATCGCTCTGCAGGATCCAAAGGACACTTGTTGATGTATCTCACTTGAAAACACTTTCCCAGAAGGCCATGGCCGACGCAAAGCTGAAGCAGCTTACTTACATTAAAATGAGGCATGGTACTTATAAAAGATTTCTGTGGATTGAAGTACTTTCCCCCATACAACTCTCTCTTGATAATAGAGTAGTAGTGACTGATTTCACCTGGTGTGTCATAATCTGATTTCCATCCATTACGCAAAGCAGCATGCAAATTGCCTTTCAGATTTTGCAAGGCTTAGTCTGATTTCATGCTGCGTAAGTAGTTCGACTGCTTCCATAGTGAGCGATTTCTCCAGTACTTGTCATCTTCAACTTCATTCATTTGCTTAACTCTATCAAATAACTTTTCAAGGTCACCCTTTGCTAGCTTACTGCTGTTCGCGAGTTTCCCCACAGGGTTTCTCGGGCTCACAGCACAAATGGCATGGATGGCAAATCGGTCACGGATCTCTTTCATTCTTATGTTCACCGGCAGGATCTCGACGTCACGCTGAATTGCCTTAATAAGTGCAGACCTGAACGTTCCTAGAATATTGCGTAATCCAGTGTTCTGAACTTCTTGAATTTAATTTTTCCACTGACCGGTCAGTTTGTGGTACCAAAATGGGCTAGAATATTCAAATATTGGTCTCACACATGAGATATAGAGCTACTTCATAGTTTGACAAGAGATACCCTTGTATACACCACCAAGTCTTCCTATGATTCTCATTACTTTTTTTTGGCTTTAGAAGTAACATTTTTTGCATGCTCTTGGAATTTGAGTTCGCAGTCAAGTATTACCCCCAATAACTTCATACTCTTCTGAGTTTGTCGTTTGCCTAAACTAGCAATCGGTAGCGTAAGTCTTCTTGGATCTCGTTTTTTTTTTTTTTCTTTTTCTCAGGTCGCCCACGTTTGGATTTGTGGATATGCAAGAATCCTAACTTATCACCATAGTCAAACTCAGTGTGAAACTCTTGAGCCCATTAATGATAGATCGGTAACACTCTACTCAACGTTGCAGTTTTTTTTTATCAACGTCCCTATTACTTTTATAGATGGTGATGTCATCGATAAAGCTAACAACATGAGCACCAGCCTTTTTAATCTTACGATACAGAGAACTCGTGTAAATCAAAAACAGAAGCAAAGAGATAAGTGAGCCATGTGGAATACCCGAATCCACTCGTCTCGGCTCTATTACTTTACCATAGATTTATAAGCTGGTCCTTCGTCCGTCTAGAAAATGGCTCACCCAAAGCTTGGAGGCTTCTGGGAGGTCCATATCCGACATAGTCTTTAGAAGAACACCTTCATGTACATTATCAAATGCACCCTTAATATCAATTGCAGGTATAAATGTAACTCGATTCCAGCTTTGACTGACTTCAATGTAGCTTATCAGTTTTGCGAGTGCATCAGCCGTAGAGAAACCATTTCGTTCACCAAACTGTTGTTTCGATATAATATCAGCTGTCAGCGATGCTAATATTCTCTGGACTACCATCTCAAATACTTTCCCCAAGCAATTGAGTAGAGTAATTGAGCAATAGAATCTCGCTAGCGTCTCAGGCTTGTTGGGTTTCCTCAGAATCACCGTCTGAACTTTGCGAAAGGTCCTTGGATGGTATCCAATTTTAACAAACTTGCAGAAGAGGCTAGTAATAACCTTTCAGCAAATTCCAACTTGCCAAGATTTTTTCATTGCAATCGTTTTAATCTTGTCTAGACAGGAGCTTTATATGGAACTTGTTGATACAAAGCTTGTCCAATCTCCGAAACTTTCAGCTTGGGCCACCTGGGGTCCTCCGTGGGGGTTGGATGGGTACCTAGTGATCCGCTGCTTGGAGCTAGAGGGAAAGCTCTTCAAAAAAGTAATGAACAATCTCAGAAAGTCCCTTTGTGGTTGTACCATCTTTCCTTGTGAGTTGAGAAACAACTATGCGTGACTGTTTCTCCTTCACATAAGCTAACACGTCCCAGATATTATTAGAGTTTCTAGAACTCAGAAAATAATTCCAACATTTGCGTTTTACTTTACTCATTGCTTCTTCAAATTCCTTACCGCATTCCTTGGCTTTGGTTCGCGTAGTCCCACACATAAAAATTTGAATTTCTATCATATCCATTTTTTTATGTTTCTAGTGTTGACTAGGATATGTTAAATATCTTTAAGAATGGGTTAAACTAATTTAGTGAACTTTCTAGTAATGCAACTAGGGACTCAGTTTAAAAGAAAGAACTATTATTGAATATATAAGCTAGTGCAATTTGATGGGCCATCCCGCTCATAGGTCAAAAATCATTATATAACATTACCAGAAGTAAAAAGAATAATTTAAATAAAAATATTTATAAATCGACTGAAAATTATTGGACCACTATAATATTGTGATAAAATAAATAAAGAAGACATCAGAAAAGTTGTGAAAGCATTTTTTTCACAAAAATGAAAAGTTTAAGAAAATTGCCAAGAAATAGGGAGTATCCTCTTCCACCGTTTAAGGCAGAGCCAATGGAATAAATCCTCGAATTGAGATCTATAAGAACAATTTGGCGCTTTTCAAATATTAAATGGAAATACTAGAAGATTGTTTGATATTTTTAGCTTAAAAGAAGGCTTCCTTGAGCTGAATGACGATGGGAGGGCTTCTAGGCAATTTAAAGAGCAATTGACACTCAAAAACTACACCCGGCTGTTATCCAACAACTGGCTTCTAGAATTATTAAGACAGTGAAAGTACTGTTATAAATGTATCATTGTGACCTCATCAAATTAAAGGTATACCTAAATAGATATACACTTATAGGCTAGTAACATGTGATGGATGTTCCCAAGAAAGGGTGAAAAAATATATAGGCTATTACCATGTGACCGGTAATTCATATCACCGGTCAAAATTCGTTTTTTTAAACTTATATTGTAAACAAACAAAACACATTATTATCAACGCCATATACAAATTTAATTTTTAAAAATTATATACTAATAATGAAAAATGATACTAAAGCATATATATTTAGAAATATTATGTTTTACTTTTATTTTGAATCCACAGTTGGTTCAGAAGTTGGGTCAGAGCCCGTTTGCTGAACCGGTGAGTGCGGTCCTGAATTAGCTATCCTAACGGCTCGGACAACATTGTCATTTGGATTGGGTATGCGCGATTGCTTACCAGAATGCTTATTTCTTTTCTGATACAACTTAGCTTTACACCGTTTGAGTTTCATTGACACAATATTCTTCGAAGTCCAAGCTTCGGCTTCAGCCCTCTGGAGCCTCTTAACTTCTAGCTTCAACTTTCGATTCTCCTCCATCAAAGCAGCATTTGTTTAAAAAAGTGATAATTCTCCAGTATTTTCAAGCCCCCTTTTCTCTTTCTGCGTTTTGTTTGAGGCGCTGGAATAGAATTTTTGCTCACTTCTGGCTCATCGCTGACTTCTCTTGCACAGGATCCTCAGGCGTGACAACATCATGATGCATCTGTCTTCTGTATTCATTTAATGCGACATCTGAACTATTTTCTAATAATCCGCATCTTCTCCAACCTCCTATAATAGTTTTGGAACTGTATGTCTTTTTTCTGATATTCATATTGGTCTCAAAGAAGCGTGCCTTGGTGGGACTCAACCCAGCACAAAAATTGTAAGAAATCTGCCTTCTATACAAAATTTTTGCGTGACCAAAACAAGATCTATTAAGAGGTTGAAGGATACTAGTCATATGAGAAGGAAAGTATAAAGGAATGATCTTCTTGCTGATAAGTGTGACGATAACTCGGTCTGACGTGTGGGACAGATGCCCATCCATCAATAGGAGTGACCATTTGTTTTCAGATGCAGGAAAATGGTCTGAAACCCATTCATAAAAGATAGGCTCATTTATGAAACCTGAAGAGGATGTTGCGCAATCATATCCTTAAGTAATAACACTAGGAAACCAGTTTTTCATCTGATGAACTCTCTTGTAAATAAAAATAGGTTTTCTAACCGTGCCAGTTCTTGAAATCGTTTCTAACACCGTTACTAGCCCAGAAGTATCATGAGAAATAACAGTAGGCCTATTATTGGGGACTAAGTATTGAGTATTTTTCGTTGAATCCCCAATTTTAAACCCAGCTTCATCAAGATTCCTTATGTTATTTGGGAGGATATTGTAGATGTTGATATAGTCAGCGTATAGCTTAAAAAATTGCGAAATCAAGCCTGCAGCATTCTCTCGGACCCTTGGCATGTCTAAGTGGTTTCCCTTATTCAATTTTAGGTATTTGCACCGTTTCAAAAACCCTAGGAGCCAGTTGTTGGATAGCGGTTTGGGGGTGACATTTGAGTGCCAATTGCTCCTCAATTTTCCAGCAAGTTGTCTCGTCGCCATTCGGCTCAAGGGAGTTTTATTTTAAGCTAAAAATACCAAATATCCTTCCAGCAATTGCTCTTGGTATTTTGAAAGTGCCTGATTGTTTTCATAGGCCTCTGTTCTGGACTTTCCTCCCTTGGCTCTGTCTTGAACGGTGGAAGGGGCTACTCCATATTCCTTAGCAATTTTTCTTAAACTTTTCGTTCTTTCGGGTAAAAAAAATGCTTCCACAGCCTTTCTGAGGTTTTCTTCATTTATTTTATTAAAGGATTATTGATGTATGATGAATCTCAGTTGATTTATATATTTTTTTATTTTTATCATCCTTTTTATTTTTGATAATGTTTTACAATGATATTTGACCGGTGATATGAGTCACCGGATACATGGCAATAGCCTATAAAACATAATAGAAAGTACAAAGAATGGTTGAAATAAAAATATGTATAAATCAATTGAAATTTATCGCACATCTATAACTCTTTAATAAAATAAATGAAAAAACCTCAGAAAAGCTGTAGAGGCGTTGTTTCACTAGAAAGAACGAAAATTTTGAAGAAAATTGCCACGGAGTATGGAATACCTCCTTCCACCGTTCAAGGAAGAGCCAAAAGAAGAAAGCTCGAAACAGAGACCTACGAAAACAATGAGGCACCTTCCAAGTATTAAGAACAATTGCTAGAAAGCTATTTGATATTTCTAACTCAAAAAAGACTTCTCTGAGCCGAATGGCGGCGAGAAGACTTGCTGGAAATTCGAGGAGCAACTGGGATCCAAAAGTCACCCCCAAACCGTTATTCAATAGCTGGCTCCTAAGGTTTTTGAGGCAATAAAAGTATCTAAAATTTAGGAAGGGAAATCCCTTAGACATGCCAAGGGTCCGAAAAAATGCTGGACACTTGATTTTGAAATTTTTAAGCTATACATTGACTATATCAACACTTACAACATTCTCCTGGATATCATATGGAATCTCGATGAAGATGAGTTTAAAATTGGGGTCAACAAAAAATATTCAATATTTAGTCCCCAATAATAGACTGTTGAATGGAGCTGAGTGAATCTGACATTGTAAGGGAACTGTGAAAAGTAAACTTAGTAAAGGAGAAAAGCAATTGATTCAGAGTTGGTAATTTATGTGTTATAGAAAGAAAATTAGAAGATTATAATATATATATATATATATATATATATGAATATTCATATACTTTCTAAACACACGAGTGCTTCAAAATAAGTTAATCATTATCTCCTCTAATAGTTATCTCTTACTAAGTAGTTTTAAACTTGTTGCTGTGTTTTGCAGTAGAATTAGAAAGACAAGAGATAAGTGTACACTTGCTCTGGTACATCTTTGTTTGGTTTATATGATACTGGTACTCTTCCAACAACATTTTAATCTATTTGGTCTTGTGGAAGTCAGCAGCTTTGAAGACCTTTTTTTTTTTTTTTTTTTTTTTTTTGTTTTTTGTGT
>Ga0160505_100451_pt1 | contig 23764 bp, 35 predicted proteins | sample DIDeMG_FD_108225 | JGI IMG/M metagenome (GOLD analysis project Ga0160505, IMG submission 108225) | Enriched chicken feces microbial communities from UW Madison campus, WI, USA - DID2874_E49_Stillage MG | ecosystem: Host-associated > Birds > Digestive system > Large intestine > Fecal ... | reverse complement strand
CCACCTCATTCCCAACGAGGTGTCGCGCTTCGGACGGCAAGGAGGACGGACGGCATGCCCGGGTCCAAGTGCCTACCACACGACCTCCTCAACCTCTAGACGAACTCCGCCTCCACGCCCAATTCAAGTTAAGGAACGCACCATCGCTGTTCTATACTGATATGGAACGCGCCAAGCACATTGTGAGTACGGGTTGAACTTGTGGCGGTGTGACTAAGGAACACACAAGGCATACTTTGAACCTCATTCATTCCAGTGCCGGACGAGAGATGACTACATACACATTCTAGTGCTTTTACCTTCGGTCCTCTGGAATGTGCTGCAAGGTGCCGCAAAACGAAGGGCAGTGCGCGCTAGTGCGAAATAACAGAAATGATCAAGAACTGATGCCCAGCCCAGGTGAAACGAAACATTGCACCCCCTGTTCCTGCTCTGTCCCTGTTGTCTCAACTTGACTCCGAAGCTGTTCTCCTCACACTTCACAGTGAATCCAGCTTCCTCCGCTCTTCTCTGTGTCGGACTGTTATCATAGGCCACATGTCGTACTATTCACCTGGAGCCGTTCTGGTCACAGCCATGGTCACCCGCGGCTGAGCGGGCCAAAGGATTTGTTCCAGGGACACATCCGCACAACTCGGATGTCGACTCAGCTGCCACAGGTTGTTTAATGAAACTAGGAACGTGTTTTGGAAGGTTCCGCTGTCTTGGCACAGCTTCAAGCTTACAGGAGCTCCGGGAGATGTGGGCTTGATAAAGGAAACTGGCTAGTTTGGAAATGAAACAAACGTGGAGGGGCCGTGTGCCATGGGGAACGGACTTGATGGAATGTGAGCAAACACAAGAGGGAGGCTACGTTCATGTCAGCTTGTCATTCTTGGTACTGCCTTGACAGCGCGGTATTACGTCGAGAGCATGATGTGGTGTTGACAAAGTGGCACCGCTAGTGTTGGCAGCTTGGCAGAGATCCAGACTACCACGATCGTGTATATAAAGAGCAGAGCATCACAAGAGGATCAGCAACACCACCTCTACAAATCCGGCAGCTCTTCCACCGCACAACTCAACCTCTAAACTCCTTTGCCGTCCTCGAGTCCTAGACATGCTCCCCACTACTGTTCTGTTCATGGCGGTTGCCGCGTTGGCTGCGCCGTCACCGTCCACCAAAGGTTATGATGGCGTAGAAGGCTTCACTCGCGTCGACCTTAGCCAGTATGGTCCAAAGCGCGCTTCCAACTCTTCCGACTCTTCCGACTCTTTCAACATTGCGGCTCGTGATGATAACCTTCCCGACGGTGTGTGGAAGGACAACGACAACTACCTGTACACCAGCAACGGCGGCCCCTGTGACGACGGCTGTTTCGTCACCGCCAATGTGTCGCCCGATATGATCAAAGCCTGGTCGGTCGGCAGTTCCGGCTACGGTGATGGTCGTACGATTCCTAACGACGCGTACCCTGGTGGTGACACAATCTTCTCAGTTGAACAGGCCCTAACCGATTCTTGGGAGACCTCCTGCAAGGGCGGATCCTGCGTAGGGATCGGCGGCGTAACCAAAAGCTACAACACATACAGGTGGCCTGGTGCCTGCGGTCGGAATGTGGCCGCCACCCGACTCGACAGTGGCTTTAAACCCGGAACGGGTCTCCTTCAGCTCCGAATGACTTGGGCAGCCAATGAAGGCCGGGATGAGAAGGACAAGGGGCTGTACGATGTCTTGGGTAGTTACATCGAGAATACATTCCTCAAAACCATCGTAATCTCGGAACAACTCGATCTTCGTCTCCCTGGCTTCAACAACGTCGGTGACTGCAGATACACGGACGGCAAGGGAACAACGAACGATGGGGCGCCTATCCAATACCAGGACATCCGGAGGAGCCTCGTCGCTACGCTCCTCACCAAAAACAACCGCCACACTATCTTTACTCTCAAGCTGCTCAATGGTGTGTGCGACCCCAAGCCATACCCCGGGATCTGCGATGGCATCGACGCCGCAATCGGAGCATTGGACTTCCTACCCGGTTTTGTGTCCGGGCTCAGTAGTATTCTTTGTGGGGAGACCGAGAAGCCCCCTGGCGACATTGACGCTTGCTAAGGTACCCCAATAGTTCTGCGTCGACGTGACGGCCAATGCGACCACTTGATACTTATGCCCAGACGTGCAAGGACCACCAGTTCAAAGGTTCATTTGATTTTAATCGGTCTCTCGATTACACTCTGTATTCTGATACTATTGTCCCTACAGATCGACCGCCGTTCTTTTAAAGGTCGTCGATACGGCCCAGCAACCAGCGCAGCTGCTTGAGCGCCGCACGCGGCTGGTACTGAGGAACCATGTGTCCGGCCTGGAATACTTCATTCCACATCAAACCGCGCTCAAAGTGCTTGACGCCCATCGTACCCTGCGGGTTGGGGTTGGTGTAGTTCTGCATCGGGGCGAACCAAATGTCGTTGTACTCGACGAAGAAGGTTTCATTGGGCTTCTGCTGGAAACCGAGTGCGCCATTCCAGGTCATGTTCTGGATGGCGAGCAGAGTGCCATCGGTAATGATGATGTAGTCTGTAAGGAGTTAGAAACAGGTCATCATATCAGTACTCACCCCAGTCGGCATTGGCGACAAGAACGCGGTTGGTGTGCTCAATGACTTTGGGGAGGACGTGCTGAATGGGGTCGAGGGAGAGGTCGCCGCGCAGTTCTGGGCCGGCTCGGCCACCGAGGTAGACCTTGTGTTCGCTGCAGTCGCTCCAGTTGATGTTCTTTGGGGCGTGCATAGCTTCGATTACGTCTGGACGACGGAAGTAGATTTCAGCCCCCTCTTGAAGAACGCCGCCGACTGCAGGGCTGGCAAGCGGGTCGAATGGGAATGGGCAGTGGTCGACAATCTCGTAAATATTAAAGCAAGGGTTGAGGTCAATTTCAGCACCATAGGCAAGGTCGAAGACATCGCAGCTCTCGTTCTTGAGGTAGTCGAAGGTCAAGGGAGGCTGGATTCCGGGAGGAGGGAAGGTGAGGTACTTGTTGATGTAGTCCTCGTAGCCGCAAGTCTGGTGCATCTCCTTGAGAGCCGCCATGAAAGTGTCGTTGAAGCCCCAAATTTCGTTGTGCTTCTCGACGTGGGGGTAGGCAACAACCTGTTCCTGCTGCGTGGTGAACGCGCCAATGACACCGTCGTAAATGAGAGCGCCGGAAATGTCGTAGTAGCAGGTGTTGTTGGCATCGATCATGGCGGAGGCGATGTACGGAATGTAACGGCCAGCATACGACTCGCCTGCGGTTGTTAGGTCATAGTCTAGGCACCTAGGACGGCTGCTCATCGTACCGGTGATGTAGATCTTGAAGTTCTGGATTCCAAAGGTGTCCTGGAAGTTCTTGAAGAACCCGAGGAAGTCCTGGGCAGTCTCCTCCTGGGTGGTAGCGCGCGGGGTTCCGATAGAGAAGCCAGTTCCGATGGGTTGCTCAACCCTACGACCGTTAAAGTCTGACGGCGGTTGAAGACTCACCAGATCATGTTCGTCTCACGGTCCCAAGAGTACGGGTTCTCAGTCGGCGCGTAAGTTCCAGGCTGCCACGAGATGCGGCCAGTCTCCTGGAGCCATCCTTCGAGGGACGAACAACCAGGTCCACCGTTGAGCCAGATGGTGAGCTCGTCAACAGGCTCGCCATCCCTGGGCGCGAAAACGAAGAAGAGAGCTTCAGACTCGTTGGTGCCAATGGGAATCAGACCAGAGTAGAGCTCGCCGTAGTCAAAGTTGACCAGTGGGAGGGACTTGACGAGGAATTCTTCAAGTGTCAGTATTCTGCCAACCAACGAAAGGCTCACGCTCAGTCTTGTCGTTGTGGAAGCGGTGAGTCTTGCTACCGTTACCGTTACCGTGGTGGCCGTGGTTGTCCGCCGGTGCCGAGTCGCGCGCCACAAGCTGCTCCGCATGGAGTGCCGGTGCACCCTGAAGCTCAAGGAACTCGCGGTAGCCTGCGATTCCGCGGTTGAGCGCCTGAGCGCCTGGAAGGAGGGCAAGTAGGAGTGAGGGGGACCACATCTTCGAAGGCGTAGAGATCTTGGTGTTCAGGACATGATTGAGCTGCACCTCTTATATACAATATTGAGCAGCCATCCCCACCTTGATCGGGTGGGCGTCGGGCCGTGGTGAGGGGGGTTACTGGACGTCCGTTACGCGGCGTCCGTCACATCCAGTCTAGTGCGGACCATGTCAGTAGCACGTCGTGAAGACATGACACGAACAAACTTCGAAGGAACGGTTGCCAAAAGCCGCCCTGACCTAGGCACAAGTTCCCAAAAAAGCACGTAAACAGCGGAACTACTGCGACCCATTGTTCGGTTACACTGAGCCTTCGACGTCATTGTGCATGGATGTGCAGGAGGGAGATCTCGCGGACGGCTTGGTAACGATAATATACGGTGCCTCCATGCCTCCAAGATCATGGTTAAAAGGGCCTTCGGCCAGAGCGCCCTGTTACCAAAAGTCTTTTCTGGGCGCCAAGATGACCTCAACTCTAAAGGCTGAAACAGTCTATCTGGTGCCTCGATACTGGCCCAACCCCAACTCTAAACAGACACTAAGCGCCAGTGTTCTGGGAACTTTGAATGTTTTGTGGGTTTCATACCGAGATCACGCGGTCATGAACAATTCTGTGGACCATGTGGTACCTCTTGATAACGTACCACTTATGGATATGTGCCGGGGAAAAGATAGTGCAGGAACGATGGGCATGGAGGCGAGCAGGCCCAGGTACTGTTGAATCGGCGTGCCTCCGCAACATTGTCCGCAACATGCTCCGATCTTACCAAACTCAAGGTCAGACATCTAGCACCGAGGCTCCGTTGCCTAGAAGCGATAGACGGTGCTGGAACAGTTCGGTATCGTGTGGGCGTAACTCGTGAGGCACACATTGCTAAGCGACAAGGCACAACGACATCGAATCTTATCAGCGGGCACAACATTGGAAGTCGTCAACAGCAGACCGCCGGTGTCCAGACGGCGAGCTACAGTATGTCACTCCCAACATATGATGCCTTGGCACAGATATTTCGAGCAGGAAGACGTAAACGTGCAGTCTCTAGCGCCGATTTTCCCTTACAGCCGCACGGCGTGATCCGATCACACTGTCAGCTGTTCAGACTGGCCATGCCATGGTGGGCGAACTATTGTCAGGACGTGGATAAATTGCTAAATTCCCTGGCAAACAGTGGGCTCAACCTGCCATGAGTGTGGGTGCTGTGCCCACATTAGAGCGGTCTGTAATGGTTGAAAGAAGTGGGGAATAGACTCTGGGAAGCTGATGAAGGGTCGTGGGAGATGGTCTTCCACATGGTTGTCTCGGGCACCGACCACAGTCTGCGGGCGGCCGCAGCGACCACATTGGCTGGTCAACGTCGTCCGTCACGGAAAGTCGGGGGTTTGGGAAATCCGAGGAGGTCATAGTGTTTGAGCGTTTGCACATGGTTCTTCTCGGCCACAGACATACACCATTATAGCGCGGTCCGTGGCCGAGAAGAACCCACGGGCAAGGCACGCGTCTGTAAGATATCTGTTACAGGTGTAACATAGCGAAAGAGTCTGGCTATCAGGTGGAGATGCCTGGACGCGTGAGACTTCGAGGTTCAGGGACCGACCCCTATAGATGCGTCGCCCAAGACCAGGAGTGCCGCTGTATAGAATGCTACAGAGATACATCGATAGATTACCGGAGAAACGGGAAGATTCAAAATGGCATGTGCGGCCACCACCGTTGAGCTCGCGTTTAGTCGCCCTGCGCTGATATCGTGCACCATCGTTGTGCGTGTGTTAGAACTGCAGGTTCAGACGTTCAGTCTTCACGTAATCATGTACTCTCGAGCCGCGGTGGACGACACTGCACAAATACACCCGCATATCACGTCTGTAGCCCTTCAGTCATATCTTCAGTCCAAAGTTCTCAAACGCGTCTCCTCGTCGGTCTCATTAGTTTTGTGTCTCCACCCGTAACACCGTAAGATACCTGGACATCCCTGGGTGTATTCGCGTTGATAAGAGCAGCCACCCTACTCTAAGCCTGCGTTGTTCTCGTCCAAGGCTAGCCCCGCGCATTCCAATACGTGAACTAGATCGTGACGTGCATCAACGAAGACGACTATCCCCGGTCAGTCAAAGGAGACTCCGAGTGGTGGAACACTCGGTTGTTACTATGCTGGCAGCCCCATCGCCACGGCGTTACTTGGTGAGGATGCCGTATGTGTGGGGAGTCGTTGACCACCACGGCTCATCGACGGGCATGGCAAGATCGACGGACGACCACTTGCCCGCCTGACGAAGGCGCGACTCGGTGTCGCGGCAGAGGTCGCAGCCGCCCATAAATGTCGGCCAGATGAGGTTCAGGAGTCCTGAGCGTGTAAGCGTTGTCTTCATAGGTTCAGAACTGTCTTGATCGGCCATCCCTCTCCAGAACAGCACCGAGGCCTCGGCCGGCGTGTCGCTGTGCCTCCACATCCAGACCATCGGCACCTACACAGCACATTCACTCTGGACCCACTCGCACGACCATCCGCCCTGTGAGGGGGAGGACGGGGTGCGGCGCTCAACACGTGGCACTACAAGGTGACGTGCGCGTGTGCAAAGTGAAGATTAGATTGAGGAAGATAGGATGTCCTCGACACTTACGCTGGTAGATCCTCATAAACGGCCCCTGAGGCTTGTGTGTGATGACGTGCTCGTACACGAACCACTTGCCGCCAGGCTTCAAGTAGGTGTACAGCTCGCGAATGTTCTTCTCGGGCTCGGGGATGCTGCACAGACAGAGGACAGTGACGATGGCGTCGACGCTCTCCTTCTTGATGAGTTCGGGGGTGATGGATTCGATGCCAACGGGGACGATCTCATAGCGGTCCTCCAGGCCGGCGTCCTTGGCGCGCTTCGCAAGGGCAGCGTGATGGGCGGGGCTGGGCTCGATGCCGTACACCTTGTTGACGCGGGTGCGTTCGCCGTTCTTCTGCTGTCCCTTCATGCCCTCCTCGGTACCGACATACTTGTCTGCGAAGATCGACGCCCACATTCCGCTGCCAGGACCGATCTCGATGACGGTTCCTCCGACGCCGGTCGAAACGGCGTCAGCCGCGGGGACGATCGCTCCAGAGCGCACACGACCCTGCAGAAGAGGACCAACGCGCGCTTCAGCTCCCTGGCGGACCATGGGGCCGGCCCACGTCCAAAAGTTGCCAAACCATGCAAAGCTGAACTTGTCAAAGTTGGTGAAGTACGACCAGTCGCCCTCGCGAATCAGTCGCGTGATGGTGCCGGGCAGGTACGAGAGCGAAAGACCCAGGAAGATCCACGGCTCGAGGAGGCCGTTGATCAGGTCGGAGGAGATCATCGCTGCAGGTTGTACAGCGGGGTTCGGTGGTGATGAAGCAGATGGGAGATGGAGTGAATGCAACTCGGTCGTGCTCGGTTGCTTCGTCGGTTGTTGCGGTTGTGCCTCGGTCATGTCGGGCGGCAGTCATTGAGGCGAAATGACTTTTTTCGCGTGGCAGGGACCGGAGTTTTGCCGATGACAAAGCTCGGAATGACGTCGTCGGATTCCGCCGATCCGCTTGGTGGACACCATAGCCGGCAGGGCATTCGGCATCGCGGTCCTGACTTTTAACAATGACTTTCTCTTCTATCTCATTCCACATCGCCAATGAGAGGGCTACTTCGCCCATTTGGCATATTCTCACGACCACGACACGTCCGCTCAATGTACGCGACTCTTGCGTATCCAAAGGGTGACGGGCCCCTCGTGGACCCACGACCGAGCTCAAGGTAACACCAAAAATGGAGCATTGACTTACTCTTCAGTATCCTGCTCTTCAATTCTAAGAACGAGCTTCTTCTTCTGCACCGAGTCAAGACCTCCTCAGCCTTCCCGTCTGCCCACGTTTTCCCCGGAGGGACGCTTTCCGAGTACCACGAGACTGTTCCGGCGCTTGGTAGCCCCGAGCGTCATTTCGACGGGCCGGCCTATCGACTTGCCGCGGTTCGGGAGACGTTTGAAGAAAGCGGTATTCTCCTTGCTCGGAAGAAGGGGCAGAAGGATGGACCGCTGATCCACCTCTCACCGGAGGCCATTGACGAGGGGCGCAAGGCCATCCATGGCGATAAGATTCGCTTCACGGATTGGTTGGATCAGATCGGCGGAGAGCCCGATGTTGGCGAGTGCAGGTTCACTTTCATGACTGACATCCTCAGACAATCTCATCCCATTCACTCGGTGGATAACGCCGCCGCACTTGGGGAAACGTTTCTCGGCACAAATGTACCTCTACTTTCTTCCGCTCGATGATGACACGACACCGCCGCCATCGCACGACGGGGGCATCGAGCACACCGAGGCGCTATTCGACATCGTGCCCGCCTGGATTCAGAAGGCGAGCCGCGGCGATGTGGTCATGTATGAACCGCAGGCGTACCTCATCAATGTGGTGGGACAATTCCTTGACGGCAAATCAGATGATTATCAAGCACAGCGGGACGCGCTCCGACAGTTTGCGACAAGCCCTCCGACCGGGCCGAACGGTGCGCCTTCTCGGGGTCCCGCATCGCATATCGCTTGGTCTGAAAAGGTGATGTGTCCGTATGTCGCTCGGGCCGACTCCACCGGCCGCGCCGTACTGTCTATCGAGAGCCCTGGTCCGGACCTGGCGGAGTCTGGCCGGGGAGGAGATTACGACCGGGTGGTGATTGTCCGTAGCTGGGACAGTATGCCCCGCGAGGTTGAGGTCAAGTGGAGGAAGGATGTGCTCAAAGTGGAGGGTCAGGAGACGCCCAAGTTGTAAAACAGTATAAACGTCAAGGTCTGCATAGAATTGATAAGAGGCTCCCTAATCAACCGCATGACAGACGAAACCTAATCGTCTGACTGTTCAATCCTTCTAAACAAGCTCGCTAATGAACTTGTACATGTTGTCCATCGTGTACTTGGCATCCATGTCGAAGAGATGATCAACACCGGGAAGAACATCAAAGGTCACAGGGATGCCCTTATCCTTACAGGCCTGGACCACTTCTTCTGACTGGTTGATGGGGACCTTGTCGTCGATCCTACGCATCAGCACAAATCCAGTCCAGCTAACCTCACGTTCCATGAACAATGTACGTTGGCGGAAGGGTGAACTTGCCCGAAGAGATGGCGGGGGCAATGCTGAACGACTCGGGAGGGATACCAGTGCCGTCCAGAAGTAGCTGCTGTTCGATTGCCTCTTGAACCTGGGGTCAGCACCGAGGGATCCTGCCACCCACCATGTAAGGATACATCCGGGAGCGGGGGCTGTCGGCAGCTGACCAAGACGTCTGAGGGGCGTTGGGGTCAAGGTACGGGGCAACCTCGGACTTGTCAATGACCCGGCCAACGTATGAGACAGCTGATTGTCAGAGGGCTACGAGTGTTATCTGCGTACGATGCTGAGTGGTTGTGAAGAACTTGTCCGTGATATCGGTAATGGGGTAGATTGCCGCAACTGCCAGAGGCGGCTTGGGCGCCGGGAGGCCGCAAGCTTCAAAGCCGACACCCGAGCCGAGCAGGAGAGCAAGCCAGCCACCAGCAGAGCCGCCCGAGACGATAATCTTGCTTTGGTCAACGGCGCCGCCCGTCTTGGAAAGGAACTCGGGAGACTGGAGGTAGTCCATGCACGCCTTGATGTCCGCCATGATCCCAGGCATTCGAGTCTGCGGCGCGAGACGGTAGTCGGCCGTGACGAGGCAGAGGCCGTGTTTCTCAACCGCGTTTAGAAGGTGGGGCCAGGCCGCTGGATATCAGCTTCCATGTGTAGTTTTGTGACTCACAGAGGCGAGTACCCTGAAGCAGACCTCCGCCATGGAACCACAAGAGAATGGGGACCTTTGACTCGGCGCTCGCCGTGGAGGGAAGTTTGAAGTCCAGCTCTATGTCCACGCCATCGTGCTGCGCGAAGACCACGGTTGTGAAGCCAGGAATCGTCATGCTGTGAAGTGAGGAATGTGAATAGCTGCGAGCGACTTTAGCCTGCGTTCGCCTTTTGAAGTCTTCACAGCTCAAGCCAACGGCTCACTTTCACCCTTCGGGCCAGTTTATATCGTCCTCCACATGGTGGGCCAGACATGACGTCTGCCCTCTGGCGTTTTATCTTCACCCAATCTCAATCAATCGGCCAAAACTAGTCCGCCCTTCGGCAACTTTTGGTGGGCAACGACGTTTGAAACGTGGGCACAACACACATCACAGCGGTCACATGATTCGACAAAACCCAGATCATGAGACGGTCCGACCGCGGGCGCTCCGCGGTGTGTAAAGTGCACATCTACGCTCTGCAACTTCTGTTGTTCAGTCACAAAGAAACATGCATGAAGCTATCTATCGATCCTATCGATTTCATACGGAACGGAAAGGCGACATCCCCGCCTGCTCGCGGAGTGCAACGGCGAGTGCAGACCAATCTACATCCTTGCCGCAAAGCTCTTCAGCCCTCTCGAGGTGCTTCTTAGCCAGTTCGATGGTGGGCATGTCAACTCGCTTGCCAAAGTCCTCGCCAAGAGACAGGATGTTGTTGGCGTCTTCTGTTAGTGGGGAAGCACGAATTGCAGAGACTCACCCTTGAGACCAGCTTCTAGCCGGAAGCCCCCAACGCCATTGAACTGGCCCTTGCTGATGTTGTCGCCGTACGCAATGTAGGGATAGAGAGGGAAGAAGTCGCCTGAACTCGAATCAGTGCTGTGATGGTCCAGACTTACGGATAAAGCTCTGGTATGCGTGCGGGTCGAAGCCAATAGCGTCGGCAACGGCAAATGTCTCGGCGAGCATCTCAACGACTCCCAGGATCATACTGTTTCCCAGCAACTTGAGGGCCGATCCTGGTGTGAGCATGTCAAACGCGTTTACCGCCCGTACCCTTGGCTACCTCCTCACCCGCGTCAATGAGCTTGCCGGCGACTGCTGGAACGAGGAGAGGCCCCACAACTTTCTTGGCTTCATTCTCGCCTGCGAGAATCTGGACGAGAGTGGCGGCTTTGGCAGCATCGGGTCGCCCAAGGACGGGAGCTGCAAGGTACGATGCATCGACCGCATGAGCCGCTGCCTCAAGCTTCACTTGATTGTCAGAGTGTGAGCTGCGGCGAGGCACGTACTGGACGTCTTGGGCTTGAGACTAGACTGGTCAACGAAGATGATCTTGTCCTTTCCCACGTATGAGAACATGCGTTTGTAGACACTCTCAGCCACCGTGTCATTCAGAAGACAGGTGAAGACCACGTTGGACCGCTTGACAACGTCTTCGAGCTCTTCGCAGAGCATTCCCTTGTCGCCAAGTGCGGAGCCGAGCTCCTCATAGCGGGACTGGTCGACGTTCCATGCGCAAGGAGGAGGGAGACCTGAGGATGCGGTGTGGGCGACCAGGTTGAGGAAAATGGGGACACCCATGTTTCCCAAACCGACGTAACCAATGCGAAGAGCCATGAGTGCCGTGGGATGCAAGAGCGGAAAGGAGCCGTTCAGTTGTACGCACCGGAATCGACTCTTTATTTAGGTCAGTGGATGCAGTGGTTGAGCATGGACAGCAACACATTGCGGGTGAGTTTGACACATCGGCGGAGTTTGGTGTACATTGTCGACGCAAGAGGACGTTTTTGTGCTGATAAGGCTGTATCGGTCATCTCGGATGAAACTCATCCGAGCGCCTGACCGACCTGATACAAATAAATAGCAATCCACCGCCCAGTCTTTTGCCCACCCACAACGTCAGTTACACAACACCATGCCCCGCAAGATCACCGTCGCTGCTGCCCAGGTTGGAGCTATCCACAAGGATACTCCTCGTTCAGAGGTGATGGCTCGCCTCATCGCTCTGTTGGAGGATGCCAGCAATCAGAGCGTGAAGGTTCTTGTGTACCCGTTAGTTCAACCAGCGTCTGTTCATGCTCACCGTTAGAGAGACAACTCTCACGACCTTCTTTCCGCGTTACAAGGGTCTCGATGACGATCTCGCCCAACTGGATGAGTGGTTTGAGTATGGCGACATCACGACGAACCCCAACGTCATGGTACGTTGGTCAGGAATGTTAGGAGCTTACCCTAAGCCACTCATCTCGAGGGCTGCCGAGCTTGACGTCGACATTGTCATCGGATACGGTGAGAAGACCACCGATGGTCACTACTACAACACATGCTCGTATCTCCACGCCGGAAAGGAGATCTCCAAGTACCGAAAGGTCCACCTTCCAGGCAACCAGGAGCCATACCCCGATCCCGAGTTCATTGACCAGCTGGAGAAGCGCTATTTTGAGCCCGGAGACCTTGGGTTCAAGGCTTTCCGTGTCCCAGGGCTCGCGGTAACTCCTGATGACGGAGAGGCCATCGTTGGGATGATGGGTGAGTTCATACATTTGAGGAGATGCTGATATCTCAGTCTGCAATGACCGCCGTTGGGCTGAGCCGTGGCGCTGTCTCGGCCTCCAAGGAGTCGAACTAGTCTGCGTGGGGTACAACACCAGCTCTTGGGCTCCCGGACTGTGAGTGCTTCTGTGATGTCCTGCTAACAACTCAGGTTCGGTCACGCGAAGGGTAGGCCCTATTAAGTGTAAGATGCTCATCGTGCAGATGCCGATCCCGAGGTTATCAAGTCGCGCTCCGAGTTCCAGCACCTCTTGGTCATGCAAGCGCACTCTTACGGCAACGCCACCTTCTCCATCGCCTCTGCTCGCTCCGGCTTTGATGACGGGAAGTTTGGCCTCATCGGGTGCTCCTGTATGTTTTATGTGGAGCGCACTTCTCACTGTCCCAGGTATCGTTCATCCCGAGGGCCACATCATCGCCCAGGCGAAGACTCTGGATGACGAATTGGTCGTGGCGACCATCGATCTCGACGATGCTAAGATCGGAAAGCAAAAGGTCTTCAACTTTGGTCTCCACCGTCAACCTCACCAGTACAAGATCATTACGGAGCAGGCTGGGGTCACCACCCCTTCTCGTCTTACATAGAGGTTCACAGCCACTAGTTCTTAGAGGGATGAAGATTTCTTGTTGGTTCCGTTCCTTTCTCTTCTGTTGTTCGACATGGAGCAGTGCCCGAGGTCAAGTCTGCACACATCAACACCGAACCGAGTCCGCAACACATGTTTGATGCTCGACACCCTTCGCCGCAATCGAAACCGATGGCTTGAAAAAGGTTAGTCATTGACGCCACTTCTGGGTGATTGTGGGCAGTGTAACCGGACACAGGCATCACCTACGTGTACTGGCTGTCGCAACTTTTGGAACCTCGCAGCTGGCTGTTTTAACAACTGAATGTTGTACAACGTAACCAACAACTTGATAGTGACTAGAGGTTCTGCCTATGAGAAGTAGAAGTCCAACTGTCTACTCCCTGCAATGAATTACGATGATGCCGGTCGCTTCCTATCTCCAACAGTTATTCATAAGTGTGCAAACAATACTTTCATCCTCACTTGTACAACCAGGTGGCTACACGGCGCTTGTCGTTGGCAATGGATTTCACCGCCGAGGTCGTAAGCTGACTCGTTGTGCGCTTCAAGTAGGTTCCATCGTTGGGAGTCCCAAGGAGCTGACCCTCGGCCCACACAACCTTCCCCTTTAGAATAGTGTAGCGGGGCCAGTTTGAGAATGACATTCCCTCGTAAGGGGTATCTGATATCAGCTTGGTGTGAGGAAAGCACGTACAATCAACGTTGTGGTGGAGATGATCGTTTGTGAGTCTGAACGAAGGCAGCTGTCCATCCGGATACCAGATTACAAGGTCAGCATCTGAGAGACCGGGCAGAAGAGCACCCTTCTTGGGATACAGTCCATACTAGTAGTCAGCATTAAGTACTATAACCACTCACGAGCTTGGCGGGCGCTGTGGCGGTGAGTTCGACAAAGCGCTCCGGAGTGATTCGATCCTCCATAACACCATAATTGAACAGCAGAGGAAGTCGGGTCTCAATGCCAGGACAGCCTGGTGTAAGCTGATGCTCATTGTTGGATATACTTGCCATTAGGAATATACTTGAAGTGACCAGTCTTGTTGTGCACAATGTCATGAACGTGTTCCTGGTCGACGGGGCACGTCACACTCTTCATACTGTCTTGGTGCTGAAGAACGCCTAGTGGCTTTCCTCGGATATCGTCGTAACTGAGCTGTAAGCGCAGATGCGATTGTGCTCTTACCGGAAGGGACAGTGGTCACTGGAGAAGATTGTAAACGTGCCGTTACGGAGGCCGCTGTCCAAGTTAGCAGGGAGATATATCAGTGCACGTCAATACTTGCGTCCAGAGAGCTTCTTGGTCCGAATCGTCGGGTCCAGGTGGAGGAGAGCAGATCATCTTCGAGTTCTCAAAGCATTGGGGCGAGTGGAAGCGCTTCAAATCCTCCCAGGTGAGATGAAGATACTGAGGGCACGTCTCGGCGTAAATGGGGAAGCCACGACTTTGGGTTTTGCGAATGACCTCAGCGGCAGACAGGCAATATCAGCAAGAGTTAACGACTAGACTCACGGCTGAGCCGACGTGAACAAAGAGAACTGGATTCTGTATCATCTCAGCAAGGACGATAGCACGGTGAGTCGCCTCCATCTCCACGACAGGTGGGCGAGACATGGCGTGATAGAGTGGCTCGACCATTCCCTGTGCCTCTAGCTTGTCGGTGAGCCATGAGATGAGATCGCCGTTCTCGGCGTGAATCATCTGGACAGTCAGAGCTGGATATTGTGTTCCACGTACGGTTGTAACGGCCAACTTGCGGGTCTCATACATGACGTCCAGCAGTTCGTTGTCGCGTAACTGCATAGACGCATAGGTCATGAACAGCTTGCACGAAGTTACTGAAGGTGTATCAGCACAATCGTTGCAAGGTAATGACCCACTTCCCCACTGCTCTACTAGTATCGGTATCTCACGCCTAATCATCTCGACGTCGGGCCGAGTGATAATCATATGGTAACCTGCACGTTAGATTAGTGGAGGACCACGACCTCACCGTAGTCACAGTAAGAACCAGATTGTGTCGCCCCCTCATGATACTTTTCGACGACGCGAAGGAGAGACTGGTCATGACGCTCCTGTTGGGCTTATCGTCAGCACGAACTCCAGTTTACACACATACCAAAGGCAATGATCGTGGTTGTTCCACCGCAGATCGCGGACCGTGAGCCGGTCATGAAATCGTCCGCACACTTCCCGGTGACGCCACCAGCAGTGAAGTCTTGAGCCAGATGAACGTGAGCGTCGACACCACCCGGCATCACGTAGCCGCCCCTGACTGTCAGTTTAAACAATGAAATTACTCACTGAGCATCAATAACCTCTGCAGCAGAATCATCAGGAATGGAAGCAGCGAGGTGGGCAATCTTTCCGTCCTTGATCGCAATGTCGACCTGTCCGATATCGCCGGAAGTAACGACAATGCCGTTCTTTATGACGAGGTCAAACTCTTTGGTCATTGGGATTGGGTTGAATGTGAACAGTAGGGACGTGTATGGTGTGAAGAATACAGGTGGAAGAGACTTTTATGGCATTTGCTCGGGGGTGTCGGGTGAGTTTGCCCGATGAACGTCGGCAGCGTTGGCACTTGTGAATTATCGTTATCTATACTCCGTGATATCATCAGCAGGTAGAACTCCTTGGGCTGAGGCTTGACAGTGTCGTCGGTCGACATATGAAATCTCTTCCGTTGACCTTTGACTTGACGGGTTAGTCTTGTCCGGGCCGTTGAAGTACCGTCTCTACTTTAACGGCAGCCAAGACTGTCGGACATTACACACCTCTATCAGCACGATAATCACGCAAGCACCATGACTGCCGCCATCGCTGCCCCTACCCTCCAGACCATCTCCCTTGCCCAGCACGAGAGCCTCGAGACACTTGCGAAGGCTCTCTACGACGCCTGTACGGTAGATGGTTTTATCTACTTGTCCGACCATGGAATCCCTCAGGCGCAAATTGATCAGGCATTCGCCACATCGGCCAAGTACTTTTCTCAAGCTAGCCCCGACGACAAGATTGATCTGAAGAGCAATCTCGGTTACACTGCTGTGTATGTTGCTGCCAGTTATCAGCTCTGACATCACAGTCGCCAAGAAGCTCTTGACTCCACTATGGCGAGCGCAGGAGACCTCAAAGAGTCTTTTCACATTGCCGATCTGGACTGGTACAAAGCCAACGGTCTCAAGCAGGACCTCCCCAAGAGTCTTGACGAGTCCCGCGACTTGTGGGAGGCGTTCATCTCCAACATTAACCGCGTTGCCTTTCGTGTTTTGCAAGCCCTTGCTCTGGCTCTTCAGGTGAAGACATCCCGTTAGCAGACCCACCATGACTTATACCCCAGCTTCCGGAAGATTATCTCACAAAGAACCATCGCGGAGAACTTAACCGCCTTCGGCTTATTCATTACCCTGCGGTCGGCCTCGATCACAAAAATCTGGACGCCAGCATGTGAGGTGATACCAACTTGCTTCTACTGACAGGACTCAGTCCCGATATCCGAGCCGGTGCCCACACAGACTACGGTAGCATCACTTGTCTTTTCCAGCACCATGTATCAGGTCTCCAGGTCCTGCGGGACGATGTGTGGCTGGACGTGGCGCCTCAGCAGGGCTGCCTTGTTATCAACATTGGAGACGCCCTCGAGTTCTGGTCTGGCGGTCGCTTCAAGTCTACTCTTCACCGAGTGGTCATGCCTCGTAACCAGAGTGAGACTGCCTCTCGCTACAGTGGGTTTCCATGGTGAATTTAAACTCACCCGTTCAGCAATGGCATACTTTGTTCATCCCGACACCAACAGTATCCTCGAGCCCCTGGTTAACAACACGTGAGTAAACCTACAACGGATGAAGTCTTACGTGAACAGCAATGAAAAGGCTCTGGAGGAGATCATCGCTCGGAAGGGGCTTCCGAAGGGCACTCGGAAGATCACCGGTGGTGACTACGTTCATGCCCGTCTTTCAGCGACCTATGCTAAGTAGACCGTGTTGCCACAAACCTCATAGTTTCAGTGTCCATGAATGATTGTCCATTACCAATATCTGGTGCCCATCTTATGACATTCTGTGACATCGAGGAAGCAACGTCTGTGGGATGGTCCTTGGTGAGGTTCCCAGGCGACAGCTGTTGTTCGGCTTGCACAATATTGAGATGGGCTCCCCGAACTGCATGCTCGTACGGATGGCAGATCCGTTAGTTTGCTTACAGATATCTAACTGTGGCTAGGCAGTCTCCCAATCGGCGTATGTATGGCACTGCCGACGTGAACAGGTGCAGTGTTTCCTTGAGAGGCATCCAAAGTCCGATCAGAGTTCGTTGGCATACTGCCCACAATTTCTCTGATAACCGTTTGATGTCATTATCAACCTCTTTCGGCTGGCTTTCAAGGCGTATTCGGATGAGTTTCGTGGTCTGCCGCAAGAAAGAGAATGGGAGGTGCAGGTGTCGAGGCTAAGAAGCGACTGTGGCGGTCAACTTGCTTCTTGATATTTCTTATCATATGTTATCAGCCTTCGGACGACACTCACCCGACATGCACTTTCCGAACATAGTAGAGAAACCCCCTTACATACACGTATAAGAGTGTGTTCGAAGAGCTGCTGGGGGATGCACAAGCATCAACTTAAGGAATTCACATGCTATTCCCCGACACAGAGAAGGTTTACGACAACGTCGAGGTCGCGTCGGTGCCCTCGGACGAGGACGAGGTGTTCAAATCTAGCGTGAACGGCCAGAATTTTCGAACTGTTTCTTGGTAAGCAACAGAAGGAACAGAAGGGATTGCCCCTGACCACCCACAGGCCGAAGACCTTCGCCTTAATGTTCAAGATCCTCTTCTCGGTTGGTGTCCTCTCGATTCCTTCGGTCTTCTCCTACATTGGGGCTGTACCAGGCACCCTCCTCATCATTGGTTTTGGAGCGTTAAACACGTATTCAGCCTTCCTCCTTGGCGCCTTTCGACTTCGTCACGCCGGCATTCATGGAATGCAGGACATGGCTTATGTCGTCGGAGGGAAGTGGTACCGCGAGCTGGTTGGCATTCTCTTCATCATTGGATACGATCTGGTCGCGGGGAGCGGATACATCGGTGTCGCCGTCGGCCTCAACACTTTGACGAACCACAGCACCTGCACGGTGTGGTACGTCTTTATTGCCTTTGTGTTCTCGAGTGCACTGGCAATGTTCCCGCGCTTGGCACAGATTGGGATCGCTGCTTGGTTCGGTGTAATCACGCTCTTCGTATCGGTCTTCATTCTCGTCGTTGCGGTTGCGGTTCAGGACCGCCCCGCTTTGGCGCCTTCAGGTGACTTCGAGCTCGGGTTCACGGCTTTTGCGACTCCTACCTTTGTGACGGGAATGACTGCGGCCCTCACTATTTTCATTTCTTCGGGTGGCATTTCAGCCTTTGTTCCTATGTGAGTACCCTTGCTGAATGCTGTCTCTAACCGAGCAGTATCGCCGAGATGAAGGATCCCCGCGAGTACAAGAAGCCTATCGGCCTGGCTATGGGGTTCCTCAACGTGTGCTACATCGCTTTTGCGCTTGTTGTGTACCGTTACTGCGGAAGTGAGTATCCCACATGAAACAAACTCACGCCCAAGCGTGGATTGCAAGCCCCGCCCTCGGCTCTGCTGGTCCCTTGATTAAGAAGATTACCTACGGAATCGCCATTCCCGGTTTGTGGATCAGTTCAACTGTAAACCAGCACGTACGTCTGTGGCGAAGCCCTTTCACTAACACGCCAGCTCGCTGCCAAGTACATTTTCGTTCGACTTCTCCGCGATACCAAGCATCTGCAGACGAAGACATTTATCCATTGGGCGACTTGGTTTGGCGTGTCCCTTGTTTGTGGCGTTGCCGCGTTTGTGATTGCCGAAGCCATTCCATTTTTCGGTACTCTCATTGGTCTGCTCGCCGCAGTCGCCTACGCGCCCATGGCCGTGAGTTCGTTTTCCAGCGTCCTAATTAACGCCACAGATTGTGGTTCCGATGAACCTCTGGCTTTACGACTTTGCCCACTACCGCAAGGAGACGCTTGTTCGCAAGTTGCAGTGGTGCTTTCACGTAATCATCTTTGTCGTCGGTCTGTTCATCACATTCGGCGGATCGTACGCTATGATCAAGACCATCGCAGACGAATATGCGACTGGAAAGGTTCAGTCGGCATTCTCGTGCGCTGACAAGTGAGTACCCCGATTCACGCTCCAATTGACCACCTCAGCTCGTGAGCCTGTTGGACGGTATTCATATTACCTAGACTGTCGGATGAGTTTGGCCCGAAGGATCGTACAGATAGAAGCGGTTGTAGATGATAACGTTGCTCCTGGTTGGACATTCATCCCGGAGAGAACACCCGTCAGTTCTGCGCTTTTCCCCTATCTGCTTATCTCCAGCTGCACAAGTCGCCGCACCAACTGGTGAACCGATCCTGCCCCATCACCCATGAATATTACATCTTAGAACTTTGTCTCTTCCATTGTCCAACAGCCCCCTCACATCTCTTCGCTATGACCGACAGCTCACGCGAGCAACAAGAGCCATCATCTGGGCCCCTTCGCGTCAGCCAGCGGCAACCTACTAGGTAGGCAACCTGTTGCCAGAAAGGGCTAACAGTAGCTGCACGGAATGCACACGGTATGGGCTTATGTTTCAGTCACATGAAGTGAGCGTAGCTGACAGGATGCAGGCGCAAAACCAAGTGAGATTGAGATTAGGGCTTGGTTGGTTGCTAAACAATAGATGTGACCGCCAGATACCATGTCAGAACTGGTGGGTACAGTGTGAAGCATAGAGCTGAGAACTGTAGTGTTAAGCGAGGTGTAACCTCCAAGTGCCGCACGGAACGTGTGTTGCCCTCAAAAAACTTGTAAGAAAGTGAGATCCAGCGTGTGCTCAAACCACAGCAACACCATTACGCAGTTCAAAGCGCTTCGCGATGAGCTGACATCCGCAAACGAGACGCTATCAGCACGAATGGAAGCGTTAGAAAAGGTCGTCCACCAGCTCCTGTCGGTCGGTGGGAGTGCCTCCGCTGGCCTAGTGGTACAACGTTCCGAACCACAGGACGATCCCACTCTGTGCCTGACTTCAGCACACCGGGAGACGTCGGAGATGTGCCACAATCCAGAACTGCCCACCCATGAGCCTGACACCGTTGATGATGCTGAGGCGGATGCTGCGGCAACACTTGAATTGTGAGTCTAGTGGAAGGGCAAGTGCTAACAAGCCCACAGCCTGGCTATTGGACGTCTGAGGGCCAAGTCGCCAGGAGGCGGTCTCGAAATCGATGATCAGTGGTCGCCAGTGGAGGAAGATCTGATTATCCCAGATGATGATCAGTCAGACAATACGGTACGTCCTGAGCAAGTCAGCTACTGACCAGAAAGTCCTCCCTACACAGCGGAATGCGTAGTTCAGCACCAGTGACATTGTCGATGTTGCCCAATTCTCTTCCTCATGGACAGGAAGGTGCAAATCGCTTACCACCGATGTACCTGCCGCCTGGAGGCAAAAGCAGGCTCGCTCGATATCGTACGGCTATTAGAGCGCAGATACTTTCTCGCCTGCCCATCGAAGATATTGGTCGAGCTTTGGTGCAATACGACAAGGAATATGTTCGGTGGATGCACTGGTGAGTTTAATCCTGGGGATGGTTGGCTGACTGGACCCAGTTGCTACCATGGGCCAACATTCGGTAAGGAGCGACGGCTGCACCATCAGGCAACTCCCATGATGAGAGAGGACCGCTTCGTTTTATTCCATGTACTAAGCTGATACGACCTCAGAAAGCGAAAGCGACCTCTTTTGGTCCGAGCTGGGCTCCGATAACGTTGACATCAACTGGAGTTTTCTGGCTTTGTTATTTGGCGTCCTGACTGTAGGTGGAAGTGCTGTGGCTTTATGGTTAACGTCACAGTCGGCAGCATACTACCTACCACGAGAAACGTTTGCCTACCTGTTCCCCGGTAGTGAGCCCCCCTTCACGACAAGAGCTGAGCTGACGTCCAGGACAGCAGCGCGAGCTTGTTGAAGACTGGTTCGAAGCGAGTATCATGTGCCTTCACGAGGCAGACTGGATGCGCTCGCATAGTCTCTATGCTGTGCAATGCGTGGCGGTGATCGCCTCGGCGGCAAACAACATTGATAAGGCTGAGCTCTACTTTACTCTCCTTGGTGCTGCCATCAGGTCAGTGGTGAATGTCAGAAAGACCTAACATTTCTCAGAGTGGCACAGGCTCTCAACCTTCACAGACTGGGCCCGGATCTTGACAGTTTGTACAAGTCCAAGAACACAAGGTTGATTATTGCCCGAGAGGTACGGAAGCGGACATGGTATCAGCTGGTGTATCAAGGTAAGTTCAGTCGTGAACATGGCTGACCAAGTTGATGCGTTCCATGTGGCATTCAATGGCTCCTGTTGTAAGTCGCACACATCCAATCTTATCTCACAACTAGCGATCAACCGAGCCCACTTCAATACCCCGCCGCCCCTCCATTGCATTGACCACAAACTTGGTCTCGGAGTGGACAAGGCAGTAGTGTCGTTGGATGTCCCAACCACAGATTCACACGTCAGTCAGCTCCACAAGGGTTAGTATGCACGACTTCACAGGAGCTAACCCACAGTGGCACTTCAAGTCAACAGATCCTACTCGTTGACAGAAAAGCTGGCCCCTTTGCCGTACGATCTCGTCCTTCAGATTGACAGGGATATGGAAGTTGTCCGGTCAGAAGCACCGCAGTGGATGAGTGATGATCGTTACGAGCTGGGACCTGACGTACCGCCCTGGGTAGATTGGCAGCGGAAAGCATATATCGTAAGTTACCATTACCGACAAGGCTGACGAGACTTCCAGTTATCAGCCTCCCATAAGGTAAGAGGGTTGAAGTGCCTTCGCTGACTTGAAGGTGATGGTCCTTCACCGGCCGTACCTTGGACGAGCTTTCCGTGGTGACCCCCTCTACGCTCGTACTCGAGAGGTCAGTGAGATGTGAGCCAACGGAGCTGACCAGCAGAACTGCTTGCAGCACGCCCATACCATCCTACGCATCTTCAAGGACTGTTCACTTCAACAATTTCGGACGACATGGTGGGTGAGGGTAGTGGCCAAGCTTACCTCTCAGGACAGTACTCGTGCACGCGGTCGCGGCCAGCTTGATTCTCCTTCTTGAGGCGGCTCAACAAGAGGACAGCGTTGCCATGGACTTGATTCGCACCGTGCGAGACACTGTGGCCATTCTTCAAGAACAGCTCGATCTCTCGATGATTGCCAAGAAAGGTTTCTTGGTGCTTTCTCCTCTCGTCGAGATCCATTCCACGCACCTGGGTAGGGAGGGAGCCGACGACTTGAACAACAAAGATAACAGTGCCTTTACGGGACGAGCCGAGTTCGAACTCCAACGGGCCCTCGACGTGTTCCGCCGACGACACCGAAATCTTGTTCCGCCAGAGTCCGGCGTCGTTCTTGGTGACCTGGACCTACAAGGTTGCGTGACCGGCGCTGAGTGGGACGACATTCTTGTCGACAGCCAGCCTGGGTTAATGGCGGAAGACGATAGTATAGCGCACGACCTTGAACACCAACCGACAAGCTTCTTGGGCATTTCTCAACAGGAATGGTGGCTCTTTGATGCCCCAGATCTTATAAATCACAACCCACTTAATGAACCTGCTTTGTAGAAGCATGGCCTGAGATGCACCTCGGCATAACAGGGACCGATTTTTGTGCATGTGACGTGACCACACAGGATATTGTATTTATGTTGGACCGCTGAAAGTGGAATGGAACTGGTATCATTCCGGGGTCCAAGCTGGCTCCCAGGTTCTGCATGTCTCACGTCATCGGAAGATCTTTGCTCGTCCGCCGACTTGCCAAGCGGGTGCTCGCCAGGCACAGAACTATGCGAAGCATCCGCTCGGAAAGATGGGTTCCGCAAGAGCGGACTGTCGTTCACTCCGCAGTTTGGCTTCCAGTGTGGCTGTACATTCATGTAAAGTTTACGAAACGTAACAAACCTTGGATATAGTTTCCATTCAGCACTGCTTGACGTACAATTGACATGACCCGTGACAGATGAACGTGACACCCTTTGTAGGACCGAAGCGAGGGAGCCGATCGCTCGGCGGTGCGGAGCAGCATCTGAACTTCAGTTTGACCGTCTTCTTGGCACTGAAGTCAGATATAATATTCCGACTGGTAACTGAAGGTGCTCGCCACTTCAACAGCCATGTTCCTCCTCACAAGCTTCTGTATTGCAGTGGTGGCTGCCCAGACGTCACTGTCTGTGACCTCAACTTCAATCCCACTCCCTAATTCCTCTGGGCCGGGTGGTCCGCCGCCCTCTGTCTCACCTGTTCCGTTCCCCCGGCCCTCAGCACCGTCGGAGGGCCCACCTTTGTCTACTCCAACCCAACTAGTCAGCGCCAACACAACCGCCTACGTTGAGAGCCTCCTGCATGGATGGGGCGTAGCTGGTGTCGCGGTTGCGATAGTGGCTTCGCCTCAGTTCAAAGGCGCGTCCTCTGTGAACGCCTCGCTCACCGGTGGCCTCTCCAACTCCAGCAGCACCCTCAACGCCGCTTCCTTCAACGGCTCCTCTCCAAACTCAACTTCTGCAGGCTCGACTTGGAAAACCCAATTCATCTCCTTTGGAAATGCGACCTCAAACACGACGGTGACAAACGAGGTACGCCTTCACGTGGTGGCTGTTCGTCTGACGTCAGACAATCTTTTCGATCGGTTCCAACTCGAAGCTCTTCACGGCGCTCGCCATCGAGCTGTT
>Ga0160505_100450_pt1 | contig 23787 bp, 18 predicted proteins | sample DIDeMG_FD_108225 | JGI IMG/M metagenome (GOLD analysis project Ga0160505, IMG submission 108225) | Enriched chicken feces microbial communities from UW Madison campus, WI, USA - DID2874_E49_Stillage MG | ecosystem: Host-associated > Birds > Digestive system > Large intestine > Fecal ... | reverse complement strand
GAGCTCGCAGTCAAGCGTTACCCCCAGTAACTTCAAACTCTTCTGAGCTTGTCGTTTGCCTAAACCAGCAATCGGTAGCGTAAGTTTTCTTGGACCTCGTTTTTTCTTTTTCTTAGGTCGCCCCCGTTTGGATTTGTGGTAGATAGATAGATAGATAATCAGTTTTTGTGGACGCTTACTCGCTCCCTGATTCACACTTCTGTTCTATGGTTAAAAATAGACACAACACAAACCAAAATTAAACTTTTAATAATAATTTTATTAATTCTATTTGGTTCTCTATTAAATGGGGTAATTTATGGGTTTTTTCGAGAAAATAATAGATGTGTACTTTATTCTTTCAAATAGATTCTCGTATTGATGACAAATTTATAGACATGTTTATGGACGGTTAGTGTAGTGGTTATCATCTTCGCCTTCCAAGCGAAGGACAGGGGTTCGATTCTCCTACCGTTCAATTCTTTTTTATTCATTAATAAATTAATTTTTTTCGTTTGAAAATTAAAAACAATTTAATAATAAAAACAACCCTGTTGGAAAGAAGAATTATTCATTAAATCGTATATTGGATAAGAACAATAAACTGATTATTTATCTATCGTATATTGTTAAACCGATCATCCATCTATTCATCTATCCTATTTTTATTTTTAGCACATGGGTTGACTTATAAAAAGCTTGCCATTACTGAAGGCTAAAACCTAAACATATGTCACAAAACAAAAGAAAAAAAAAATTCACTGGGACATCAGTTTACCCAACATTATACATGTCAGTTTCTTATCAGTACATAATTTCATTCACTCATAGTTTAGTTACGGTGAGCTCCGAATTTTCTACTATCGGCAAAGTGTGTTCAAATACACAAAAAAAAAAGTTTTGAGATTACTAGTGAATGGAAAAGTGAGCTTTTGGGGCAGGATGGGAAAGTGAAAGTTTTTGACTATGTTATTGCTGGACCCAGGTATTACAATCAATTTAAGGCTCAAACCAACGGCCAGTTTATTGTTGGTCCCCATGAGACTCTCTGCTGTGGTGATAACATGGTGGCCGAAGATGTCAAAGTTGAGTTTTAAAAGATAGCTATCCGGCTTGACGATGGTCCTGAAACACAGAAGGGCTGGCATCCTAATTCCAACAACCGGGTTTTGGATCCTGTTCATCCTTTACTGTACTCGTATTTTTATAAAATCATGCCTGTCCTGCCTAAAGGCGAAAATACTGGTATTGTCGGACAATATACAGGGACCGTGAAAGCGACACCTGCACCTAAATTTGGCATTGAGATACGCACAATTAAAGATCACATGAAAGAGGGTAGAATCTCCAGATACTCTTAGTGGCTCCATCTGTCTTTAACGTTAGCCAAGATGGTAAGGTCACTATGTAATCTTACATTTATAACCTCCACCCAAAGTTGCACAAAGGTCTTTATAGCCTTATTGCACGCATTTTTGAAATTTTAATTCTTAGAATCAACCTTACTCTTTCAGAGTACTCCTAACCGCAGCGGATCCTTGCTAGTCTTTATGTCTACAAGTATGAGTTGTATGACGTTTCTGAGCACGAGTTTGATGAGGAGATGGAGGATGGAGACGCGATAGAAGCAGCGTACGAAATGGCGCAGCAAGCACGGCTGCTCGTGCCTGTATGGGTTGAATGGAGAGGGCACCCAACCGATCGGGTAAATAACGACATTCACGGACGCAAGCTTAGGGTCCTCACTAAATCAGCCAGTATTGTCTCGAGTTCTGAAATTCTCGATTACCCTGGCGGATCCTGGCCCATTGAAGGCCAGATCAATGAAGGCTTTGTATGTACAGTGCTGTTTTAGTATTACGACAGTGAAAATATTACAACTTCTCAACTTGTTTTTCGCGCCCTATTTACAGATCCTTATTATGAACGAAATGATAATATTGAGGTCGCGTCGGTATTGAGACTACGCGATGAAATAATAACTGGGTTTCTAGTTAGCAATGTTGAATTCATTGAAGCCCCAGGGCATTGCAAGATTATCTGTTTGTTTGTTGTTGATCCCAATAAAAACAAGGCTATGGTTACTGATCGCGTGCCACTACAGCAAAGGGAATGGCGGGTCAAGGATATTTTAGAAAGCAAATTCAAATTGACCTCAAAACTACCACTAGAGCTATTTAATCGTGTTTTTGATTTGATTGAATTGATTCATGGATTTTAAAAGAGCAAAAAAAATCTATCTAGAATGAACATGAAAGTAAAATTTCAAATATGGAGGAGGATATAAATCTATTTCGTCACACGTTAAAAATACCTTACATTAGATGTATTGGAACAGTAATAAGTCGGGATTTAACACTTACCGGTATGGCTCTTGTCAAGCTCCATCCGTCCTATATGTGAAATTGCGTCTTTAATTTTAATCAGACTCGTTAAATTTTTGTCGGTCAGAATTTCATATTTCATATATGGTCATTATTGGGCTCTCTAGCTGCTAATCAGACATTATACAAAGCGGTATGAATTTTTTTTAAACAATTCAAAAGTTATTTCTAATCAAACTCTCCAATATTGTGCTTCATGGGTTGGTACATTTATGACAGATGGGAGGCTACGTTCATCCTGTATGATTAAGAGCACATTTTAAGCTGCGTGATTAATACCAAGTACACAATCGTCAAAAGAGTTTCTTATTTGTACACCGACAACGATAATAGAAATCATAAGAGACAGTGATTGTTGTTGTCGGTACCTGTACTGTCACCTGCGTTTCCCGTTACTGAGCCAAGAGATTTCGTTTCTATTTTAAGCTCTGCTGCTTTTGCTTCGATCAGGTTGGCGCGTAAAATGGACTCTTGGCCACGTTCCTTTGGAGGCTGTGGGTTCACAAAAGTTTTTGTTGGCCAACGGTCGTAAATGGTGGTAATAATAGATATTCAACGCATAAACAATGAAAACTGCGTCATATCAACAATGATAAAAAGAAAGAAGAAAAAAAAATTAAATAATCCAAAATAAAAAATTAACAATAATCAAACCCAAAAGCAGTTACAAAAGTGTACTCAACCTGACATTCACAGCCTCGGGTCCCAATCACTGGAAGTGGCAAATCCATACTCTGGTCAGTTAAACGTCCAGAGACTGTATCTTGTCCAAAGACTGTATCTTGTCCAAGGTTTATATGGAATCCATTGCCACCATCTTCGTATTCGAGCCTAGCGGTTCTTGTTGACCCCTACCCACCCTTGAGGCCCTTCAAGCGTCTGTGTCTCAATACCAAAAGTGAAATCGTTGGGTTAATATGAATATATCCTACAGAATCGTCATTGTTTTAATAAGCATATCTGGTCTTTTGCTACGTTGTGAATACAAGAATGTCAAATTTTTCAGAGATCATGCCGTTGTTGGCTTAACATTACTAGTACCCTTCGTAGCGATCATGTGCCCTTCTGCTTTTGGAATCCCTTTAGGAAGTAACCAGAACAGACCCAAGTGCTGAGCTGCTGCGATTTCAAAATGTAAAAGAAAGACTGGCAGAGTCTTGAAACAATTGCGCTTGTTTCAGTTGCTCGCCCACTTGCACCAGTGCACCAGCCTTAATAGCGATATCCGTACCTTTTTAACAGCTTTGCAAACAACAGGTATATATTTACCTTCTGCTATCCTGTGGTGGTTGTGATCTCAACCTCCTCGTGGTTTATTTTCACTAGGACAGTGATAACGGGCACTGCTGCAATCCCCGGAGAGAGGGAAGAGGCGATGCGTTCTATTTAAAGCACCTGAAAAGGCACTGAAGCTGCAGCAGGTCTGATATTATTATATTATTATTATTACTATTTATTATTATTGTTATTATTATTATTATTATTTTTCATTTTTGTTATTTTATTTTTTTATTTTTTTTTTGTTTTTATTTTTTTCTGTATTCCAAGGGGAAAACACCTGCAGCAACTTCTCTTTTCTTTCCACTTCCCTTTTCTCCTGTCAACGTTGACAACTGCAACTCAAACGCCAGCACAAGATACCCCTTCTATTCAACAGTGAAATAACAGCAGCAACATCACCAACTTGCAATCAGTAAATACCCACCCTCTTCTTAATTCCTTCTATAATGAGTTTCAATCAGAACGTAAGTTTAATTGCCGGTCTGCGATCGGCCCTGTGGGGCCCCCCGATATTACGCTACTAACAGCCTCTATTTTTTTTCACTGCAGTATGGCGGCGGCAACAAATTTGGGTAAGTTATATTAATTCTTGTGCTTTGCGAGCTCGCTCTAACCCCATTGCAGTCAGAGTAATCCCTACAATGCCGTTGATTCGCAGGGCTACGAAATGTCCAGCGTTGCGCTAAGCAACAGCAATCCCTTTGATAACAGCGCTACCACTGGCGGAAATGATGACATGATTTCGTTCTTCTCTGAGGTCGATGATATCAAGCGGTCGCTTGGACACTACGAGACAAACATCGAGCGCATCGAAGCTCTGCACAAACGCAGTCTTGCTGAAGTCGAGGACGGCTCAGAGGGGTTCACGGCGAACCAGCTCGCGTCACTAACCGAGGAGACGTCGGCCCTGGCAAAGGACCTGCGTAATCGCATCAAGAGTCTGGAGAGCCGCAGCATGCGCGACTCGACTAAACACACGCAGGCTGAAAATGTTAAACACCAGTTCAAAAACTCTATTAAGCGGTACCAGGGTATCGAAGCGACTTTCCGCCAAAAGAACAAGGAGCGCATCGAAAGACAGTACAAAATTGGTATGTTGCTATTTTTTTTTCAATTTTTTTTTTGTTATTAGATTGAGCTTATGCACCTATGCGGTTAAGTCGGTCACTCTGTCTTCAATATAGTAGGCCACTAACACATTCGTTTTCTTTTATATAGTGAATCCGAACGCCACGGAGGAAGAGGTCCAAGAGGCCATCAGCTCGGAAAACCAGCAAATCTTCTCGCAGGCCGTGATGAACTCCAACCGGCGGGGACAGGCCCAGAGCGCGCTCAACGAGGTAGAGGCGCGTCACCGGGAGATTCAGAATATCGCACGCACAATGAACGAGCTGGCCGAATTGTTCCACGACATGGAAATGATGGTCGCGGAGCAGGAGCCAGCGCTGCAGCAGATCGAGGCCAAGGCCGAAGAGGCGCAAATCGACATTGAGGCCGGCGTGGGCATGGAGACCAAGGCCATTGCCAGCGCACGTGCTGCGCGCAAGAAGAAGTGGTGGTGCCTGGCCATCGTTATTATTGTGTTGGTGATCATTGCCATTATTCTGGGTGTGACGCTGAGCAAGAAGTAATGAGCAAAGCGCGGTCGGCCCGAGCCATTTTGATATGGCTGTAGCACGAGGGGGGTCTCAGAAAGGGGATAATCAAATTTTTATTTTTTTGGAGTTTCAAGTAACAGTAATTCAAAATGTATATCATGGCTAAAGTCCCGATGTCCCGGTTCTCCTGTTACGCAAAAAGCAGCAGCGGCTTTTTTTTTTATTTATTATTTTTTGAACTTTTTTGTCACAAATTTTTTGTCATTCTTTTTTCCCTCTCACCCCCTTCTCAACCCCCATCAAAGTAGACACCCAGATCACGCCTGATCTCCAACCAGCAGCCCTCCTGCATTCGCATTTTTCAGATCCCTCCACACGCCAATCGCATTCATCCATGTCCCTGCTTGTTCTTTTTGTTTCGTTTGGGTTTGTGATTGCCCTCGTGATTGCGCTCCCGGTGCTCAACGGCATCGGCACCTACCAGCGCAACATTGACGGCCGGAAGCAGGCGTCGCAGATCCTCGCCGAGAGGGAAAAGGAAGAAAAACGGCACCAAGCGGCGCTGTCATCCTCAGCCAGCACCGCCACCACCACGGCCAGCAACCGCCGCGCCGGCGGCGCTGGTAGCGGTGGATTCGAGGAGTACGTGCCCTTTGGCGAGGAGCCGAGCCCGAGCCCCTACTCCCCGAGCGTCGACGATGTGGTTACCGACGAGCCCGCTACCACCGCTGCCACTGCCAGTGCTGCCGCCGCCGCTGCTGCCGCCGCTGCCGCTGCGCTCACCGACGGCACCAAGCTGGCCGCGCTCAAAACCAAGCTGCTCAACAAGCACAACCCGCTCAAGTTCACCCCCAAGACCGGCGGGCTCTCGGCCCACGCTAATAGCAACAGCGGTGGCAGTGCCGCGTTGCTGGACCCCACGGCGCCCGTGGGCTCCGTCGATGTGACCAAGCCGTTTAACCGTGACATTAATAACGAATTCGATTATGATGCGTTTATCCAGGACGCCGAACGTGAGGATGCCGTGGACGAAGAGCGGGAGCAGCTTCGCCTGCAACGTATGGCCGAAGAGGCCAAGAAGGATGAGCAGGAACGTGAAAAGCTTGCTCGTGAACACCTTGAATCTCTCGCGTAAGAGTACCAGGAATGGTGCTTGTTCTTTCTTTTCAAACCAAATTCACATTGATATTCTATAGGGGCATATTTTTCTTACAACTTTTGTTTGTTCTTTTTTTTTTTTACACTTAATTTCATTGATTATAACTTTTGTATTTTTTTATCTTTTTTTTGGGCCAAAAAATTGTCCGCCTATGGTGGTGTGCCCGCGCGCATAAAGCACCAAGACTACATCAAGGGGTATCTCTCCCTAGGCCCGCGTAAAAAAAAAAAGGTCGCTGGTATTGCTAAAGACAAGTGGTCACAGCCCTTAGTTGTTCTTGCCCCAGCCGACTCTCAAGGGACGGCCGTGGATCTGCGCATTTGCCAGGTTGGTGATGGCCATGGCAGCACGCTCGTGATTTTCGTACTTGACAAACGCGTACCCCCGCTCCTGCTGGTACTTAAAGTCCACAATGTAGCCAAAGTTCTGCAACAGGCTGATCAAATCATTGGGGCCCGTGAATGGCGCCAGATTGCCAATGTACACCGTTGTCTGCCAGTTAGGAGCCTGTCTCAGGACCATATCGTAGCTGTTGGGGGTGATCATGCCCATGTTCTGCTGCTGCTGCTGATGAAAATGCTGTTGCTTGTTGTAGTTGTTGTTACCATTGTTGCCAAAAGCATTGCCGCTGTTGTGATTGTTGATACCGCCATTGTTGTGGCCGTTATTGTTGTGATGAAAGTTGTTGTGGTTGCCGGCACTGAGCTGCTGTTTCTGGCTGGCCCAGTTGCAGCGGATCGTTCTGCTGCCAAGCCACTCACCGTTCATCGAGTTGAGGGCCTGCTCGGCACTGGCGCGGTCGCTGAACGAGACGAATCCGTATCCGCGAGATCGTCCAGTGGTCATGTCCCACATAACACGAGCTTCAACCATGTTGCCGTAAACCGAAAAGGCCTTAGACAAGAATTCATCGTTTACCTCTGAGGAGAGATCGCCGACAAAGATGTTGAAAAACTCGGGATCGCGGGTGGTTTGTTGAGTCTGGTAGGCCCAGTTAATAGTGATCTCAGACTGGTTAAGAACGCGATGGTCGAGCGTAGAAAACGCGAGCTCAGCGGCAGCATTATCATCGTATTCAACAAAGGCGTAGTTGAGGCCACGTCTGTTCTTGTCCGGAAAGATCTTGATTGAGGTCACATTACCAGTAACCTTGAATAGTTCAAGCAGCATTTCTTCGGTGACGTTCTGGTCAACGCCGCCAACGTACAAAACCTTCTTGTTGACCTCTCTGCCGCCCTGAGAGGCATGAGCAGGAGCAGTAACAGGCAGATCAATGTCCTGCTGTTGTGTCTGTTGCTGTGGCTGTTGCTGTTGCTGCTGGGGCTGCTGTGGTTGTTGCTGCTGTTGCGGCTGCGGCTGCTGTTCTGTGGATGCCATGATGTCAAAAGTCAGAAAGGATCTATAGGGTGTGCGTGAAACTGCAAATTGACGGGAAGATAGCCCTCTAAAGTAGGTTGAGGGATCTGGTGGCGAGAGGGCTGGGGTGGATGTGATGTGAGCCGAAGAGACTTTGATCTGAGAAGGAGGAGGAGAGACGGTTGTTGTGGCCAAGTAAGTGGTCGTTTGGAGGGGGCTTGCACAGTCGCTGTATGTACCTGGTGGTAGTGAAGAAAAGAAACTGAAAAAATTTTTGTTTAAAAAAGGAGGGTAACTGCAGCTATGCAAAGTGGGTATTTCCTATTTTGTGCAAAGGAAAATGAACAAACTTTAGTTGTGACTTGTCACATAGTACTATAGCTTTGTAGCTTATCACTACAGTGTTACAACATGAAACAGCACTGCTTTATATCTTATGTCTCTCCCCGTCGGTGTCATAATCCGCATCTATGCTTATTAATAAATTTTAGGTTTTAGTCACTAAAACAAGGTTTTTGGGCTTTGCTGGCTTATTTTAGACTGCCTTGTCAGTTTCTGGCCGTGTCGTTCTGGCGATGTAACCACGGTTAAAGCTTTGGACCTTTTTGTAGATTTTCTTTAATAAACCAGCCATAACAATTCCGATAAGCTCACAATGCTCGCTGGTCTCAGGACGTCTTCATGAACCCCTCGTCTGCTCTACTCTTGTTCAACTCCCTCGGTTGTACGTTTTGTCACAAGTTATGAAACTAGCATGAAGTAGCCAAGAGACGCAGCTATCACCTGCCGAATACCTAAGCGGCGCCAGTGCTTAACTTGTCCAAAGCTTTGTCATTGACGCCATAATAATGCATCTCCGATGTGCTCAACTAGCAAATGTCATATAAATGCCTTTATTTCCTGAAATATTTTTTAATTTCATTTCCCCCCTTATCTTTAGCAATCCTGTTAAGTCTTTATCAAAAAGCCCATCGTAGCCCCTTAGGTATTTGATATATTGCTAAGCTCCGTCAACATGGCTTCCTACATCAATTCCGCAATTGACTATTCCAAGTCCACTCTTGCCTTCTTTGCTGGCTTATACAATAACGCAGTCACAGGCAAGTACCACTACGACCCTGAATCTATTCCCAACCTCGAAGGCAAGGTTTTTGTCATCACTGGTGGCTTACGCGGTATTGGACTTCATGTTACCACCTTTCTCACCTCCAAGGGAGCAAAGGTTTACTCGCTCTCACGTAACGCTGCACACTCACGAGCGGCTATCGACACCATTCACGAGCAGCATCCTGGTGCCAAGATAGAGTATGTGTCCATTGATTTCAATGACTTGTCTACCGTTGGGCCCGCTGCAAAGCAATTGCTTGCTCAGGAGCCCGAAATTCATGGAGTTATCCACAACGCAGGCATTTTCCCAGAGAAGGATACCCCTGATGATGTTGTCTTTCGCGTAAATGTGCTTGGCCCGCACCTGCTGCAAAAGTATCTTGACAACGTGCTTATTGCTACTGCCAAAAAACACCCCAACCAGACTGACCAATTCCGTATTGTTTGGGTCTCGTCCTTTGTGCAATTTATTTCGCTTAAACATGGCGGTATTGACTTCGATAATCTCCTTAAGGGTACACCGCTAACAAGTTACGAGAGGCTAGCCCCTATGGCGAGCTACACCCACGCAAAGGTTGCTAATATCTATGATAGCATCCAGTGGATCAAGCACCACCCAGACTCGGGCGTGCTTAGTGTTTCTCTGCACCCAGGTGCAGTCCGCACTGAGCTCAATCCCGTTGGCTCTCCCGCCACCAAATTAATCGAAAAAGTAGGTCATGATCCAGTCTATGGAGCCTACACCGAGCTCTACGCGCTCCTCTCATCGGAGATCACGAGCGCTCAAAATGGCGCCCATATTGTACCCTTTGGTCGTATGGGTACTATCCGGGCCGATATTGAGCGTGCGGCTAACGGCCCCGAAGGTGAAAGGCTTTGGAACTACATTGAGGATCAGATCAAGGACTTCTAATATAAAGTCGTCTCCTCCAAGCAGCTTTTTCAAGTTATTTAATGAGTATATTTCTCAGATATTTCTATGTACACAATTGATAATATGACAAGTTTTATTTAAACAGAGAGGGAAACGAGGTTGCAAGCCAGCTGTTGAGGTACACGCCGGGGAAAACCAGCTTGCGCTCCTTGGAGTAGCGGGCGGCAACTGAGAATGAATCCACCACACAGTCGCCAATGCCTACTCCGCGGCCAAATGCCGTGCCACTGAGGAAAAGACGGTTACCAAATGCCTTTGAGGTTTGGTCCTTGATGGCCTGTAGACGTTCCTTGTGGCCCACAGTGTACTGCGGGATACAGTTTTGATGGATCTTGACCTGGAGATCGATCTTGTCCAAGTCATCCTCGCCGAGATTGGCGTTAAGATGTTTGTTGAGCACCGCAACCGTGCGCTCCTTCAGCTCGCTCTCCGAAGGGAGCTCTGCGCGGCCGTCCCATAAATGTCCACCAAGCATGAGGGTAAGATTACTGAACTCCGGCATTGGGGTTACTTGGGGTGAGTGCAGCAAGTCTGTCAGCAGCGAACGACGCAAGTGCTCATTGGCAAACTTTTCAGCATCGTGGTACTCCAAAAGCGATTCACCAGGATTAGTCGTCTTTTGTTCAAGCTTGACTGTATCAAACGGGTTCGGCAGCGGAATGCGCTTGACTGGCGACGCGGCCTGGCGAACAGCAGTATTGAAAATAACACCAAGCAAATCTTCTGGGTTTTTCTCGGTTTTAGGAACAAGGTAGCCAAACCAGTTTTCGCCCACAAACTTGTGAGGAATGGTAACATTGACAACAGCGAGCGTAGTGTACTTAAACGAACGGCCAATTGACTCACTAAGCTCCGGGGCCTGTTTCTTCAAAAAGCTAGAAGCCTTAAATCCCGGAACAGTTGAGACCACCAGATCAGCCTTAACATCTTTGACGGTGTCAATGAGGGTCTCATGGACCTTCACAACAACCTTATTGCTATCGGTAGGGTCAAGCTCAACACTCTGAACATCGTTCTTCTTAAGCAGATGCACATTAGGCAAGTCCGCAAGCTTGCTCTCTATAGTCTTAGGCAGCCATTGAATACCCTGGTCAAACACGGCGACTGAGTATTTCTTCATTTCACGGTCAACCTCCTCAAACGGCATCCGCAGAATGGCCTGTAGCAGCAGCGAGTTAGCCACAGCAGCATAGTTATCCGCACGTGTTCCGCTTCCATTAACCATGGTTGCAAGCATACTCGGCGAGTCGTGCTCCAGTGCGTATATACGGCCAATACGTGCGACGGAGCGTGCAGACAACTCGTCAACATCACCGGCATAAATTCCACGCATAATGGCAGACACGAACCGTTGCGCGGCAACTGCACCAAACCGACGGGTGATGTATGATCCCACACTTTCATCACGGACGTCCAGTGGACGAGCGCGGGCGATAATATCCTTGAACGGACTTAGCTTAAGACCGCTGGAGATTTTGCTTCTAAGGAACTTCAGAACCTGGCCATTAGAAGCGGGCAGCTGGTAGGGCTTACCTTCAAAAAGAATACCCTTGCGATTGGCAGGCGATGACTTGGATACGTAGGCAAGCTTGTCAAAAAGGCCCATCTCGGTCAGGATCAACCTGATAAGGTGGGTTCCGGAGTGCGAAGCCTGTAGCGTGCGTGGACCCCATTCCAGGAGCGCATCCTTTTCAGTCATCTCAGAACCAGCAGGAAGCGTGGTAGGGACTTCTGAGTTCATCCAGCCGCCGACAGTAAGTTTGCTTTCAAGGACCTTGATCGTGAGGTCTGGACGCGCACGACCCAATACCCACGCAAGAGTAAGGCCAGAGATGCCTGCACCAAGAATGGCTACACTATCACCCTCTTTCAACTCCGCAAGGCGGGTCACACGTGCTTCCAGCTCCGGGTCAATGTTATCCCAGCCGGTGACCGCCTCCACTTCTTCCAACAGCTTGATGGCGGCTTCGGCGTCTTCGGCTGACCCGAAAAGTGTGTCCGCCTGCTTGCGAATCCGCGACGGGCTTTGCGTGGGTAAGAAGTCAAGATTCTTGTCTGGGCGCTCAAGATTTTCTAGCACGTTGGTGTGTGGAAATGATCGCTCGTGTTCCGGCGCCAGAATACGCCCGCCGTAGGTACCGTTGATCAGTTGTTTATCCGGATCGTTGTGAGAGTCGCGGAGCGTGGCAACTCTACGACTAAGAGTTTGCAAACGCATTGGCTTCAACACCAGTCGCCTTGTGGCAGTCCTGGTCAACATCATTGTGTCTTTTATGTGCTTTGGTTTTGGCTTCTAAGTTGAACTTCGCAGGAAACTCCGTAGTCTGATGTCAGTAATGAAGTGATGAGGATTGGCCTGAATTTTCTGAAAATTCTTTTTCTCTTTCTACAAACCACCATCACTCCACCAGGACAACCCAACATGATGCTTTCGTTCCTCCACCAGCAAACGCTGCGGTCCGGTTCACTCCAACCCGCGCGCCGGAGCATGTCGCTTCTTCGAAAGCTTAAGGAGAATGCCATGCAGGACCCTCACGATGAGGACAAAAATATGAAGTCGTTTAAGCACAATTACTCCGTCAACCCCGACACCTACTCTTACACAACCGACCTGAACCGAGAAAACTTTGATCGCTTCCCTCTAGTCACTGCAAGTCGTCTTGCGAAGCGTACTGAACGACCCCGGAATGTCCGCATGACTTCTAAGGAATTTATCGACGATTCCCTCTACCATCCAGTCTATGGATACTTCACCAAAGAGGTTGAGATTTTCACACCTAAGAAGCCCTTTTCCTACAACGAGATCAAGGACGAAGAGGAATTTATGACCAAATGGACTGAGGAATATAAGCGCTACGAGACCACTTCTGCAAAAAAGCTTCCTCAGACTCGCGCCCAGAAATCCACGAGTAAGGCTTCTCGTCAGCTTTGGCATACACCAACGGAGTTGTTCAAGCCCTACTACGGCGAGGCACTGGCACGCTACTTGCTTGTCAACTACAAGCTATCGCTCTACCCATACTGTGACCTGACCATTTATGAGATGGGTGGTGGTAACGGTACACTCATGCTTAATATCCTTGACTACATTCGCGATACCCAGCCCGATGTCTACGCGCGCACTAAATACCGGATCATTGAGATCTCATCCAATCTTGCATCCAAACAACAGAACAACTTGAAGAGTTTGGCTTCTTCGCGCGGCCATCTGAGTAAAGTCGAGATTATCAACAAGAGTATATTCGATTGGGATCAGCAAGTTTTGGAACCCTGCTTCTTCATTGCACTTGAAGTCTTCGATAACTTTTCACACGACGTCATCCGTTATGACAACAACACGTTGCAACCCTACCAGGGAAATGTGGTTATTGATGGTAACGGAGACTTTCAGGAGATCTTTTCTCCCGATCTCGACCCTTGGGCTCGTAAATTTTTGCAGTTGCGTGAAGAGATTGGTGGACCTGTGGCCAACTGGAAGCTTGGCTTCCATCCATTAGCACAGCCTAAGCTTTTACGCACGCTCAAGAACACGTTGTACCCGTTCCGTGGTAACCTTTCTGATCCAGAGTACATCCCTACGCGGTACCTGGAATTTCTTCATGTTCTTAAAGACAAATTTCCTGAGCACCGTCTGTTGACTTCTGACTTTACTCATCTTCCTGACACATCGCCCGGTTACAATTCCCCCGTTGTGCAAACCGTTCTCGATGATATTATGGTTCCTGTTCCTAGCTACATGGTACTGCAAGGATTTTTTGATATCCTTTTCCCCACGGATTTCGAGCTTGCTGCCGAGCTGTATCGTGTCGTTTGCAATAAACTTATTAAGACGGACACTCATCACGATTTCTTGGAGCAATGGGCAGAGCTTGAGAGCACCATGACGAAGAAGGGTGAGAATCCCATGCTGTCGTTTTACCAAAATGCGGCGTTCATGTATAGCTGATTCTGGCATAGTTGACTGTAATTGTATATAATAAATTTGTTTTATGTTTATTTTTTTTGAAAGCTCTTATAGCTGTTGATCAGTCTAGTTTACTCTGCTATGCCAATTAATTTAGCTCTTGATCATTGAATTTGCACAGGTTCAAATTCTACAAATCAGCGTTAGGTGTTTGGGAGAACGCGACTGTATTTCCCAATCAGGAAGGTATTAATTACGAGGCACGCGTTATAATATTTTTTTATTTTATTTTTCGCCGGAAAGTGAAAGATAAATTTTGGAATTGAAAACGTTTTTTCTTTCCCCTGCAACTCTCGCCTCCATCATCACCAATCTATAGAATCATACCAATGTCATCTTCGAGACCTGAATTGAAATTCTCCGACAAAGGTGAAGAAGCTGGGTTTCTTTCTTTTTACAAATCACTGCCGTCCAAGCCAGCCTCACTCATTCGGTTGTTTGAGCGCGGCGACTACTACTCAGCCCATGGCGACGATGCGCAATTCATTGCGCAGTCTGTCTATCGCACGACCTCTGTCATCAAGTATTTAGAGAAACCTGGTACACCGCGTTTACCATCAGTCACCTTGGCTCAAGCTGTCTTCAACAATTTTCTCAAGGACGCGCTGCTCAACAAAAGTCTCAAAATCGAAATATATGGCTGTAAAATGGGACGCAACTGGACACTGCTAAAGAAGGCCTCACCCGGTAACTTACAAGATGTAGAGGATCTTTTGGGAAATCAAATTGACCAAAATCCCGTTGTGTTGGCAGTCAAGGTTCAGTCAAAGGCAGAGCAAAAGTCTATAGGTATTTGCTTTATTGATGCCAGTGCTCGCAAAATCGGCATTTCCGAGTTTGCCGATAACGAACTCTTTTCAAACTTTGAATCTATTTTAATTCAGCTGGGTGTCAAAGAGTGCGTACTTCAGGGCTCAAATCACAGTAATGAAAACGGCGATTCAACCAAGACCGATTTTGATGCTGTCAAGATCATTGAACTTTTAGAGCGTTGCGATATTCCCTACACGGAACGTAAGTCAAGTGACTTCAACACTCGAGATATTGAGCAGGACCTAGCCCGGTTACTCCCAAAAGATGTGGTTGTGTCTGCATTACCGCAGCTAAATTCACAGCTAGCGATGGCGTCGACGGCAGCACTAATCAAATATCTTGGGTTGATGACGCACCCCGACAGCTTCAACCGATTCGAACTTATTCAGCACGATTTAGGCCAGTACATGCGCCTTGATTCCTCGGCCATGAAAGCGCTTAACCTCATGCCCGGCCCCCGTGATGGTGTTAAAACTATGAGTTTGTTCGGTCTGCTTAATCACTGCAAGACTGTCGCTGGTACACGGTTGCTGGCGCGCTGGCTCAAGCAGCCTCTCATGAACATTGACGAGATTGAGACGCGACACCTGCTTGTTGAGGCTTTTGTGGAGAACTCAATTGTTTGCCAGACGCTTCGAGAAGATCAGCTGCAAGTGATTCCTGATATTAACCGTCTAGTCAAAAAGCTCCAGCGTGGGGTTGCTAGTCTTGAAGACGTTGTTCGACTTTATCAGATGGTGATTCGCTTACCCGATCTCGTCGAGAGTCTCGAGAATATTATTGATGAAAAGTACCAGCCAACTCTCACAAAAGTCTATGTGGACAAGATCAAAGAGTCTCATTTAAATTTGGAGAAGCTGCAAGAGCTGGTCGAGACTACTGTTGACTTGCAGGCACTCGACAATCATGAGTTTATTATCAAGCCTGATTTTGACGATAGACTACGTGAGATCCGAACAAGACTTGAAGAGCTTAAAGATGATATTTCAAGAGAGCATCTTAATGCTAGTGATGATCTAAACATGGACCCCGAGAAAAAGCTCAAGTTGGAGAATCACAACATTTACGGCTGGTGCATGCGTGTAACACGTACTGATGGCGGCTGTTTACGCAACAAGCGGGAATACATTGAGCTTTCAACTCAAAAAGCTGGTATCTATTTCACCACTCGTAATCTGAGATCACTTGGTCAAGAGTTTACCGAGCTCACTAGTGAGTACAACAAAACCCAAAGCATGCTTGTCAAGGAAGTTGTCGGTATCACCTCGACCTACTGTCCAGTTCTTGAGGAGTTATCCATGACTTTGGCACATCTTGATGTCATTGTTAGTTTTGCCCATGTCTCTTCTTATGCCCCTACGCCCTATGTGCGCCCTAAGATGCATCCCAGAATGACTGGTAACACTATTCTAAAAGAAGCCCGACATCCCTGCTTAGAGATGCAGGCTGATATTACGTTTATTCCCAATGACGTATCACTTGTACGTGACGAGTCAGAATTTCTAATCATCACGGGTCCTAATATGGGTGGTAAATCTACTTACATTCGGCAAATTGGTGTTATTGCATTGATGGCACAGATTGGATGCTTTGTTCCTTGTACCGAGGCTGAGCTAACTATTTTTGATTCTATCCTCGCGAGAGTTGGTGCTGGTGATTCGCAACTGAAAGGTGTTTCAACTTTTATGGCTGAGATGCTTGAGACTGCGACAATCTTAAAAAGTGCTACCAAAGAGAGTCTTATCGTAATTGACGAGCTGGGTCGCGGTACTAGCACATACGATGGCTTTGGTCTTGCATGGGCCATCTCTGAGCATATCATTAACGAGATTGGGTGCTTCAGCATGTTTGCCACACATTTTCACGAACTCACGGCTCTTGCTGACAAGTATCCAACTAAGGTGTGTAATCTGCATGTTGTCGCGCATGTTGGCGAGATAGATAGCAAGATTGAGCTGGACTACTCACATTCTGCAGCACCCGCACCAGTGCAGGATATTACGTTGTTGTACAAGGTTGAGCGCGGTGTCAGCAGCCAGTCCTTCGGTATCCATGTAGCTGAAGTTGTCCAATTCCCACCCAAAGTCGTGCGAATGGCAAAGCGTAAAGCGCTTGAACTTGAGGATTTCTCAGAGCCTGCGGAAGTTAGTAGCGATGATGCGGCCAGTCGCGCAAAGCATGTGAAGCTTACGACCCAGGAGATTCGCGAGGGCAGCGGGCTGCTTGACCGGGTTCTGAAGAAGTGGGCCACAAATGTCAAGGCTGAAGGCGACTTTGAAACTCTTTCCTCAACAGTGATTCTTCAGAAGCTTAAGGATGTGATAGACGCTAGTTCTGAAAAAGCCGAGCTTGAATCAAACAAGTTTATTAAGTCGCTGATGGCGGAGCTGTAATTTGTATTTGTGATTGTAATGTGTAATCAATAAGTTTTTAAATTTATCCCAATTAAGAAATTAATTTTTCTGTTGACGCGTCGGGAGATATCCAACATGACTTTATTAATTTTGAGAGTTATCGAGACTTCCTTTTCTACTGCAACCCAACAAGTCTACAACAATCGCTATATACACATCATGCCCAAAGCTAAAGCCCCAAAGAAGTCAGGCTCTATCATGAGCTACTTTGAACCAGTTAAGCTTCCACGAAAACTTGCAAAACTTGAGAACCAGGACCAGACCACGCGAAGTGCTGCCGCTGCGAAAAAAACAAAGCTCAAGCCAACACCACAGGACGAGATACCATCAGTGTTGAACTGGGTATTGACAGACACTCTTTTGAAAACTCAATACAAGGCAGAAAATATCCCAGCAGTGCCAGCAAGGCTGGCTGTTGCTGCGTTTGACTTGGATTCGACACTGGTGGATACCAAGTCACGCACGCCATTTCCGCGAAATGGGTCAGACTGGCGCTGGCTAAACGACAGAGTGAAGCCAAGCTTGATAAAACTTGCCCAATACACGAAAAATGACACACATATGCAAGACCTACAATCGAACCAGAAAATACCTTTAGAAGAAAATCAAAAGACTCAAGCGGGATTGTCACAGGAGAAGCCCGATCAAGTACAAAAAGAAGAAAAGCCATTACTTTCTGAACAGAAACCAACTAAAGACCAAACCCAAGATCAAGAGGAATTTCAATTATCAGAACAGTTCTCTGTTTTTCTTGCCAATGCGACTCAGTCAAACTTGCAATACATTATTGTTATATTCTCGAATCAAGGCGGCGTGGTGACAAAGCCTGATGCCAAAAGATATTGCTACCTTAAGGATCGCGTTGAACAAATTGCTCTTGACCTTGGAGCGCCATTTTGGTTTTACGCAGCTACAAAGGAGCCTAAAGCTCTGCCTGCTGGTCAAGTATCGTTCCGTAAGCCAGCAACTGGTATGTGGATGCACTTCCAAAAGGAGTTTGAACAGGATGGTGCCCGTGAACTGGATTTTGAGAACTCCTTTTTCGTGGGTGACGCGGCTGGTCGGCCAAAGGATTTCTCAGACTCTGACCTAAAGTTTGCAACCTCGTTGGGATTAAAGTTTTATACACCCGAAGAATTTTTCTAAATCAGCCATGCATAGTTATAAATGAAAAAAGTTTTAATGATGATATTTTGAATGAACCAACTTGTGCTTAAGAATTACAGAAATTACAAGCTTTAGGGAAGCTGTTGAGTTTAATGCGGTGCTCGTTTTCAAGTCGAGCCCATGAGACTTCGATCATATCTAAGCCCCAAAAATTAAGAGAACATCATGATATTTATACAATTATTACTTCAAACCAACGGCATAAATAACTTAAAGATCCTCAACAATGAGACCCTTCTCGGAGACGTAGATACCATCCAAGAACTTACGGATATCCTTGTTGCGGACTCTGGTGATCTGCTGGATATCAGCAGCGGTCTGGGAGACAGCCTCGACGGAGTTACCAGAGAGGATAAGCTCGTCCTTCTGGGCAGAAGAGATCTCGACGGTAACACCCTCAGCGATCTTGACGTTACGGACACGCTTCTCACCCAAGAAGTTTCTGATCTCAACGGTCTTACCGTCGTCAATGACGTTGACGTTGATGGGGAAATGCGCGTAGACGTATCTCATCTTGTACTTGTAACCCTTGGTGACACCAGTGACCAAGTTAGCAATGAGAGACTTGACAGTTCTGAGAGCAGCAACGTGCTTTCTGTCACCGTGGTGAACAGTGATCTTGATAGCCTTGTCGGAGATCTTGGTGAAGGTGACATCAATGTGTCTGAGGTTCTTGGTGAGAGTACCTCTGGGGCCGGTAACGGTGACGATACGGGCCTTGATGTCAACGGTGACGCCCTCGGGGATGTCAAGAGTCTGGTCAGTCTGGATGTACTTCATTGTTGATGTTTAGGCGGATTAGTCTTGCAAGTCGTCGGCTTCAGGAAAGGAGAGAAAAGAAAGGTTCAAAAACTTTTCAGCTACAGAAAAGCAACGAGAGAAATTTTTGACTGGGAGTGCCAGACTACCCAAGTGCAAGAGACCGATAAGACTGACAGTTACCCACACTCGGCCCAACAATTACGCACTACCCAAATAGGAAATTAGGAGTCATGTTGTTGGCATGACAACAAAAACTTACTCATGGATTATTAAATGATTAATAATTTACAGTAATTTTTATGTCAGTATTTTTTATCCAATCATCGTCGACCTGAATCAATTGAACCTTTTTTTTCTCTTTTCCCTTCCCTCCAATAGCTTAAACTAGAAAACGAAAAAAATCTTTCAACCCATCTCTCTTTGCATATCGCCGTCGTTGTCGACAGTATATTTATATATTCACCCCATTAACAATGTATTCCCTGCGCGCCATCAGCCGTCTTGCTGCCCGCAAGCCCCTCAGCATTTCGACCACCACATCTATGGTGAGATGTCTCAACACGTCTCCCTTCAAAGATTACAAGCCGACTCCTGGCTTCGTCAAGTTCAGCGAGGCTCTTGAATTAGACATCCGCAAGCGCCTCGACTCCTTGCCTGCTGCCGGCAAGGTCTTCCAGAACCCTGACGGTACTGCCCGCAACCCCGAAGACAGCGAACTCCAGGAGGTCGCTGCCCTGTCGCTACTTGCCAACGAAAAGAGAATGACTGCTACTGATGTCATCAGACTCAACGCCGAGCAAATTGAGCTGTTCAGAGACAACCAAAACGACCTTAGAGAGTACCTTTCCAACGGTAAAAGAATCCTTGACAAGATCCCCGTGGAGGACCCCAACACTGGCGAAATTACCTGGAGCATTATTAGAGAACAAGAGAAGGAAGGCTGGGAAGGCATCATCTACTACGGTTTCATTCCGGGTCTCCTGATTGCCCTTGGTTTCTCCCTTTTCCTCGACAAGGAGGATATCAGTGATTGGGCTTTGGAGGAGTTGAGACTTCGTGCGCAGGAGAAGTACAACGACAACAGAGAGGAGTTTGCTAAGGAGAACAACATCTCTGCAGAGGAAATTAAGAAGCGTGACGAGCTCATTGTTGAGCGTATTCTCAGTGGAGAGTACGATCGTTTGGCCGGTCTCAAGAAGGCTGGTTCCGAGCTTCCTTCGTCATTGATTTAAACCTGTACTTCGTCCCCGTGTAACTTCGCTCATGTAATTTAAAGATCCAAAGAATTTTTTTCATCTCACCATAAAACAAAATTAACTATTCATTTTTTTCAATTCCATTGGATTCTTTCGCCAATATTTTTTCCTTATTCCCCTTGTTTGTTTGTTTTTTATTATTGTTGGAAATTATTAGTTGTTGATTTAAGTGTTCTACTTTTACTTTATTTGGGTTACAAGTTACAAAAAAATCTAAAGATAAAAAAAAATTTAGTAGACTTCAAGAACGTATCTGCCAGTCTCCTTCAATTCTTCAATTTCACGAGCAGTATCAATAGTAACACCACGTCTCTCAGAATCAACAGTGAGGATATCTTCAAGACAGGCAGTAATATCAGGAACAGGCCAAGTAGGACCACAGAGGTAGAAGGAACCGTTCTTGTCAACAAAAGCGCTGACTAATTCAGGAAGAGATTCTCTAATACGGTCCTGGATGTAAATCTTCTGAGGCTGATCACGAGAGAACGCAGCACCAATATGTGTAACAATGCCAGCATCCTTGTAGGCCTCCCAGAGTTCACCATACAAGTACTCCTCCTTCTGGTGACGAGATCCAAGGTAGAGGTAAATTTCGCCAATCTCCTGTCCCTGGGCCTGCTGCCACATTTTTTCCTCGACAAAAGCCTTGAAGGGAGCGAGACCAGTACCAAGACCAGCCATGATAATAGGCTGGGTAGACAGAGGAGGAAGCTTCATAACAGACGGTTTAACAGAGACAACAAGTTCAGCGCCAACAGGGAGATCAGACAGGTACTTGGAGCACTGGCCATAACGAGTGCGGCCCTTGCTGTCGACCCAGTCGACAACCACAATAAGCAAGTGAACAGCGTTAGGGTGAACCTTTTGAGAAGAAGCAATAGAATATTCACGACGTTTGAGAGGAGCAACAATTTGGACAAGATCAGAAAGAGAAGGATGAGCAGACTTGAACTCCTTGAGGATATCAGCAAAGGAATCAAAGTCAACCTCAGCACGGTGCTTGAGCTCCTCGGCGCCAGCGGCAGAGGCAAGCTTCTCAAGATGTGCCTTTTCCTTGTCATCAGTAGCAAAGGGAGCAAGAGATTCGTAGAACTTCTTGGGAGGCTTGCCAAAAATATCAAGGTTGTCACGGAAAGCCTGGTAAGCGGTGCGGACCTCGTTGTAGAGAGGATCCTCACGGGCAGGAACACTAACAATAGCTTCAGGGTTAATTCCGTACCACTCCAAGAATTCAGTAACATCCTTCTTATTGTTACGGGCATGAACACCCAAAGCCTCACCAATGGCGTAGGTCAAACCAGTACCAGTAATATCAAGCTCGAAGTGGAAAATGTGACGCTCGTAGCCATCAGGAGTGACACGACGGTTCTCCTGCACCTTGGCAACAAAGTTCTTGACAGGAAGGTCAGGTCTAAGCTCCTGGGTTGCTCCATAAGCCTCCTTAAAAGTAAGGCTCTTGGCAGCTTCAACCCAGGAATCAGAAGCCTCAGCACCAGTTTCTTCCTGAATAGTGGTCTTTTCAGTAGGAGCAAAACTAATGGTTTTAATGTTGTTGACAAGAGTACCATCAATTTCAGCTTCAGTAGCTTCAGTCTGGGACCATTCCTTGGGAACCTCTATCTTAGAGAGAGCAGTCTCGGTAACCTTCTCAATGAGGATGGCAACGGTAGCTGCAACCAACTCAGTGTCAACGCCATTGGCAGTGACAATCTTGGTGGTAATCTGGTTGAGCGTGAGTTCAGGAGAGAACGTCTTCCAAAAAGAGATTTGCTCGACCATGCTCTTTGTTTTACCCAAAGTTTCAGAGTTCTCACCAATTGCCTCAATATCATATGCGAAGAGGGAAACTTCCTTAGCAGCAGCGGATCTCTTGAACTTGGAGCCAAGAGCCTTCTCCAAACCATCAACATTAGGAGCACCAGCAATAAGAACCTTGGCGCCTTGCTTGGCGTTGAAAAGAACATCATAGTTCTTAGTAATGTCTAAGTTGTTGACGAAAACAAAGTCAGCATGCTCAACGGGGTAAGGAGCATTGATGGCAGCGCGAGATACACGGAGCTGAGACTCGATGACACCACCCAAGACTTCGTTGTCATAGTAGGAAATGTGGCTAACGGAGTTCTCGCCGTCAAGAGAGACAACATGAGCAAGTTTACTGGGGGTATCAGCAGTCTTAGAGTTGTCAAGATCCCAGAAAGTAACTTCCTTGACATCAGCTCTGGCAGGAACAGCAGGAGTAGCAATATCATAAAGATTGTAAATCTCCTCACGGGTCCAGACCTTGGAGCGAGCGTACTTAGCATCAACAATGACGGGAGAAGCCTTAGAAGCAAAACCGTACTTCATAGTGTGAGCAGTGGCGACATCCAAATAAAGAGGAGACTGGTAGGAAGCTTCTTCAACCTTGGCCTCATCGTCAACCTGGCCAAGCACAATAATGTTTTCAGCAGATTTAGGCAGAGTAGCAAAAAACTCGCTCTCAATGAAAGGACTGTAGACACGGACGTTGATGGCACCAACAGCGTGTCCAGACTGAGAAAGATGTTCAGCGACCTGGCTGGCAGTAACAGCCTCGGAGGAGCCAAAAGCAATAATAACAGTCTTTGCAGAAGCGTGACCAGTATATTCAAAGGGTTTGTAGGAAGTTCCAAGCGCCTCGTTAACGTCCTTCAAAGTAGACAGAAGGTGGGCACCAGCGTTGGAACCAGAAACGGGTTTGGAAGCAATCTTCTTGTATATATCGCCAATTTGGGCAACATCCAAGACATTTGAGGCCTTGGAACTCTCGCGCAGGCCTCTAATACCGTCATAGATGTGGATGGTAGGAGCTGAGGTTGAAAGGATCGTAGACAAAAGAGTCATATGCTGGGCTTCAGAAATAGTCGAGGAAGATATCAAACCTAAGCCAAGATCTCTGGAGATTTTTAAAGCGGAAGTGTAGTCAGTGACCAGAGAGCCTGAAGCAATATCAAGATCAATGGAAGCGGCATTAAAAGCCAGAGGATGAGTGCTAGAAGGCTTGACAGCGTATTGTGCAAGTACAGGCTCCATAAGCTTCAGAGTAGCAGTGGATGCCAAAACAGTCTGAGGTACTGGCAAACTGGCATCCTTAGAAAGGTTGTTGTAGATGTATCCCAACAAGATAGAAGCAGCTCCGGCTCTACTCTCAAGCTGGTTAAGGTTAGGAACAACACCCTGAGCGTTAGCCTGAGAGAAATGCTTCCATTTGGAAATAGCGGTGTCAAGACCAAAAGACTCGGGAGAGTAAGAAAAGATAGATCCAGAAAGAGCATGAGCAACCTGCTGGACAAGAATCTGATGAGTAGTGTAATACTCTCCAGTGAAAGAGGAAAGATCACCAGGAATGGGGAAAGGGTGATCCTGGAGAAGTTCCTCGACAATTGAGCTTGAAGATGTGGATTGTTTAGAAGACATGTTTACCCGTCAAAGTTCTGACTGATTATGAAGAGTAAATGGAAAAAAAAAAAAAAAGAAAAAGACGAAGAGGACGTTGATATATTTAAATATTTTTTTTTTATTTTTTTTATTTTTTGAAAAGTTCTATTTTTTTTTTTTTTTTTTTTTTTTTTTTTTTTTTTTTTTGTTTTTTGTT